>Ga0209536_100009057_pt1 | contig 14826 bp, 15 predicted proteins | sample DeeMarSeWOR28_12_FD_187461 | JGI IMG/M metagenome (GOLD analysis project Ga0209536, IMG submission 187461) | Marine sediment microbial communities from White Oak River estuary, North Carolina - WOR-2-8_12 (SPAdes) (version 2) | ecosystem: Environmental > Aquatic > Marine > Intertidal zone >...
GTATATTTCCGGTTTTACGAAGCTCTTCAAGGGGTCCGCCATCTATGTTAGCAGGGGGGCAGGCACGGCAGGCCCGCCGGTGCGGGTCTTTTCGAAACCGGAAGTGACGATTATAGATATCGTGCCCGCCTGACATAAGCCAGTCTTTATAACGTTGCTTGACATAACCCGTATCAAGTGGTATGCTTTTTTTAGATACATTATTTAGGAGAGAAAGGAACTCATATGGCAACAACGGCTCAAGATTATTATGAAATTCTGGGTGTTACCAAGAATGCGTCAATAGATGAGATCAAGAAGGCGTACAGAAAGCTTGCGCGGAAATACCACCCTGATCTGAATCCGGGCGATAGTGCGAAAGAAAAAAAGTTCAAGGAGATCAATGAGGCATATGAGGTCCTCGGTGATACAAAGAAGAAAGCAGAGTATGATCAGTACGGCAAATCTCCTTTTGAGGGGGCACAGGGATTTGAAGGATTCCGGACCCAGGATTTTGGATTTGGATTTGGCGGCGGAGGCGGTGGCGCAGAAGACATCTTTGCAGACCTCTTCGGGACGTTCCGGCAGCAGGATGCCCGGTTACGAGGGCATGATCTCGAAACGCGGCTTGATATATCACTTGAAGAGGCATTCAGGGGTGTTACGAAATCGGTGACACTGACGCGGGAGAAAAGCTGCAAGTCCTGCGGCGGCCTCGGCGCTGAGTCATCGAAAACATGTTCGGCCTGTAAAGGGACCGGTTCGGTGAAACAGAAGAGGGGCGTCTTCAGGTTGAGCCAGCCCTGCACCGCATGCCAGGGCAGAGGCCAGATCGTAACAAAACTCTGCGCCACGTGCAAGGGGAAAGGAAGTACTCGCGTCAGCGAAACAATAAAGGTGAAAATCCCGCCGGGTGCAGACACCGGCAGCAGGGTAAAACTCAGGGGAATGGGCGGTGCCGGTGCAAAAGGAGGCCCTGCAGGAGACCTCTATATTTCCCTTACGGTACAGAAGCATCCCGTATTTAAACGGGAGGGAAGCAATATCTATGTTGATGTTCCCGTGACGGTGAGTGAAGCAGTGCTCGGCGGCAAGATCAAGGTACAGACCCTTGACGGTACGGTGACAATGACACTTCCTCCCGGAACGGACAGCGGAAAGAAGTTCAGGCTCAAGGGAAAGGGTATTCCCAATAAGAAGACCGGTGTTGCCGGAGACGAATTTGCAGTTATAAAGATAGTTGTCCCGAAAAAAGTAAGCAAAAAGACGAAAGATGCATTGGAAGAGATAGAGAAAGCGTATGAAAAGGGGTAAGGGACAAGGGGTAAGAGGGGAACGATGAACGATAGAAAACGGCCATTATTTATGATCGGGGTGGTGTGTGAGATGTTTGATATTCATCCTCAGACCCTCAGGTTATATGAGCGTGAAGGCCTGCTTCATCCACAGAGAGTAGGAGGGGCCCGGCTGTACTCGCAGGAAGATCTGGAACAGATCAGAATGATATTGAATCTTTCAAAAGAGATGGGTGTCAATCGCGCCGGGGTCGATATTATCCTCAGAATGCGCCGCAGATATGAGGCGCTTCAAAGGGAGATGGAAGAAATGATGGAATATCTCGAAAACGATATCAGAAAAGAATTCAGGAAGAGAATCAGAGAGGTGTTTGAGGAGGAAGATTAAGTGACTATGAACACTCCACTCTCCTTTTGCTCATTCTCGTCCCGATGGATCGGGACTCCGAGGTTTTCGCCTCACAGCGAAAAGATCCGCTTAAGGAGAATAGAGTGTTCATAGTTTATGAGGAGGAGCAATGAGAGCAGATAAATTTACCATAAAAAGCCAGGAGGCTATACAGAAGGCACAGGATTTTGCCCAGGAAAAGGGAAACCAGCAGGTTGATGTTGAACACCTTCTTCATGTCCTGCTTGAAGAGGGAATTGCCCTGGAGATTGTCAAATCCCTGGGGATAGATACGGTCATGCTGAAAAAGGAGATTGACGCGGTAATCGGCAAGATACCGAAGGTCCTCGGTCCTTCTCCAGTCGGACAGCTGTACGTAACGCAGGAACTGAAGGACGTCTTTGAAGAGGCATTTAAAGAGGCGGGGCATCTGAAAGACGATTATGTCAGTATCGAACACCTGCTGCTCGGTATTTTAAAAACCAAGTGCAGGGCGGAAAAAATCCTGAAGGGGCTGGGCGTAACGTACGAGCAGGTACTGGCCGCAATGCGTGAGATACGGGGGGGACAGCGCGTTACCGATCCATCTCCCGAAGAGAAGTATCAGGCCCTGAAGAGGTATGCACGGGACCTTACAGAAATGGCGAAAAAGGGCAGGCTTGACCCGGTCATCGGCAGGGATGATGAGATACGAAGGGTGATCCAGGTGCTTTCAAGGAGGACCAAGAACAACCCCGTTGTGATCGGTGAACCGGGAGTCGGGAAGACTGCGATTGCAGAGGGGCTGGCGCAGAGAATAACGTCAGGGGATGTCCCCCAGAGCCTGAAAGACAAGCGGGTCGTTGCCCTTGACATGGGGGCTCTCGTTGCCGGTGCAAAGTACCGGGGAGAGTTCGAAGACCGGCTCAAGGCAGTATTGAAAGAAATAGAAGAGGCCCAGGGCAAGGTAATCCTCTTTATTGACGAGCTCCACACGGTTGTTGGAGCAGGCGCTGCTGAAGGGGCCATTGATGCCTCCAATATGTTAAAGCCGGCCCTTGCTCGCGGCGAGCTGCGGTGCGTGGGGGCAACGACATTGTCCGAATACCGCAAGTACATTGAAAAGGACCCTGCGCTGGAGCGGAGGTTCCAGCCGGTCCACGTCCATGAACCGAACGTCGAGGACACGATATCCATACTGCGCGGGCTGAAGGAGCGTTATGAAGTCCATCACGGTGTAAGGATAAAGGACGCTGCAATCGTGGCAGCAGCGGTGCTGAGCAACCGCTACATCACGGACAGGTTTCTGCCTGACAAGGCGATTGATCTGATCGATGAATCCGCTTCACGGCTGAAAATGGAAATTGACAGCATGCCGACAGAGCTCGATGAACTGGAAAGAAAAGTGCGGCAGCTCGAAATTGAGAAACAGGCGGTCATGAAGGAAAAGGATGAGGCGTCAAAGGGAAGGCTTGAGCGTATCAAAGAGGAGATCGAAAAACTGGCAGAGAAGAGAGATGTTTTGAAGGCCCAGTGGCTTAGAGAAAAAGAGGCCATCAGCAGAGCAAGTTCAATTAAGGAAGAGTTTGAGAGAACAAAGATCGAAGCAGAAAAGGCAGAGCGGGAGGGTGACCTGAACCGTGCGGCTGAACTGAAGTACGGGAAACTTCGTGACCTTCAGAAAGCGATTGACCAGGAAAACGCGAGGCTGGCGGAGCAGCCGGAGACAGGCAGAATGCTGAAGGAAGAAGTTGATGAAGAGGACATTGCTGAAATCGTTTCGAAATGGACCGGTATCCCGGTCAGCAAGATGATCGAGGGCGAGGTTGAAAAACTCCTCACAATGGAAGATCGGCTCAGTATGCGCGTGGTCGGGCAGGATGAGGCGATCAAGGCGGTGTCAGATGCGGTGCGCCGGGCCCGTGCGGGTATTCAGGACCCGAACCGGCCGATCGGGTCTTTCATATTTCTTGGCCCCACGGGTGTGGGCAAGACCGAACTCGCCCGTGCACTGGCAGAGTTTATGTTTGACGAAGAAGACGCGATGATCAGGATAGACATGTCTGAATACCAGGAGCGTCATACGGTATCGAGGCTCATCGGTGCGCCTCCGGGGTATGTCGGGTATGACGAGGGCGGCCAGTTGACAGAGGCCATCAGGAGGAGGCCCTATGCAGTAATCCTCTTTGATGAAATAGAGAAGGCCCATCCCGAGGTGTTTAATATCCTCCTGCAGGTCCTCGATGACGGCAGGCTGACCGACGGCCACGGAAGGACCGTTGACTTCAGAAATACCGTTGTTATCATGACGTCAAACATCGGGAGCCAGCACATTCAGGAAATGATGACCGAATGGACAGCGGAGGTTCAGATTCGGAAGGGCGTTATGGAAGAGCTGAAGGCTTTCTTTAAACCGGAGTTTCTGAACAGGATCGACGAAACGATTATCTTCCATCCACTGAACAGGACACTGCTTGTAAAGATCGTTGATATTCAGATCGGCCAGATGAAGAAGTATTTGAGAGAACGGCATGTTGATATCGAGTTGACTGACAGTGCCAAGGCGTATCTGGCAGAGGTTGGATACGACAACCTCTATGGCGCGCGTCCTCTGAAGAGGGCCATCCAAAAGGAGATACTCAACCCGCTGGCGACAAAGCTCCTTGAAGGGGTTTTTAAGACAGGAGACATAATAGAGGTCGACAAAGACGGAGACGTGATTACCTTCCGGAAGAAGAACGTGACGGACAAGGAGGAAGTCACGGCGAATTGAATTTAAAATCTGAGATCCGGCCGTTTGTTACAGGCAATTTCATCCTGAAGTGTATAAAATAGATGAGCTATGCCGATCTCGATCAGAAAGAATATCCGATCGTCTCCCCGAATCACCAGAAAGCAGGGGCTGGACCTGTTGAAGAACGCCGACCTGCTCGGTATCGGGATGATGGCTGACGATGTAAGAAAAAAACTCCATCCCGCAGGCAACGTCAGTTTTATCATTGACCGCAACATCAATTACACAAATGTCTGCATCAATAAATGTACGTTCTGCGCCTTTTACCGGGAAAAGGACGATCCCGACGCTTATGTGTTAAGCCGGAGGAAGCTCTTTCATAAAATCAGTGAGACCATTCAGCAGGGCGGCACGCAGATTCTCATGCAGGGGGGGCTCCACCCTGACCTGGACATTGCCTATTACGTCGATCTTTTAAAAGCGATCAAGAACAGGTTTAACATACACATTCACGGGTTTTCCCCTCCAGAGATCTGTTATATGGCAGACGGCGCCGGGTTCACATTGAAAAAAACGATCGAAACGCTGATGGATGCCGGACTTGACTCAATCCCGGGCGGGGGTGCTGAAATTCTTTCTGACCGGATCAGGGAACAGATAAGCCCCAAAAAAATAGGTGCGACACGGTGGTTGAACGTAATGGAGGAGGCCCATAAACTCGGGATGAAGACAACGGCTACGATGATGTTTGGCAGTGTGGAAACACCTGAGGATATTATTGAACATTTAGAGGCTGTGCGCGGATTACAGGACAGGACCGGTGGATTCACGGCGTTTATCCCATGGAGTTTTCAGCCGGGGAACACTGAGCTGAACAAGCAGTCAGCGGTCAGCGGTCAGCGGTCAGCAACAAAAAGCGGGAAAGCGGGAAAGCGGGAAGGTGAAAAGACACGGCCTAGAAACACTTCCGCGCTTCCGGACTTCCGGGCTTCCGAACTTCACACCGCGACAGCGGTGGACTACCTCCGGGTGCTTGCGCTTTCACGGGTCTACCTCGACAATGTCCCCAATGTTCAGGCCTCGTGGGTGACGCAGGGGCTGAAGATGGCGCAGGTTGCCCTGCGGTTTGGTGCGAATGACTTCGGCTCCACCATGCTTGAGGAGAATGTCGTTGCCGCTGCAGGCGTCAAATACAGGGTATCGATTCAGGACATTCTTCACGCCATCACGACAGCGGGGTTCAAACCCGTGCAGAGAGACATGTACTACAACATAATAAATGACAAATTCTAAAGTCGTCGGACGTCGATCGTCGAACGTCGATCGTCTGCATACACCTTATCGCTTACCTTACTTCCTGACTTCAGCGATCAGTTGTCAGCATTCAGCATACGACTCGCTTCAAGGGCACGGGCACCGTGCCCCTACATTTTGCACTTTCCTCTTTTTCCTGACTTCCTCGCTTTCGAACTTTCGCGCTTTCTCACTGTTAGCCTTTTCCCGCTTTGTTCTGCTTACTGCTTTCTGCATACTGCTTACTGTTTTTCACGGTGTTCCTGCCTCAGCCGGCGTGACTGTTTTTGATTCCGTTGTCATGGCGAATGAACCGGTGAAGTTAACGGCACTCACAAAGGGCCGTTTTTTCCCGGAAGGCGGGAAGCTGGTCACCTTTTACGTCAACAGCAAAAAGATCGGCACAACGTTAAGCGGCGGCGACGGCTATGCGTTTCTGAAATATAAATCCTCTTCACGCGGAATTAAGAGGTTAAAGGTGGTGTCGGGAGATGATACGGACGAAGGAGCACTGCTTATTACATGGAAAAAAGACAGGGTGATTTTAATCGAAATCGAGAGTACGCTTTTTGATGCAATGCTTTCTTTCAAGCCGTCAGAAAAAGGCGGGAGTGCCCTCAGAAAACTCTCCAAACAATTCAGAATTGTTTATGTATCTTCACTGATGGGCATGGTGCAATCGAGAAAATGGCTTCACGCCAATGAATTCCCTGTATGCCCTGTCCTGAAATGGGAAGGATCAGAATTGATTGATGATTTAAAAGAAAAGGGTGTTTCTCTCTACGCGATTATTGCGTCTCCTGATCTGCTTTCAGAAGCCTCTGGAATTGAGAAGCGGTTCAGTTTTGATGAAACAGAAGATGGGATAGAGGTTAAGGATTGGGATGAGCTTGATCGTTATCTGAAACGCTGAAATCAGGACAGGTTATTATTCAATAAAGAAATATTACCGCTGGGAAGTGGGTTGGGCTGGTGGCGAGCCATGTCCCCTGGATCTCCTGATCCATTTTTCACGCCACCAGCCCTGGAAAACAGAAAGCTTGTTTAATTTAAGCAACCTGCCTGTATTAGTGCTCAAAAAAATATTCTCTGAGCTCGATTCTAATTTCCAGAACTTCGATTAAAGATATATTCGTTCAATTTATTCAAATCTTCTGTCAGGTTTCGTATGGTTACCATGCTTTTTTCGATATGCTTAAATAATGTGCGGTTTTCTATTTCCATATTCTCTATTGCAGATACCGGAATAAACGTGCTCGAAATCTGCCGACGAAAGTCCCCTGCTTTGACAGGGCACTTTCTGACCTCATCGCACTTTTTGCAGAGGCTGCAATAATCTAAGATATTGTCTTCTGAAAACATTTAAATGGGATTGCAAGTAGTATAAAATAATTGATAATACATGTCAAGTTGTAAATTTATAACAAGCAAGTTGCCTAATATTGTCTGTCTGTGCTACATTAATTTTATGAAAAAGACGTTCTATCCTGATTCACCGCTCGTAAAAAAAATGCATGCAAAGGGTTGGGATACGGTTGAAGACTTCTATACAAACTCGTCGGTAAAAGAGGTCGCTTCCCGTGAAACATGCAGGCTGCTGATACTTCATAACAAAAAAATTATTGAACCGATCTTTATAAAGATTGCCGAGGCAATGGGGTTTGCTCCGAATGAGATCAAGGACCTTCTGCTTGAGTACGGATATACTGATTTCGCTCATTTAATCGGTGACCACCAGGGCTGCGCGATTAATCCTGAACAGGCAGCCATCCTTTCCATGTATGAAAAGCTTGCCAACAAAAATCCCCACACCAAAAAGCTGTTTGTTAACTTTCTGGAGTCACTCTGCAGTCTCACTGAAAGTAACTGCAGCGACGATCTCAAGATACTCGGGAAGTAAGACTGTCATGACCCGGGTTGAGGTTGAACCTCCGTTTCTGGAGGTTCAACCTCTGCATGGTCTTAGAAATTCCGGAACAGCAACCATTGTATAACAATGTGGATCAGTGTAATAAATCTTCACTTTTCAGAAGAATATTTATGATTCCTGGATCAAACTGCCTGCCCGAACATATCTCCAGTTCACTCCGCACCTGCTTGATAAAGTATCCCTCCCGATATCGGGAGTATGTCATGGCATCGACGGCATCAGCGACAGCGATGATACGGGCTCCAAGGGGAATTTCCTCACCGGCGAGACCCGCAGGATACCCCTGACCATCCCATCGCTCATGGTGATGCAAAACCGAATCGAGGCTTTCTCGCAAAAAAGGGATACTGGACAGCACCTGCGTTCCAAATTCAGGATGTTTCTTTATCGCTTCAATCTGGGCCGGAGAAAGATTGCTCCTGTTCCTGAGCGCTTCATCATCAACCCCGAGCTTTCCTATATCATGTATCGTTGCAGAGCATCGGACCCATTCTGTTTCATGACCGGTCAGTTCCATGGCTCTGGCGATCCCGGCAGAAAGTGCGGAGACTCTGTTTGAGTGGTAAAACGTATAGTTGTCTCTTGAATGAATCGTCAATAATGCGCTTTGAATGGTGCTTTCACAGGTGCTCAGCATATTCTGCCTGGCCTGGATGACCTGGTCTTCGAGGCACAGTTTATTTTCAATGAGTATGTCGCGCTCCTTTTTCAGTGCAAGGCTGTTTGTTCTTTTCAGGAAGGCACGCCCTATTGCCGAAGCAATTTCATCCCTGTCAAAGGGTTTCACGAGGTAATCAAACGCCCCGAAACGCAGCGCCTTTTTTACGGTCTCCATACTTGCATATGCTGTTATTAAAATGACTTCAATGAGCGGATATTTTTTCTTTATCTCCCTTAAAGCACTCAGGCCGTCCCTGCCCGGCATTCGGATATCCATCATGATGACATCAATGCTGTTTTCGACGCAGCAGAACATCCCTTCCAATGCACTGGCTGCAAGATAAACATCGTACCGGTTCTGTAAAATAAATTTCAGCGATAGCCTGACTGATCTGTCATCATCAATGACAAGAATTTTCCCTGCAGATTTCTTCATAAGAGCCCAGATCCTTTAACAAAGATACATAAAATGAGGAATGCTTTATTATATCATAACTAGGTGATTTTTCGCGTTAAAAATGCATGAAGTTGAGCTTGGACCTCCAGAAGCGGAGGTCCAGCCTCTGCCGGGTCTCACGCAAAAAGACTCTATGCTACAATAATGGATGGACAAGCGGCAGGCCAGGAGAAAGATCGTCAATATCAAGGCAGAGCTCATTCAGGGAGATGGGCACTATGCAAGCGTAATAGAAAACATTTCTCACAAAGGGATCTATGCAGTTGTGTCTCCAGCCAGGACCTCTTTTGAATTCACGCCTGATTCAACGGTTGAACTGAAATTTGAGTTTCCTGCTGGCGAGAAACAGCATCTGCATTGCAGGATAAAATGGTCGTACAAAACCCCGCCTCACGAACTGACCAGCAGTATGGGTATGGAAATCGTGGATGCCCCTTCATCGTACATCGAGATGCTGGAAGCAATGGAATAAACGCGATTCAGCATTCAGTTCCTTCATGCAAAATAATTTCAAAAGGAGTGGTTCTCCATAATAAAAGGGACCGGAATGACCGGTCCCCTGGAATGTTTTAATATTATGTGCGCTTGTCAGCTATTTCTTTTTATGGGAAGAGCAGAACTTTGATTTTCCGCTCGCGGAATTCTTACATGCCTTCCCTTCCTTTGTCTTTGCCGCGCACTTTGCCGTTTTTGTCTTTGGAGCACATTTTGACTTTGGCTTACATGCCATGGTTCTTCCTCCTTCAACGTAAAAGAGTTAACAGCTGTCCTAGTATATCACAACTCAATTTTCATGGGGAAGATGTGAATCAGCCTGTTCCCTTTTAGACGGTTAATGTATAATATTGTTCAGCATTCTACAGGGAAAAGGAGTGATCTGCGATGAAAAGAGTTTTGACTGTTCTTCTTCTTGTTGCGTGCCTGATAGTAACGGGCTGCAATACCATGAAAGGATTAGGCAAGGATATCAAAAAGGCCGGAGAAAAGCTCGAGAAGGCTGCTGAGTAGATAAATCGGAGGCAACGATATGAATACATTTCCGGACAGGATCAAACTGGATTTAGACAAGCCGTATTACATTGGCTCAGTGCAGAAACTGTATGATGTCCCTGCACACCCGGACCTCCTGGTCAGTGAAACCACGTCAGGCGGATCTGTCTTTGATGTGGGGACTATTTTTAATATCGCGGGAAGTGATGTTGGAAGGGCAGGGTTCAGGCACCTGGTATTTCAGGAACTTCAGAACCCGGAGGCGTGGACAGCACTGTCCGGGCGAATGTCCGGAGAGAGTTATATCATGAGAAAAGATGCGTCAGGGCTCATAGAGAAAATCCTGGCGGACTTTTGTGAGAAAGGGGCCCCGACCCATCATATCGGAATGGTGGACCGGGAGAGCGGCGAGGTGTTCTCGAAAGGGTTTCCTCAGAAACTTTCCAACCTGACGCTGATAAAAAAGTATACCGTCATGAAGCCGGCACTGAAGAATGTCTGTGGATGGCATTTCTATGATTATGAACACTATCATCATACCGACGGCAATGTGATCCCCCTTGAATATATCGTCAGACTGGGAATAACGAGCGGGTCATCTATCTTACGAAAATTTAATGCCATGGGTGATGCCGACAGGAATGCATACCTTGCTGAGCTCGGCATTGATCAGCCGCTCAGTCCGTGGATCCGTTTTGATGCTCCGCTGGTTGACCTTACAACGAAATACGAACCGGAGGACAGGAATATCAGCCGTCAGGAGGCTGCCCTCATCTCCGGTGTTGACGGTGAAACTTTCTCACGGTCACTGGTCATGGCGGTGCTGGGCGCTTTTTTGCTGCAGCAGATCTTTAACCGCATGGGCCTGTCTCTGTGGGATTTGAAGTGGGAGATTGCCCGGGACGGACATGACCTGGTTTTTGTAGACACCATTGATACGGATTCTGTAAGAGTAACCTTTGATCTCATTCGTGAAGGGAAGTCCTGCTTTGTCCACTTCAATAAACAGGCGATGAGGGATTTCTATAAAATAATCCATCCGGATTGGCTTGGTGCCGTCAATGAGGCCAAGAAAATCGCATCAAATTCCGGCAGGCCATTTACCGACGTCCTGTCCGAGGGGCAGAAGAAAAGCCGCTATCCCCGCAATCCTGTTGTGGATGAAGCATTCCTCGATATCCAGAAACAGAAGTTCTCCATGATCCAGTCGTTTATCCGTAACCAGGGTCAGGAACTCGGAGAAGAAGCCGGGCGGATTGCCGGTCTCGAAATAGCGTATTATGAGTCTGCGAACAAACTGGAAGAATACCTCAAACTGAATTCAGCGGGGTAATTGAGGGGCACGACGGCACTGGTGTACTGTGAAACTGTGGCACTTCCGTTCTTTCAGACTTTCGCGCTTCCCCGCTTTAAACTTCCTGGCTTTCCCGCTTCCCCACTATTTAAATACTCTCTTGAAAATATAGTTCACATGCTTCGTATAGAACGTGAGATCAAAGAGCTGGTCAAGGTCTTTGTCTGAGAGGTATTTTGTAACCACCCGGTCTTTTTTCAGCTCGTCTTTAAAGGGGGTCCTGTGTTGCCAGCTCTGCATGGCCCGCTCCTGGACAAGGCGATAGGCATGTTCCCTGCTCAGTCCCTTTTCCGTAAGCCGGAGAAGAACGCGCTGTGAGAAGAAGAGTCCGTAGCTCCTGTTTATGTTTTCTTTCATCCGCTCAGGATAGACCTGCAGCCCCTTCATTATGCCCGTAAGCCTGACGAGCATATAATTAATCAGAATGGTGCTGTCGGGAATGATGATCCGCTCAACAGAAGAATGGCTGATGTCACGTTCATGCCACAGTGCAATGTTTTCCATGGCTGCCAGTGCGTTTGATCGAACGACCCGCGCAAGGCCGCTCAGGTTTTCACTCCCGATGGGGTTTCTCTTGTGAGGCATGGCTGAGGAGCCCTTCTGACCCTTTTCAAAGGGTTCTTCTGCCTCGAGTACTTCTGTGCGCTGAAGGTGCCGTATCTCAACCGCCATCTTTTCGATGGAGGATGCAATCATCGCGAGCGTGTTCATGAATTCAGCGTGCCGGTCTCTCTGGATGACCTGTGTGGTTATTGCGGCAGGTTTTAATCCGAGCTTCCTGCATACAAAACGTTCAATGGAGGGCGGCAGACTCGAGAATGTGCCGACCGGGCCGGAAAGCTGGCCGTAGCTGATGGTCTCCCGCGCTGACTTCATCCTCGCAAGGTTGCGCTCCATATCAGAATACCAGAGGGCAAAGGTAAGGCCGAAGGTTGTGGGCTCTGCATGGATGCCGTGGCTTCTTCCTATCTGGAGGGTCGTCCTGTATTTTTTGGCGTTGGATTTCAGGACCTTCATGAGGTCCTGAATATTTTTCAGAATAATATCTGCGGCTTCCCGCATGAGTATGGCCTGCGCTGTGTCGACGATGTCCGAGGACGTCAGTCCCTTGTGCACAAAACGGGAATCAGGCCCTATGTTTTCAGCAACGGATGTCAGAAAGGCAATCACATCATGCCGTACGGTTTCCTCAATCCTGTCGATTCTTCTGATATTGAATTTTGCCTTCTTCCTGATTGTGGCGAGACTTTTTGCAGGGATCTCTCCCTGTTTCGCCCATGCCTCGCATGCTGCTATTTCAACATCAAGCCATTTCTGATATTTGTTCTCAGGCTCCCATATCCGTGCCATTTCTGGTCTTGTATAACGCGGTATCACATTGACCTCCTAATAAAACAGGGTTAAAGGGTCCCAGGATTCGAGGGTTCAAGTGCTCTCTCAAGTTGCTGGTTTACTGTCTTTAGATTTTTATACTGAAAACTGACAACTGAAAACGGTTTTTTTTACTTGACCCCTGGCCCCCGGCCCCTGAATCCTTAAATTTATCTCCCCTCCGAGAGTCTGTTAATGAGATAAGAAGGGAGACCGGCTTTTTTCATTTTCTTTTGCGTTAATAATATATCATAAGAGACTCTTTTTATTTCTATGACATCGTCTTTAAAAAGAACGTAGGATGCGTCGGGATTGCCGTCTCTCGGCTGTCCCACACTGCCGGCATTCACAATATATCTGTATCTATCTTTGACCTCAGCGCGTGCATAAAAAGAGCTGGTTTTCCCGCGGGGGGAGCGCTCTGCGATAAAAGGAATATGTGAGTGGCCGAGAAAGCAAATCTGCTCATCGAAGGAGCGGAAATTGACCTTTGCATCGAATTCAAATGAAAAATAGTGCCACTGGTCAGGTTCTTGCGGTGTCCCGTGTACGAGAAAGATATCTCTGTCCCCGCTGATTTTTTTGGTAAGCGGCAGATCATGCAGGTATGAGAAATTTTCAGTGGTCAGGACATCTCTCGTCCAGTCAATGGCAACGTGTGCGTATGCATTGAAATCCCTGACATCTGTTAAGCCAACGGCCCCCCAATCGTGATTTCCTGCTATCATGAGAGAGGTCTTTGTCCTGAGAAGTTCTACGCATTCGTTCGGTTCCGGCCCGTAACCGACGCTGTCCCCGGCAAACAGGAGGGAATCAATATCTTCTTTTTCGATTTCAGCAAGTACTGCCTTGAGGGCTTGAAGGTTGGCATGAACGTCTGAGATTATTGCGTAAGCAGGCATGGCCCAAATAGTTCTGCTCAGTTTTCGTTGTTATTTGATAGAGAAACGGTATGTGCTATCTTGTCCAGGATTCCGTTAATGAATGGCGCCGACTCTTCTGTGGAGTACTTCTTGGCAATTTCGAGCGCTTCGTCAATAACCACCGAAGAGGGGATATCATGTCTGTAAAGGAGTTCACAGGTTGCTGCCCGAAGGATATTTCTGTCAATAACAGCCATTCTGCTGATGACCCAGTGCTCTGCAGCCTTCTTGATTGCTGCATCTATGTCGGCGAGGTTCTCCCGTGTGACTTTTACAATGGCAGCGGTAAATTCCTTCACCTCATTCTCTTCATTATAGCCTTCCCAGAATTCGCTGAATACTTTGTCGCTGATTTCCGAACCGGTTATATCAAGCTGAAAGAGAATCTGCAGGGCGCACTCTCGTGCTCGGCGACGCTTCATGAGAGACAGGGGTCCAGGGAGCAGGGAACAGGGTACAGGGAGTAAAAGATGTCTGATTTATGTACTTCCGTTTTCATAATAAAGATTAACGGGCAAAATAAATTCTTTGAATTAACGTATCACTTATAACTTTTTCAAGAGCTGTGCCATTTCGATTGCGACCATGGCGGCATCCCATCCCTTGTTCCCGCTTTTCGACCCCGCACGCTCAACCGCCTGTTCGATTGTATCTGATGTGACCACACCGAATGCTATCGGAATCCCTGTGTCCATTGAAGCAGTTGCTATCCCCTTGGATGCCTCTGCTGCGACATAATCGAAGTGTGGAGTTGCCCCGCGAATGATCGTCCCGAGGCAAATTACTGCGTCATAACTTTTTTTGCCTGCAACAATCTTTGCGACCAGAGGAATTTCAAAGGCCCCCGGAACCTTGATCACATCGATGTTCTGCTCGGAGGCGCCGTGTCGTAAGAGGGCATCAAGTGCACCATCGAGCAGCTTGTTGGTGATGAAATCATTGAAACGGCTTACAATGACAGCAAACTTTAATCCTTTTGCCTGAAGTTCTCCTTCATATTTTTTCATAACTCCCTCCTGACAGATAGCATATGCTATTAATTTTAATTCCTGACTCTATCATGTTTCAGCCTTTAGCTGTCAGCTATCGGCAGTCAGCTTACTGCCTGCTGCTTACTATTTTTCTCGCCTTTCCCGCTTTTCTCGCTCGTCACTACAATACCCCTGACCCCTGACATTACACCTTCTTCAACATGTGCCCCATTTTTTTCTTTTTGGTCGCAAGATACTTAATATTTTTATCCTGCGGGTGAACTTCAATGGGGACCCGTTCAACCACGCGCAGTCCGTACCCTTCAAGCCCTATCAGTTTTTTTGGGTTATTGGTCATTAAACGCATTTTCCGCACGCCAAGGTCAACCAGTATCTGCGCGCCAATGCCGTAATCCCTCAAATCAGGTTTGAAGCCGAGCTTCACATTCGCTTCAACGGTATCCATCCCCTCATCCTGCAGGGCGTATGCCTTCAGCTTGTT
>Ga0209536_100009058_pt1 | contig 14826 bp, 8 predicted proteins | sample DeeMarSeWOR28_12_FD_187461 | JGI IMG/M metagenome (GOLD analysis project Ga0209536, IMG submission 187461) | Marine sediment microbial communities from White Oak River estuary, North Carolina - WOR-2-8_12 (SPAdes) (version 2) | ecosystem: Environmental > Aquatic > Marine > Intertidal zone >...
GGCTGGTATGCGCCGCTGGTGCCGCGCGCCGCCGACGACGGCACGCCCGTTCTGGTACCGGCGCCGGACACGCTGTACGGGGACGTCGCGTCGACCTATTTCAATTACGCCGCCCTCAACAACAGCCCGACGCCCGCGGACGCGGGGATGATATCGCGGACGTTTGTCGACGACGAATCGATCGCCATCGTCGCGTGGGGCGCCTTCGCCGCCAACGGGAACCGCGTGTACAACTCGGGCGTGGCCAAGACGGTCCGGGGAGGACGGCACACGGTCACGTTCCAGCTGGACGCCGACTCCACCGTCGAGGAACTCGACGAGGACGACAACACCTACGCGGAACAGTGGGTGTGGCTGCCGGCGTCGATCGGCATCGGCACCTCCGTCACGCGATCCGTCCCGCCGGACCGCACGAGCGGTTGGGCCGACAACGACGTCGACGATCTGCTGTGGTACAACTGCGACGGGATGCGGACACCCGTGTTCGCGTCCTCCGGCAACGACGGTTACTGGGGCGCCCTCGCTGTGATGCCAGGAGACACCAGCGACGTCGACGTGCGGTTGCACGAGCTGGCGGCCGATCCCAAGGATGGCTTCGCCGACAACCTCGTCACGTCGGGGTGGGGGCCTGGGCACGCCGACTACGTCTTGGTCAATTTCAACCGGACGCCGTTTCGGGCGTTCGACACCGGCGTCCTGCAAAGTGTCGGCGCGCAGTCCTACGTCGCGGAAGCCGTGCAGTCCTTCTATTGGGGTGCCGCACCCAACGGCCCCTTCGGGCCGTACACGATGGGTGCCGAGCGCATTCTCCACCTCCACGAGTTCTACATGACCGAGGGGACCTACCTGATCGTGTTGGAAAACCTCTCGGGTGAGATCGACTGGACCCTGAGCGGTCACAGGGACGACCTGGCATATCAGTCCAAGTCGACCGCCAGGCCCGAGGCCGTGTCGTGGCTGAACGGACCGGGCGGAACCGAGAAGATCATCGCGGAAGTCGAACACGACGGGTACTATTGCGTGGCCGTCTCCAAAACCTCGTCGTCGGACCTTGGGAGCCAGGGCGTTTATCAGTTGAACGTAGAGGTCGCTGCGGTCGCCGTAAACGAGATCGAACCAACGCCGAAAGCGACGAGGCTCGCGTCCGTGTACCCGAATCCCTTCAATCCCACCACCCACATCGCCTTCGAGCTGCGCGAGCCTGCCACGGTTCGCCTGGAGGTTTTCAACGTCGCCGGTATGCGCGTGCGGACCCTCGTGAACCGTCCCTACCCGGCCGGTAGATATACCGAAGTCTGGGATGGCCGTGACGACCGGAGTCTCGCCGTGAGCTCGGGCGTTTACTTCTGCCGCTTTCAGGCCGGCATTGTTATAGAGACGCGAAAGATGGTGGTCACGAAATAGGTGTTTATCTGTTTTGTTTCTGTGGGTCGCCATGCTTCAGGCCTGGCGGCCCTTTTTTTTGTTGCCGAAAGAATTGTGACGCTGGCTTGGTGTCCGATGCGACGGCCGTGTCTCCAAATTGTCTCCGATCCGGTTTTTTGACTGTTTGCACTTGACCTGAAGCTAGACCTTCCCTCTCAAGCGTTTTAGCATTCGCTTCGCGTTCTCACTAGCGGGATTGAGTTCGAGCGCCTTTTCATAGTTCTCGATCGCCTCGTGCCTGCGTCCGCTCTCCATATACGCCTCACCAAGGCTATCATAGGTGTTAAAGGATTCCGGGAAGAAGTCCACATTCATCGCAAAGACGGCGATCGCCTCGTCGTACTTCTCGTCTCTCAGCAGTCTATATCCTATCCGGTTGATTTGAGCCTCGAAGCCGGGGACTTCATAGACGTAGAAGTCCTTCTGTGCGTGGAAGATTTCAACCGCTTCCATAATCAACCCGTCTGCAAAAAGTTCCATCGGAAGACGATGCCCCTCGGGGGCGCGTCTGGCGTACACCTCAATCCCACGCCAGTTGAGCGTCACCCCGGTGGATAGACCGAAATTTTGATCGAAGTTCAACTCGACCCCCGAGATGTCGGTGAGGAACCGACCGCTACCGACCGAATGAAGACGTGTGCGCACGTTGCGAAAACTCCCCTCAAAGAAATCTTCTACCCTTAATAAGCCCTCCTCCGACCACTCTATCGTTAGTATTTGGTGCGGGCTGAAAAGGTAGCGGCCAGCCAGCCGATCCGCTTGGCCAGGTTCCAGCTCCACTGTCTCCATAACGGACGGCTCATACGAGAGGACTGCCTCCATCATCGGGTCACGCCCGGCGAGGTAATCTTCGAAGGTGTATGCAACGGCGACATCCGGTTCTATCGAGTTTCGGTCGTCATTGATGAGTGCACAACGATTGTAGTACCGCGAGACATTGATCTCGATTCTGGAATTGGGCAATGCCACCGGCCGGGGATTTGCACTGAAGAAAGGGCCCTGTCCCGTTGACTCGCCGACGATTACTGCGCTCGTTTTGTGCTTCATCAGCGACGTAAACATTACGGCAGCAGAGAACGTCTTGCGGCTGGTAAGTACGAACAGCCGGCCCGGCCGGTCGAGTTTGTCATCGCCAATCGCGAGGTTTGCTATCCGTAGTGACACGTCGCCGTCGCCACCGTCGTTCTTGCGGATGTCAATCACGCACCGCTCGAACTCGTTCGCCTGCACCCATGCTCCGAGCCGCTCGACAAACTGATCGATCGTCTCCGCACGCGATTCGTTCACGCACTGATTGTACTGTATATAGAGCGTGCCCGAAGCCTCGCGATAATCGAACCAGTACGCATCCTTGCGATCATTCCAGAAAATGTAGGGGATGTCGTTGTCGACCTGCCTCATCCCCGCCCAGTAGATCGCGGCCAGGTAATGAACCGGCTTAACCGGGTGAGTGAACCGGTGCCCGTCGTGCGATTCAAAGGTCACTTCGATTGGGCCGGAGTCCTTACAAATGCCCACTGCCCTCAGCGCCTCGGCTACCACGATCAAATAGCAGCACCGCTCCTTCCAATGAGACTCGCTTTCAGAGGACAAGTACGGCCGCAGCATCCGGTACGCATCCTCTGCCGGCGTGTCCTCGATCGCAACGACCCGGGTTCCGATGAGGTTGCGCTCTCCCCGGCCGGCATCGACCACGAAGAGGCCCTCTGGAAAAAGCCAGAGCTTCAGCGGCATCATGTGCCAATCCAGCTTGTTGACGAAGATATTGAAATACGTGTGGGCATCATTCGGTAGCGCTACGATGCGGTAAATCTCCCACTTGATCCGGTTTTCGTCGAGATGCGGTATCTGCCGCTCTAGCTGGGCGACCTGCTCCTCGAACCTCTCCTGTGGGATCATCTCGAATATCCGCGGATGAACCTCCGCCATCTGGTCGGCGAGGTAGTGCAGGTCTTCGATCCACTGCTCGGAGGTCAATCCCTCCGGGTAGGCAGTACCCGGTATCATTTTGTAATCGATTACCAGGGCGGCGGTGAGAAGACCAATTGTTAGCGCAAGGATGGCGGGTAGTGCTCCAAGGATTTTCCAAACGATCCGCCTAGAACGCAAACCCATCATGGCGAGTGTCGCCAGGCATCCGAACAGTCCCAGAAGCGTCATGTACCCGAAGGTATTGAATAGGGTTCCGAACGGTATAGGCAAGAGTCGCCAGGTGATGAGGGCGGAAGCTGCGGTAAAGATGGTGAACACGAGCAGGATAACGGAACCGGTGGAAAGGATCCTTTTCTTTGTCATGAAAAGACACCTCGAACTCGATTATGATTAATTGAAAACAGCTCCTCTAAAGAAGGCAGGATTCTTGATTCAAGCAATCAGGGTATAGTCGTGCTCTCAACAGCGCAGACAATTGTAGCTCCAATCTGACCGGATCGCAATTTCGCGGCGGCTCCAGTCGCAATCCCAATGACCCGAATAACAGGAGGCCGCCCCGCGAATTCGCCGGACGGCCTCCTTATCACGCCGGCTGTCCCCGACACATGCGGCCTCACTCGAGAGACCGGCGTTATCGGCAGGCGCTGCCGGACGCCTATTGGACGGACGTAAGCTCGGAAGTCACCGTTCCACCACCCATCATCGGCGGCAGCTGCATCACCGACCGCACCTTGTGCCCCTTGCCGGTGCTGATGAAGACCGTGCCACCGCCGGGCTCGCCGTCGATGTTCTTCAGCTCGACTTTGTAGGCCTCGAACGTGCCCGCCGGGACCGTGACACTCTCGACACCCTGCACCTCGAGCGTCATGATTTTGGTCGACTGCGACATGATGTCAAATGTCCTCAAGGTGGTCTGGTATCCCGGAGCCAGGGGGAGCGACCCCAGCACGACGTCGAGCGCAGTCTCGCTGCCAAAAACCGGTGCCTCGAGCTCCATCTTAAGCGGCATCTCGCGGCCACCCATGTTGATGGCGCCGTCGATGGCGGTTTCCGAGTAGTTCACCTTTACGGTCGTTCCGCCCTGTTTGACACCTCGGTAGATCGGCAGCAGCGTTCTCAGATCGACATCGAACGTGTCGGCCGCCGCGCCCATCGGACTCGACTGTTCGGAGATGATCCGCCACACATCTTGGCCACCCCGTTTTGCCGAGGCGCAGCCGACGGCCACCTCGATATCGATTTTCTGACCTCGAATCTCGGCCTTACTCGCATACTTGAGCTTCGCGGGTTCGAGGTCGCTCGTATCGACGGCCGGGAGCGGTGCGGTTTTCGCCGCCTCGATATCCCCTGCCGGTTTCTGTAGAACAACGGTTTCGACGGGCACCCACATGTCATCGAGCGCCGTTTGTACGCTCGGTTTGACGTCCTCCTGATAACGCCCCCCGAGGTGTTTGGCGAAGAACTTCTCCATCGCCACACGGAACGCGGTACGATTGTCGGCACCGGCAAAACCGTGGCCCTCGTCCTCGGCGACGAGATACTCGACGTCGCGTCCGAGATCGCGCATGGCGATCACGATCTGCTGTGACTCGGGCATCTTGCAGCGCACATCGTTTCCGCCCTGAGCGACGAGCAGGGGGGCCTCGATCTTGTGCGCCGAGAACAACGGGGATTGCCGCTTGAGACGCTCCAGATCCTCGGGATCGTCGGGATCACCCACATGTTCGTTGAAGAACTTCCTTGCGGTTTCCCAATAGGGTGGGATCGAGCTGAGCAGCGTTATCAAGTTGCAGACTCCTACATAGTCGACGCCGCACGCGTAGAGACCCGGTGTAAACGCCAGTCCCGCGAGGGTGGCGTACCCGCCGTACGATCCACCGTAGATCGCCACTTTTTCGGGATCGGCGATGCCTTCGTCGATCAACCATTTCACGCCGTCGGTGAGGTCATTCTGCATTTCCTCGCCCCATTTGCGTTTGGCCGCGTTGAAGAACGCCTTGCCATAGCCGGTCGAGCCGCGGAAATTGATTTGAAAGACCCCGTACCCCCTGTTGGCGAGAAACTGTGCCTCGGGATTGTAACCCCAGCTGTCACGCGCCCACGGTCCCCCGTGAGGGTTGATGATCACAGGGATGTTTTTGGCCTTGATACCCTTGGGTACGGTCAAATAACCGTGGATGGTCAACCCGTCGCGCGAAGTGAACTTGACTGGCTTCATCATAGTCAGATGTTCGGTCGGCAGGCTCGGCCGTGGGTTGTACAGGAAATCGGCCTTCCCCGTCTCCATATTATAGAGATAGGCGAGACCGGGGTTGATATCGCTGGTGACGACCACGATATGCAGGCGGTCATCGTCGGTCGACGAACCAAAGTAGAGATCGCCGTCGCCGATTTCCTTCTTGAGCTGCTTCTTGAGCTTGTTGTAAGCGTCTTCCCATTTCTTGTTTTTCCAATAGATGCGCGTTCTTGCCCCTTCGTACGTGGTTCCAACAATCTCTTTCGTTTTGCGCGAGAACATCACGCCGCCAAAATCGACTTCGCTCTCCGGATCCGACTCAATGAGCTCGGTCGCGCCGGTCTGCGGGTCGAAAAACACCAAACGGGTGAGATCGATATCGTCACCCTTGTTGGTCGCCATGTAAGCGCGTTTGCCGTCTTTCGTGAAACGGATGATATAAGCGTTTTCTTCATTGGTAACGGTGTAGACCGACACGAGCTCTTTTCCGTCGATACGGAAAAATTCCGTTCCGCCGTCATCGGTCTGGCGCGTGGCCATGCGCAGGTTTCCGTCCATATCGAACTCGTAGCCCGCCAGCGCTTGGGTGTTCTCCCAAACGAGCTCACGCTCGCCCGTGGAAATCTTGACGCGGTAACAGTCGTGGTAGCGCTCATCGCGGTCGTTGAGACCGAGATAAATAATGTCGGGCGTGTCTTCGGGGAACGAGTAGAACGTGACGGTCACGCCGTCGATCGGGGTGATATCCCGGGCGGTGGGAACATCCTGGCCTTCCTCGATCTTCTGGGCCGGATCGATGACGTAGGCGTGGAAATTCTCGTCCCCGCCCTTGTCCTGGATGTACAAAATGTACTTGCCATCCCGTGTCCAGGTGTAACGGAAGACGGGCCGCGTCGTGTCCGCGCTCATCGGCCGCGCGGCATCGAACGGCTCGTCGATCTCCTTGACCCAGATGTTCAGATGTCCCTTGTAGGTCTTGAGAAACGATACGTATTTGCCGTCGGGCGACAGCCTTCCACCGGCGATCTCCGGGTCGCCAAAAAAGAGTTCCCGGTCGATGATCGGCGGAAGCTTGTCCAGATAGGGGAGCTTCTCGACGGCCGCGGCGCTGACCGCCAGCAAACTCACCGCGAGCAACAACAACAGAGCCCTTCTCATTAACAGCCCTCCTTGCGGGTATGGATGAAAGGACGATGGAGAATACGTTGTTTGAGGTCTTCTCTCGTATACGATCTCGGGGCGAGATTGTTTTAACCAGCTTATGATACAGGGATTTGGCTGATTCGCCAGACCATTCGGCGCGGGTTCATTCGGCGGTGCGGCGGCGGGCGGGAGCCACCGATAGGGGATGGGGCCGCAGCCGAGAGGGGACCGTTACCGGAACCGGACAGCGGGCGTCGACAAGACACACGGCTTGGCGCATGATTTCTAACTGATTTGGAATCATAGCCTTATGGTCAGCGTGTTTGTGGGCTGCGGCCTCTCCCGCGCGCTGCGTTCGTTCGAATACGGGTAACCACGATGTGGAATGTCGAAGCGACACAAACCGGAACGCTTGATTGGGAGATCTGTCGCAACGTTCTCGGAATTATCCACGTTGCGTCGCGGTTTCAAATCCGGTCGGGGGATGGCATCATGTTTTGCCATTGGTGCCATTTTTTGTAGCCGGGTGTTGGCCGCCGCGGGTATGCGTGACGGCTGCCCGACGCGAACCGGCCTTCGACGCAACTTGTTCCTTGTAGTGTAAATAGACCTTGACGCGGATTTTGTGATATAATTCACGTGCTCGCGGGGAAGTACCGCCGAGGCTGAACGGCGACGTGGAACAGGGGTGCAAGTGGGTCGCTATGCCCGCAGGGGCACCGCGTGACAGTCGTGTTGTCTTCTTGCGAGGAACCATAGCATGGGGAGTTGTTGTGGTTTAGGGCAACACGGAATGGAGCGCGTATTTTCTTGCGTCCTCATTTCGATCGGGATAAGCTTCGTCGCCCCCGCTGTGGGGGCGATAACAACAGAAGCGCTCCTGGACAGCCTGCAGCACACCGCGTCCGATTTCTTCTGGAACGAAGCGAATCCATCCAACGGATTGATAAAGGACCGAAACACTTCGGGATCGCCATGTAGCATCGCTTCGGTGGGATTCGGCCTGACCGCTATCTGTATCGGGATCGACCATGGCTGGGTCAGCCGGGAGGTGGGCAGGGATCGGGTCCTCACCACGCTACAGACCCTGTGGACGACACCGCAAGGCAGTGGACCAAGTGGATTCTGCGGTTATCAGGGTCTCTATTATCACTTCTTGGATATGAACACCGCCACTCGGGTTTGGGACAGCGAGTTGTCGACGATTGATACAGCTCTTCTTTTTGCAGGGGTCCTCGACGCAAAGGAGCAACTATGTCAAGGGAACTACGATCCACCTTCAGGTGACGTATCTCCCACACTCGCTCTCAATGGAGGAACCGGCGATGATCGAGTACGAGGTGGACTACAACGGTGGCCACTGCACGAGCGGGCCGCTTCCCTTCGATGAAGGAAATCCGAGCGAGGATCCCCCGTACGGGCTGTGGGGAATTCTGAATGACGCTCGGGTTGGCGGTGCATTCCAGGTTTTTCTCCAGGCGGGCAACCCTAACGCGGGTGTCAGCAGAACCGCAGCAATTGTCCCCTCGTGTCCGCCGATAGTGTCGACCAGGAGCTGGCGGGAGCTAACGAGGAGTACAAGAAGATTGGTGTCAAGTGCGCCTCCTCGCGCTCTGTCCGCGAGAACGACTGGTAAGACCGCCGTTCGCAGTCGCATCCTAACTTGGGATGTGGTCACGAAAGTGGGCGCACGTCAGTTGGCGGTGGCGTGCAAGAAGCATAGATATAGAAAGGTCGTGATACATATGACGAGAAAGTGGATCCTCGTTCTTCTGCATCTGGGTTTCCTTGTGGGACCGGCGGCAGCGTCACGGTGGTTCAGTCAGGGCGAAGGACCTTCGGCCCGCCGCCTCCACCAATTATTTGCTCCTTGGTTGTGGGTCTCACGTTCGAACTAAGCTCATCCCTGGTTTAAACCCCGTCGGCTACGCCTTTCTTTACTTGATTAACGAATCCTTCCACAGTTTCTCAAGGAACGTTTTCCAGGGCATGATACGTATGGACCCGACTACTCTCTCTTTGCTTTCGGTACATACCACGATCGCGTGTTTCGGTGAGAATTCCTCGACAAACGCCGAGAGAGCAGTCAGATTCCTCGTGTCGACGCGGGAGGTCCCTTTCACTTCGATCGCGACTTCGCCGTCCGCGAGAACGAAATCCACTTCCAAGCCAGTCTTGGTCCGCCAAAAGTTGATGTCGTAGTCGAGTTCCGAGTGCGACCTGTGAGCGACGAGCTCCATAAAAATAAAATGCTCCAAAGCCCTCCCGAATGACTCGCCTCGTGGTTCAGGGATTCTACGATTCACGATCGCTCCGGCAATACCGACGTCGAACAAATAGAACTTCGGTGCCCGCCCGATAACCTGTCGATTTTGACGTTTCTTGAATGGCGTGACGAAATGACCCAGTAGCGTATCGACGAGGATCTGGTAGTACTCCTTGACGGTCTTGGAGTCGACACCGCAGTCCCTGGCAATATTCGAATAGTTGGTTAGCTCTCCGTGAGAGTACCCCATCGCGTCGAAAAATCTGGAAAACGACGGGATGTTTCTCGTCAATCCTTCGTCGAATACCTCCTCCTTCAGGTAATCGGTTACATACGCTTTCAACGATTTGCGATAATCATCCCTGAGGTAGTGAATGGGGATCAGACCGTGGTTAAGCGCTCTCAATAAATCAACCTCCCCGAGTTCCGGGGAGACGAGAGGGAACATCTCATATCGCCACGCCCGTCCGCCTAGCAGATTCGCTTTTCCTCTCTTTAACTTTCTCGCGCTCGAGCCGCACAGTATAAATCGAAGGCCCTGGTTTTCAATCAACCAATGCACTTCATCCAACAAATCGGGTACTTTTTGGACCTCGTCGAGGATGACAGGCTGGCTGAGTGCATTCGGGTCCTTGGCAAGAAGCTGTTCCCGAAGCAGGGATGGCCGCTTTGAGAACTCAAATACCAGGTCTGTATTCAGGAAATCGAATACAATACTCTCGACGAACGCTTTTTTCAGATACGTCGATTTCCCGGTTTTTCTTGGCCCCCAGAGAAACGCTGATTGGCCTTCAGGCAGCGTCAGCTGGAGTATTCGTCGGATGTCTAACATCGGGACCGACTCCTTTTTGGTATAACTAATTGGGAATATATTCCGATATGGTAAGTGTGTCAAGAACGAAAAATCCGGGTGGACTTGCTTCAGAGGTCTCGAATCAATGGTCGGGCGTCTCCAAAATGAATCTCCAAGAGTGGGAAGGACTCCAGGGCACTTTAAGGGGCTCCAAGAATCTCCAAGGGAAGATAAACGGCGCAGTACCATAATAGTTATCAAGCAGTAAAAAACGAAGTGGTGCACCATCATCGGGTTAGAGTTTACGGACAACAAGGGTTCGAATTCCTTCGCTCCTTAGCATGAACCTCCGGTGGTTCAGTCAGGGCGAAGGACCTTCGGCCCGCCGCTTCCACCACCGACAGACTTGTTGTCCTATTTGAACCGCTGCCGATCAGAAAAAATCGCCTTGCGATGAGGCTTTGACAAACGTTGTTGCGGTGAGGACGTCAATACCATAGTTGGTACGCCGTGGCTTTTTTTCGAAGCTGACGACAAGACGTCGTTGCACTCAGTCTCGGTCCCTGGTGAGATTGCGTAGCCCCTTCAAGTGATCGCTGATGACTCTGGCAGATGACTTTGCTTGGATGGCAATCTGCATGTCATTCAAGGTAAAATCAACTTCAAACCCACTCGGGAGCCGCCAATGAGAGATCATCGCATCTGCATCAGCATGAGCACCGAAGGCGGCGAGTTCGTGAAACACTCACGTTTCGATTGCCTTTTGGTCGATATTCAGTTGGGGCGGGGTATCTCCGGTTTTGAATTGAGCTACCGGCTCGCCGCGGTGCGTTCCACAACGCCCGTCATCCACATCTCATCTCACGATTACTCGAAGACCCGCGATATGGCCCGGACGACGCGGTGCTTTGCTTTCGGCAGCAAGCTCGTAACGGGTGAAGTGCTTCTCATGGCGGTCGCCGACGCATGCGACTTGAAACGCGGCCAGCGCGTGGCGGTTCGTCGGGTAGAGCCGTTTCTCGTCAATCTGTTCCAGCGGGTTGTAGGGGAACAGCAAGATGTCACCGGTCCAATACAACGCTGGATGGAGAAAGACAGGGGACCCGAGCGAGCTGGAAAACTTGAGGTATTGATGGATCCAGGACGCGGGCAAGAGCCAGAACATGCCGCAAAAAGTAATCCACTTGCAATCGGGGAGGGCTTGATCTAGACTCCTTGACTTAAAGCAACTCTGCACAATTTCGACTGTAGGAGGTACTGTAGTGAATCGGAAAACCGTGATCACTCTCGCCGTTGGGCTCCTGGTCTTTTCGTCGCCATCGTGGGCGCAGCGGGGTACGCAGGGAACCGGTGCATCCACGGCGGGAACGAGGGCGCCTCGTGTGGATATCATCCCTATGGGAGGATACGTATGGACGCTTTCACAGAACGCGACCTATAACGTGCATAGCGGTGATGTCGACATCAAGAGCGGCGGTTTCTATGGCATCGCCCTTGATGTCTACGCGGTACCCTACATGCAGGTGCGTCTTCTCTACCGGCGCCAGGATACACAGTTGACATTCAAACGGTCAGGCATCACGGAGGATCTCGGCGACGTAGCCGTTGAGTACTGGCACATCGGCGCCGTCAAGGGCATACAACGGGGGAAAATACTGCCATTCTCGAGCTTCACTCTCGGCGGCACACGATACGCCTACGATTCCGGAGACAACTGGAAGTTCTCCATTATCATCGGTCTCGGAGCCAAGGTTCACATCAACGAGAGAATCGGCCTAATGGCAACCGGGCAGATGCCTTTCTCGTTTACCGGCGCTTTCGTGGGGGTCGGTACGGGCGGTGTGAGCGTGGGTGGCACGGGTATCGCCCAGTTCGATGTGACGGGCGGTTTGATAATTACGCTCTAGGGTATGCCGCGGCAGGTCGTCGATTACTTTGGCGGGTTATGGTCAGATGTTGTGGGTTGAAGTGAAGTATGGTCAGGCGACTTCCTGCCCGCACGCCTCTACCTGAACTCCATCCACAAAAGGAGTTCCATGAGAAACACGTTCGGCGAGCGCTGGCGCGTTGATTCGCCGGCAACTCTACTGTGCCTGTTTTCGCTGACGGCACTGGGTTTTGTTGTTCGCCATCATCGGATCAGGGTATTCGGGCAACAAGGGTTCGAATTCTCTTTCGCCGCGCTACTTCTTTTTTCGGTGGATCAGTCGGGGGCGAAAGACCTGCGGCTTAGCCTCATTGATTGTCTCCTTGGTGCTTGACGAATTGCAATAGACAGCGCTTCGCTCTTGCAGCATGATTCGCAAAAAATGGAAACCGCACGAGCTGACGCCGGTTTTGTCGTTTTCTGGCCGCCTCCGGTCGTGATCGCGCATCGCTGATCTTTGAGCAAGGGGCACAAGGAATGAACACAAAGATATCGAAACGCGCCTTTCTCAAATGGACGGGAAGAGTGCTCGGTGCCCTCCTCGTCCTCCTGGTATTGCTCATTGCTATCGGGATACTCTTCGCCCCCGACTATACGAGGAAGAAGACCCCCGCGGGGTACGCTGTAAACGACGTGATATACCTGCCGCTGGACTCCCGGACCAACGTCTGGGTCAGCGTATGGTTGCCGGAGGTTCTCCAACCGGGAGAAACCATCCCCGCCGTGATGGAGACCTCGCGGTACGGATTCAATCTGGATCCGGGCTGGCTATATAAAGTGATGCAGACGTACCGCCTGCAACCCGATCCCAACTATGGCTCGGCCGAGAGATTCGTGACCAACAGCTATGCGTACGTGCGGGTCCAGTCGCCTGGATCCTGCCAGTCCAGCGGCCCTCGTCTCACCGAGTATCCTCCTAACGAGATCGATGCCATGTATGCGGCCATTGACTGGATCGCCCGGCAGCCGTGGTCCAACGGGCGGGTCGGCTCCCAGGGTGGTTCCTATTCCGGGACAACTGCCGACGTGTGCTGCGCAACCCTCCACCCGTCTCATACGGCCGTGCATTCGGTCGCGCCCGATTTCGATCCTTATACGGTTTTGCGGCCCGGAGGGCTGGGGTCGACGGAGTTCATCCAGACCTGGGCCAATATGATCCGGCTGATGGACGAGGACGATATCGTCGGCCTGTTCGCCCTGTTCGAGGGGAAGGAGACGCTGCCGTTGTGGAAGAGGCTATTGTACAGGTCCCTGATCAGGGGGCTCAAGAGACCGAAGGGGGATGATCTGGCCATCTTCCGGCGGGCCATGGCCGATCATCGAAACAACCGGGGCCTCTACGGGTTTCTCGAGACGATCGAATACAAGGATCAAAAGACGCCTGAGTTCAGCTATTCCATCGATGATGTCGCCATGTATCGCTACAAGGACAAGATAGAGCAGGCGCAGGTCAACACCTACACGCGGGCGGGGTGGATCGACGCCGAGGTGGCAAAGGGTGCGCTCGAGAAGTACCTGACCTTCGATACACCGCAAAAGCTTGTCATCGGTCCCACGGGGCACCACGTCGATAATATCGTCGATCTGTACGGCGAGGAAGGCAACGAGCCGGGTTTTTCCACGGCACCGAAAGATATCTGCGAGGAGATGCTCGATTACTTCGATCGGCATTTGAAGGGGGAGTTGTATCAAAAGGAAAAGAGACGGATTCTATACTTCACTTACGGCGTAAACGAGTGGAACGAGACCGCTGTCTGGCCTCCGGGGGGCATTAATGACAGGGTGTGGTATTTCTCGAACCACAACAGGCTGGAGCCGCAAGCCCCCCGAGATCTGGAGGGAAGCGATCGATACACCGTCGATTTCACCGCCACGACCGGCGACCGGAACCGGTGGATGGCTCAGATGGGCAACGATGTCTACTATTCAGACCGTAGGGATGAAGACGCGAAGCTGCTCACTTACACGTCGGCGCCCCTCGACAGGGATCTGGAGATGACCGGCAGCCCGACCGTATACCTGTACGTGTCCTCCGACCACAACGACGGTGCGTTCCACGTCTATCTAGAGGATGTGTCACCGGACGGAAGGGTTACGTATCTCACGGAGGGATTGCTCCGGGCCATTCACCGCAAGGTGAGGGATTCCTCAGAGGCGCCCTTTGTGCCGCTCGGGATTTACCATTCGTTCCTGAAAGCGGATGCGGCTCCACTCGTCCCCGGGGAAGTGACCGAAATCGCCATCACGCTTCTCCCGTTCTCCACCGTTTTCCGGCAGGGTCACTCTATACGCGTGGCCATCGCCGGTCACGACAAATCGATGAAGGACCGCTGCCCCGAGGAGGGTGTGCCCGAGCTGTCCCTCGAGAGAAATGCGAGGTATCCCTCTCACCTGGTTTTGCCGGTGAGATGAGTGGACGCCGTCTCCACCATTTAGCATCTCGATAGTCACACAAAAGCACGCACAACGGACATTGACGACCGTTTGCTTATTTGGTATATTGGCCAAATAAGCAAGGGGTTGATTGCCGTGGATGCGAAGACAAAAGCACTGTTCGAGGCCCAGGCCGCCGTTATCAAGGCGATGGCCCACCCCACCCGATTGTTCATCGTGGACCAATTGTCCAAGGGAGAGAAGTGCGTCTGCGAGCTCAATAAGATGATCGACGCGGACGTCTCAACTGTATCGAAGCATTTGTCCGTCCTCAAGAACGCCGGCATCCTGCAAGACGACAAGCGGGGAACTCAGGTGTTCTATCGTCTGGAAATGCCATGTGTACTTGGGTTTTTCAAGTGCGTACGATCGGTGATCGAGTCGAAGGCGAAAGACCAGATTAAACTGCTCCGGTGATACCGCGGAGTTTTATTTTGCCGAAAATTTGGTGGTTTGGCAAAACCGCCATGAAACATATTAGGGGCCGCGTCGCCTATGTCCTGGAGGAATGAATGGAAGACCCTGGCGCTAATTGCGGGCGTATTTCTGGGCTTCTATTTTTTGCCCGTAGGCAGTGAGCGGTTCCAGTCGGCCCTTTCTGAATCGCTGGAACTGGCGAAGTGGTACGCGCGGGAGCACGTGATCCTGTGCCTGGTTCCGGCGTTTGTTAT
>Ga0209536_100009059_pt1 | contig 14825 bp, 15 predicted proteins | sample DeeMarSeWOR28_12_FD_187461 | JGI IMG/M metagenome (GOLD analysis project Ga0209536, IMG submission 187461) | Marine sediment microbial communities from White Oak River estuary, North Carolina - WOR-2-8_12 (SPAdes) (version 2) | ecosystem: Environmental > Aquatic > Marine > Intertidal zone >...
ACCCTTCGCGCCATCGGTACCTGTATCGCCCTTGACACCTTGCGTTCCGGTATCTCCCTTCTCACCAGTGTCTCCCTTCGCGCCAGTTGTACCAGTATCTCCCTTGACACCTTGCGTTCCAGTGTCTCCCTTCTCTCCCGTGTCACCTTTGGCACCGTCAGTGCCCGTGTCACCCTTTTCGCCTGTATCTCCCTGTACTCCTGCTGTGCCCGTATCTCCTTTATCACCAGCAAACGATGGTGAAAGGCTGATATCTTCAGCATCAGCAAAGCCGCCAGAGTTATTGATATATGTGACACCATAAGTATGATAGGTGCCATCATCTGTATTGCTTGTTATTTCAAATGTGGCAAAGTCGGCATCGCCGTCAGATGAGATTAAGAGCTGGTCTCCTGCAGCAAGAGCATCAAGATTAAGATCCAGATCGTTTGTATTGCGGTCAGTGTCATTAACCCAGATTGTTGTGACAGAAGCTATTGTGGCATTGTTAAAGCGAACCTCGCCGGAAGCTGGGCCAGCGGTAACGCCTGTATCAAACTGGTATGCAAACGCATATCCACCACTTGATCCGGCTATACCTGTATCGCCCTGATCACCAGTGTCGCCTTTATCACCCTGAGTTCCCGTGTCTCCTTTGACACCTTGGACCCCAGTGTCGCCCTGCTCACCTGTGTCTCCTTTAGCGCCATCAACACCTGTGTCACCCTTTTCGCCTGTGTCACCTTTAACGCCTTGTGTTCCAGTGTCACCTTTTTCACCTGTGTCACCTTTTGCTCCAGTCGTTCCGGTATCGCCCTTAACGCCTTGAGTTCCAGTATCTCCCTTTTCTCCGGTGTCTCCTTTAGCACCTGTGACACCCGTGTCTCCTTGCTCACCTGTATCACCTTGTACAGTTGAGTCAGCGCCAGTGTCTCCCTTTTCGCCCGTATCACCCTGGTCGCCCGTATCACCTTGCGGACCTTGAGTTCCGGTATCGCCTTGTGCTCCTGTATATGAAGGAACAAGCGATATGTTTTCAGCATCAGCGAAACCACCTGAGCTTGTGATATAGGTAACGCCAAATGTATGGTAGGTTCCATCGTCGCTTGCACTTGTGATTTCAAATGAAGCAAAGTCATTGTCACTGTCAGAAGCAATAATGATGTAATCACCTGCAGCCAGTTCGTCTAGCTGAGCATCCATATCTCCAGCATTACGGTCAGTATCGCTTACCCAAACTGTCGTGACCGAGGCTATTGTTGCATTATTGAAACGAATCTCACCCGATGCTGGACCAGCCGTTACGCCAGTGTCGAACTGATACGGGAATGAATACCCGGCAGTACCTTGCTGTCCGGTGTCTCCCTGGTCTCCTGTGTCTCCCTTATCGCCAGAACCAGTGTCACCCTTCTCCCCAGTATCGCCTTTTTCTCCGGTGTCACCTTTCGCTCCATCAGTACCAGTATCGCCTTTGACACCCTGGATACCTGTATCACCTTGGTCTCCAGTATCTCCCTTTGCGCCGTCAACGCCAGTGTCACCCTTGACACCCTGAATGCCTGTATCCCCTTGATCTCCTGTGTCGCCCTTCGCACCATCAACGCCTGTATCGCCCTGTGGTCCTTGGGTGCCTGTGTCTCCTTTCTCGCCGGAGCCTGTATCACCTTTTTCTCCGGTGTCTCCCTTGGCACCTGCCGTTCCAGTATCACCCTTCACGCCCTGTGTGCCTGTATCGCCTTTCTCTCCCGTATCACCTTTTGCCCCGGTCGTGCCAGTATCACCCTTTACGCCGGAGGTGCCCGTATCACCTTTTTCCCCAGTATCGCCTTTAGCGCCAGAAACTCCTGTATCTCCCTGGTCGCCTGTGTCACCCTTTGCTCCAGCGGTACCCGTGTCTCCCTTGTCGCCCGTATATGTTGGCACAAAAGAGATATTCTCAGCGTCAGCAAATCCGCCAGAATTCGTAATATAGGTAACGCCGAATGTATGATATGTACCGTCATCACTTGCGCTAGTTACCTCGAAAGATGCAAAATCATTATCGGAATCTGAGACAACTAGGAAGTAATCGCCTGCACCAATCTGGTCAAGCTGCGCATCAATACCAACAGCATTACGATCTGTATCGTTTACCCATACAGTCGTAACGGAAGAAATTGTAGCATTATTAAATCTTATTTCTCCAGAGCCAGGATTTGAAACCGTTCCGGTATCAAATTGGTATGGGAACGAATAGCCTGCCGTACCCTGTTGGCCTGTATCGCCTTGGTCGCCAGTATCGCCCTTATCTCCAGAGCCAGTATCTCCCTTCTCCCCAGTGTCACCTTTAGCTCCTGCGGTTCCGGTGTCACCCTTTACTCCAGCTACGCCAGTATCACCCTGCGTGCCTTCGCCTGTGTCTCCCTTCTCCCCAGTATCGCCCTTTGATCCAGCTACACCCGTGTCACCCTGAACACCTGTGCCCGTGTCACCTTGATCGCCCGTGTCACCCTTAGCGCCATCTGTTCCTGTATCACCTTTTAGACCAGCGGAACCAGTGTCACCCTTGTCTCCGGTATCTCCCTTAGCACCATCGACACCAGTATCACCGTCAGCGCCATCGGCACCTGTGTCACCTTTAGGTCCGGCATCACCCGTGTCACCTTTATCACCAGAGCCAGTATCGCCCTGCGTACCTGTATCGCCTTTAGGACCAGGTACCGTGCTATCAGCTCCGGTATCTCCCTGAACGCCAGTATCGCCAATGCCAGAATCACCTTGAACACCAGTATCGCCCTGTTCTCCAGTATCGCCTTTAGTGCCACCTCCGCCACCAGCAGCTCCTTTGGATTCAGCAATAAGTAAGTCACTCATTTTATCACCGCATGTACCTATCTAACCCGCTTCTTGATCAGCAAGGCACCCGCGCTCAATGCGAATGGCAATAAAATATAGTAGCCGACCCAATGTGGAAGCAGGGATATGAGTAGAACTACCAGCCCGATCCAAAAAGAAAAGCACCAAAAACAAAGCATGGCGCTAGAAACAACGTTTGTTGCATACGGTCTATTCTTCTCATCATACCTGTAGCCAGCAAGGTATCTTATCCTGTCAAGTAATTCATATGGGCCTTGCTCAGAATCATCGACAAAAAGATTAGTGATACGCCATGTTGCCAGAGCCAAGATAAGAAGTTCGACTATGCTCATATCATTCAAAATAAAAAGGGCCTAGAGACACATCTAGGCCCTGTCAGAGCTGGTTGAGTCATTATAGCATGAAGCATCATGCTAAATCAATCTCGCTCTTTCTTTTAGTTCCTTCACAACAACCGGGCCAATACCCTTGATAGCTAGAAGTTCCTCTTCGCTTCGTGCATTGACATCATCAAATGTTATTACACCTGCATCTGCAAGTAGCTTGATGTGATTGCTGTTTATCTTTTCCCACTCGATATTTGCAAGATGCTGTGGGTTATCTACGACCGTTGCCGATTCAACGACTATTGGTTCTGGCGGTGGTGGTGGGGCAGGTGGTCTGCGAACAAAGTCCGGCAGCGTTCTTGGATTCTGTTGTCTGATCTTTACCGCAGGATTACCTTCTGGCTTTACTGGCCGACCGACATCATTCACTTGTACTGCCCTGTATAGATCAGGGCGCACTCGCATATCAGCCTCGTAAACTTCAAAGACATCGCCATGCTTTCGATAACCGTACTTCTGTTTCGTAACCGGACCAACCACAGTTTGCCTGCCCCTGTTACGAGAGTTGTACATAATCAGTACCTTTTCTCCTGTTGCTTGACTCACTTTAATCTCCGATCCGCAGTTACACGGCATGAATATCATCATACGCTTTTTGCATATGCTCCATTAAATTAAATTCCTGGTCCACACTGTCTTGACGACGACTGCCAAGAACAAAACTGTAAACCCACAATGGACTTTCGACCATATAAAAATCATATCCTGCCCAGGCTAAGCGAAGCATGTAATCGCAATCTTCCCAGGACTTCATTGTTTCATCGAATCCACCAATACTATCGTGCCATTCCTTTGGCAGCAATACATTTACACCAGTCCACACATATGGCTTAACACCTTCTGGTCTAGCAAGTGCACGCTCTTTATCATATGGCCGGAAGCTGTTATCTACAACCACATAGTCACCCTCTTCCTTGACCACGTTGCCACCTAATACAGCCAACTGATCACGGTGCATTCGCGAGAAATACTGGCTATACACCACAGCATTATGGCGCTGTGATGTTATTGGATTGACATGCTCTAAAAAGTTTGGCGCATAGTAGTCATCAGCATCAAGGAATGTCACATACTTAGCACGCGCTTCTCGAACGCCAACATTCCTGGCCTCGCCCGGTCCATTCCCAAGAAAATTGAAGTATGGATATATAAAGCGCACAAAAGGATATGCCAGTTTATAATAATCCTGTTTATCTTTAGTGGGTGTATAGTCAAAGACAACAATCGCCTCCCATTTTCTGAATGTCTGTGCCTCAAGACTATCTAAGGCAACGATGAGAGAATCTTCGTGCATTAGACCAACAGGAATAATTACTGAAACTTCTGGCTCATATGAACGTACAGGATGAGATTTATAATTTGGCACAGCCATAGCAGCAAACGGAAATCGCCTATCTAGCACCCATGGATGCCAAGCACGCCAATCTACTTCTTCATAACCTTTCATGCCAGATACATGACCACTTCCATGAGTATGCACTAACAAATTAGACGGCTTAGCTGCAGGCATAGCTCCTCGCCAACCATGCGCTAGTAATCTCAAGTAAAGGTTTGCATCTTCCGTACCTGCACCATGTGGAGCATAACGCGCGCGATATCCTCCATTTCTAATCACTGCTTCTCTTCTGAATATTACACAAGAACCAATAATCTGATTGCCTGCTTCGTAACTAAACTGGTCATTAAATCTTGTTGTAGGCCATTGTCTATGCGGTTTTCCTTCCATTTCGTTTTCGAGACCAGGAGGGATAAGCACAGTCCCGTCATCAAGATGAACTTCAACATGTGAATAAGCAAAACCAACTCGACGATCGTCTATCATCTGAGCAATACAATCTATTGTATATCCAGATCTAATCCAGTCATCGCCATCGAGGACAAGAACATACTCCGCATTAGAATCATAGATTCCGGCATTCCGGGCAAGAGCAACGTTCTGTACATCAACCCGTTTATATTCAACTCTCTCTCCATTTCTGACATCTTTACGTGTAGCAAATCCTTCGACAATTTCTTTTGTGTTATCGTCGGAACTATCATCGACAACAATAACTCGTTGGATTGGGTATCTCTGATCCAATACACTTTCGATTGCCCTCCCTACTAAATGCCCATAATTATGCGAAGTAATAACTGCATCAACTGAACCAGGAGTCGGGCCTTTCATAATTGGAGCAAGATAAACTTTTTCAATAACCTTTGCTACTTGCATTACTGCAAATCTCCAATGCAGTCCTTTTGCTAAAGCCTTTGCATTTGCACTTAATGTGTCACGATTATCAAGGCAATACTGCAATCCTTGAATTGCATCTTCAAGGTACATATGCTCGAATGTATAGCCCGACACGCCATGAATCATAAATTCCTTGACAGCTCCAGCATCAGTTGACAGCACGGGTACACCTGCCGCCATCGCTTCTGCAGCCGTAATGCCCCAGGTCTCTCGATCCGGCATAAAAATAACACTCGCTTTTTGGATGTACTTTTTCATTAGGCTAAATGGTACTGTGCCGCCAAGACTTTTTACATTAGCTGGCGCATCCTTAGTCATAAATGTGGTCAAAAATTTGACGTTTGGAAATGCCTCAGCTAAACCATTGACAGCATTAGGCATTAACCCATCTGATGTACGGTTCTTTGTATAGAGCACATAACCCTCATTTGGCAAATCGTGTTCCCACTCTTCTGGATTTATACCATGCCCAATCACCTGTACGTCAGCACGGATATCTCGCCTGTAGACATCAGCCACCCATTCAGATGGCGCAATAATTGTCTTAGCTTTCATAGCAGCTTCAGCTAGTATGGCGTTTACTTCATATGCGTATTCCGACAAGGGAAATTCCTCAGTCCACAAAAGGCCATGAGACACATGAATATCTGCATCTGGATTGGAAGTAACATGACCAATAGTTACATCAGCCTCTTCTTGGTCATCGACAAATTCAATACCATATTCAGGTAAATACTTCGCCCAGTTTAATATAACCTGGGCAATACCAGAACTTGCTTCCCCCTTAAACTTGCCCGGTTGAGGTGTCATGTATACTTTGCATGTACCCATTAAATTACTCCTAACAGTTTCAATAAAGCAAACAGCGCCGAAGGCCCTGTGATTGCCAGGAACTTCACCCGGTCGTCGCCGAAGGGTGACACTAATTTATCTTTAAGAGTTTCTTTATATAGATCGGTGTCTAAATTTTGGACATCTGGGGTCAAATTTTTAGACATCCTACCTCTATACGGCGATAAAGGATCGTTTGTCTGTAGATCCCCAATGATGTGAATACGCTTATTCTTTAACATGGCAGCGTGCTTTCCCTGCCTGTGATGAGTCAATAACTTACCTAGTGCCAGTCTACTTTTAGCCTGCATATCGTTATGCTTCTGGACAAGCATGACAGCTTCAGAGTCACTGATCGTTCCATCTTTTAGGCACTTATCAACTAACCGCTGAAAACGTGTACTGGCATTATCTTGCTCACTGACCATAGTTACGACCTTGGTCATATCATTAGTGCTAAGTTGGTAGTTCATTCCTCTTCGTCTCCTGTCACGTACCTAGTTACAAACTCCTCGATCTCTTCCGTGCTATGTTTAGATAAATCAAAATCTTTTTTTAGCATGAGTATCTGGTCCTTGTGATACCAGTCGTAGTAGTTCATTTCATCTTGTTCGAGAATGCGCATCTCATTCCAGTGCTCTAATCCAACAACAATGGCATTCATGCCAAATCTAGCAATCACATCCTTAACAGCAGCCTCAAGAAAATCACTGAATTCTCTTTCAGACATATACTTAGGATGAAGAAATGCTATTATCGAATTTGGCTTTAACTGAAAGCTACGGCTCTTGACATTACCGTAGTTCATAGTAAGCGCTTTGCGAGTCTGTAACGGCCTGTTACTTGCCTGTGCTCGGAAACTTTTATTCTTTCTCTTTGTCATTATTTCCCTCTCTTCTGCCAACTATCGCCAACATGCTTCCACTGATCAATCTGTAAGCCAAACATGGGTATTGAAATCCATGGTGATTCATGAAACTTCTGATGATTCTTTAGTGTTTTGTATTGATGGCAAAACACAGTTTCCGTTTCTCCAAGTTTTACATCCTCTTCATACCAACCAAAATATTTCTCGTGCATAGAGACTTTCTTTAAGTGCGGTCTATTTGAGGCCATATAAAGTGTTGGGCTATCTGGATCGAGAAACCAGTATGGTCCATGAGTAGCTGCCTTAAACTTATAGTAAGTATCAAAGTTGTAAACATCATGCTCTTCACCAAGAAACAGGCGCACCCAGCCCATATTTAGATCTGGATTGCGCATATCACTGACATATCTATTGATGTCAAGTTCCTTTTCGAGCCAGTGATCATCATCCATTTGAAGAATCAAGTCTGTATCGCAAGCGTTAATCAGCATGTTGAGATTAGCGCCAAGTCCACGCCTCGGACCTTCAAGAACCTTAATTGCATCAGAGCCAAAAATGTCTCGCAAGTATTTGTCAAGCCCTGGCTCTCCGTCGTTACCTATTAAAAATGTATACTGAAATCCAAGATGATAGTGCAGGTTCGATCCTATTCTGGCGATAGCGCCAGCAAGAATGTCTGGTCGATTGTAGGTCGGTATGATAACTGTTATTCCTTCCATAATTTGTAACCGTTTTCTCTAAACCAATCTTCTCCAAGTTCTTCCTGGATCATCAATATTTCTTTTGGCGCTAAAAAGTATTTCCACATGTCAATCATGCCAGTCTGCACATGCTTTGGAAACATCAGATCAGCGTGAGTTTTTTTCTGCTTTTTAGTACGCTCTCGATTATTTTCATAAGAAAATCGCTCAGCAAGTTCATAAGCAACATTAGTGTCTTTCGGTATATTCATCAGACTTTGCATATGTAATGGCAAAACATGAATAGACTTGTGAAAATCCTCGTAGCGTAAACACGTATAATGTTCTGGAAAGTTGCTGCGCCATTTATTCTGTGCAGAAATGTCTTTTTGAACCCATCCTCTATCAAGAACTTCTTTTGCCGAACTTTTTTTACCTTTTGGATAACCATATAACTGCATAATTGAAACAACGACATCTCTTGGATCTCGAACTGTTGAAAAAATTTCAATCATTCCATTAGATATAGCTTCTTCCCACTCTTCAACATAACCATGACCCTTTACTGTCCACCAAGTTTTTTTGTTAGTAAGTACACCTTTTGGTCTCTCACGCCAATGCCGTATACGATTTGATTCTCCTACAAGTTCTGATGCCATTTGAAATGCGAGGGTACTAGCAGATCGCCTAACACCTGCAATATACAAAAGCATTAACCATCCCACACTTTATATCCATTAGCGCGAAACCACTCATGACCAACACGATCTTGAACCATAGTAATCTGCTCAGCCGTCAATACTTTCGGCCACTGAGAAACTCTTCCACTTTGAATATGTCGCTTAGACATAAATTCAGGATCATCAGGCGAATGATTTGCTTTGGCTCTCAACAAGTTGGCACTGATATTCCACTTCTGTTCTATTTCCCATGCCCTTCTACGTGATACAGGAATGCCCAGGAAGTCTGCAACGGCCTGTGTCATCTCGACTCTATTGCGAACAAAGTCCTCGTATCGAACCTGCATAACTTTGTTATCTCCAGCATTTAATATCCATCGTGCCTGCTCACGAAGATTACCCTTAAAAGCATCAGAGTTAAGAGAGCTTTCAAACGTACCACCTCTGAAGTTCATCAAAGAAACAACAACATCACGCATATCCCTAATAGTCATTACGACTCTGACAAATGAGGAATATGAGTCAAGAAAATAATCCCACCTGTGCAGCTTGGCTACAACGATATCTGTAGTTTCTGCCCAAAATTGAACATGACTTTCCCAATACTCAATCTCTTTGTTGAGTGGGAATACTGGTGCATAGCCAACTTTCTGTGACTCAACAAGTTCACGCATAATCTGAAACATGGCAACAGAACCAGTTCGCATGAGACCACCACAAATAGCTAACATTTTATATCTCCCACTGCCTTGACGTAAAGTTCATGCGCTCTTCCTTTGTAATCCAAAGAGGATGAGAAGAAAGTTTTTTATACTCAACTTCATACCAGTTTCGATATGTCAGATTTGGCCTAATCTTATCGTACCAGTACATATATTTAATCCAGGCCACATCATTTCTAGGATCTGGATCTAGTGATTTTCCTGTCCAATAATCAAGACTTCTATACTGCTGATACCACTCTATATCTCTTGTATAAAATGACATCTCATGCGTATATCCGCTCCAACCTACTCGGTTCTGACTAGCGATGATATCTTCAACAGATCTAACCATTAGGACAACAGCACACTTTGGTTGATTAAAAAGAAGAGCATCCTTGAGCAATCCAGGACCCTGTAGTACACAAGGCCAATTTTCCTCAGCCAATATTCTGGCTTCCTCGCCAAATGTTATATTCCACTCTCGCTCATCAAGATATGTGTAATCAAGATCGTGCTCAATCATTCTAGCGCAAATTGTTGTACCAGAGCGTTGAGGGCCAGTGACTAGAATGATCTGGTACTTACGTAAAAAATCAAACACGTTTGAATATTCTCATGGTTCCAACTGCCTCTTCTTCCATCCAAAGACTCTTGTATTTTTCCAACCATTCTTCAACAGCCTGATTTACACCAGGAACTAGACGATGCACAATGCTTGGATCTTCGTAGTCATAGCAATCGTGGAAGATCACATAGCCCCATTTCCTGACAAAAAAAGTCCAGTTTGTGTCATCGCACACGCCATCATAACTGTGGTCGCCATCAATAAAAAGCAGATCAACAGCTCTTCCTTCGGGCCACTGCTCCCACAATGTTCTGCTGTCAGCTTCTATTAGCTCGCTATGATAAGAGCTTACAGCTTTAGAGATATCAATATCAATTCCGTATATAATTGCACTTGCAGCACCTTGGCGCAGGCAGGCAAGTGAAGCACCATACTCAACACCTATGTTTATAATTATGGGTTGAAATTTAGATTCTACTTTACTGGCGTATTTGACTAATGCTTCCCGCTCTTCCGGTCTCAGCCACCCCTTTGCGTCTTTATACCCCATTGGTCACGTGTCTCCTTATACTTGTCCAGGAATTCACTCATCATCTCAAGGTCAGGACCATCAATAGTAAGCATGACTTCGCCCTCCTTGTGCTGCTCGATCGCGGCCTTGATGGTGATGGATTCGAGGTAATTCTTGATAGCAGTGACAGCAATATGATTCATCGAGATACCGTCAGCGAGGGCCTTCCGTTTCACGCCTGCGTGAAGATCGTCAGGTATTCTTATGTACATATTTTTCATACCTACATACTAGCACAATGCAATCCGTCTTGCAAGGTGCTAGTAATGTTGTATAATTACATCATGTTCACCTCCATGTACGCTAGTACGTGGTCCGCGCTCAGGCTCCCAAGTAATCTTGGGGGCCTTTTTTTTAATGGGGAGATTAAATATGAAAGCGCTTAAACAACGAAAACCAGTTAAGATGTATGGAGATCGCGTACTTGTCACAGTGCCAAAGATGACAATGCGAACACTGCACAAACTCGCCAGTCAGAGAAGTAGTACAAAGTTTGATGGCACTAATAAGCAAGTGGACCAAGCACTTAGCAACGTTGAGGCACATTATGTTGGTCTCAAGGGGGAGTGGGCAGTAGCTTCCTATCTGCACCTGGACATGGATACCTCTATGTCCTACTCTGGCGATGACGGCTACGATTTAGAGATGAGGGGAGTCACTATAGATGTAAAGATGAGCGTGCAGGATCTCAAGGTAAACAAGCCAGGTCCGACTGCTGACATACTCTTTCTTGTACAACCACTTTCCCCGTTCACAATACCTGACCCAAGATACAAAGACTTGTGTGAACGTGACCCATATGTCGGCAAGGCTGATTTAAGCTGGCGCAACGTGGTAATCGTTGGTTGGATTACCTCAGTCGAGTTTATGAACGAGTATGAACTAATGAACTTTGGCTATGGCGAACGACTGGTTATGAAACAGCACAAACTTCACCGTCCCTCTCTGCTATTCGTCAACTTACACAAATAAAAAAGGACCCCCGAAGAGGTCCTTTTCTGAGACAGCGTGACTATCAGGTTAGAGCCACGGGCTATACTGAGTAAGTCCACCGATGGTCCGCCCGGACACACCGCCATCAACCCAGTAATCGCTTTCTGGATCAGGATCGCGGAGCGGTAGTCTACGGCTGTATTTCACATCCTGAATCTTAGCTGCTAGGTGCGGTGTCCTCAGAACTACACGAGGATCAGTTTCGGCACGCAGCTTGAAGCAGGTATAAACCGTTTTCCAACTCCACAAGAAACGGCCACCATCGGTATACCAGGTAGCCATACCAGGAACTAGATTAGACTGTGGCACGCCAAGCGTGTGGTCCAGGTATTCCCAGTACAAGACTGGCAGATTGCCCACAATCGACAGCGGCAGGATGTAAATGCTGGAAGCAAATTCATCTGCAATCAAACTGCCGGAAGTGTTATCTTCTTCGGTAATACCAGTGTCAAGCACAACGTTGTATCGCTTTCCACCGACATCGAGATAAAGACCCTGACGCATAGCATCTCGGTCTCGAACATTCTCTCTCGCATCATGGATAATACGATGCTCACTACCAGAAATGACTGAATATTCTGGCTGAGTATTGTACTGAATAGGCCACGCACTTGTAACAGCACGCCAAGCCATTGGGCGCATAACGATCACGAACTGAACTGGATCTACGCCAGTGTCGATAGCCAGGTTCTCCAGGTAATCGAGTACCTCTTCCATGGCGGCAACCAGGTCTGCACCTGCGCCAATATCTTGGTACGCGAAATCCCAGATCGTCGAATCGGCAGAAGGCATAGCAGCATTGGTTTCAGCATCGGCATAGCCAGTCGCAACTTGCTCATCAATGCCAGGAAACTCAATGTATCCCTTGCCGGGAGTATCGTTGGAACCATCGCCTTGACCAGACCACAAGAGTTTCGCCAGCTTACGCTCAAAGCGCACTCCCATTGTGATCTGTTCGGCTTTAGTAACCATATCCAGCAAACCACTTTCATCAATATCTCCTGGGTACAAAATACCCTGAGCATCTTGATTAAGGATTGAGCCAATGAGCTGCAAGTCCATTGTCTCGCTGGAATTGATCTGGAAAAGTGTATCTGGAATCCTGATATCGTTTGAACCACGAGCCACTCTACCAAACCTGGCGGTGAGTGTTCCCGATTTGATGTAGCCTGCTGGCGCATCATCACAGGGATAAGTGGGTTCAGAACCAACATCATCTGAAAAGCCTGTCAGCAATCCAAACCAGGGATTTTTGCTACGGCTAGGAAATGCGGGAAGCAACTGTCCTAGTCCTCGCGCCTGGACGTGGGTACTGATTAAAGCTGAGTCGAGACCCGGTGTATTAAACAATCCACCAGGGCCATGAAGCATAGTGCCAGTATGAGCCTGCAGTGCAGCTTTTTGATTCTGCTCATAGGCATTGGCAAACTGCTTCAGAACTTGTGCCGCGTCAATTTCGCCCTTAGACTCATTGGCGAAAGTAGCGTTTGCGTATTGCATTATTCTACTCCTTATCAACAAAGATTAGTTGTCGCCGAATCCGTCTGCAGGAACTCTTATCATGCGACTTCTGCCCTGCTGATGCTGCATCATCTTAGCGATGGATGGAGGCACACCAGGGACTAAAGGTTTTTCTTCGGCTTCATCCTCTGTCGATTTGTTGTAAAGCGCACGTTCTTCATTACCCTTCAATCGGGCACCTTCTTTACCAATTACGCTTCCAACCTGTGATGCAAGCCAACCAGCCATTGAAGCAACGGGAGTATCAGCCGCTTTCTCAGCGATCTTGCTCTCGTCATTCTTCTTTAGCTCGGCGATTTCAGCACGCTGCTTTTCCAACTGCTCTTTCAGCTCTGCGAATTTGGCATCAGTATTGGCCTGAGACTGAGCGAATACTTCCTTCAGTCCATCGGTGAGTTCCTTAGCGAAACTCGCCATGTCTCGTGGCATACGGAATTCTTCTGACATTCCCATGCCAATCTCGACCTCGGCCTCTTCAACCTCTTCGTCAGATTCCTCAGATTCGTCGGTTTCAGCAACGACCTCATCGCCTTCGACCTCTACCTCTTCAGTGGTTTCGGTTGTTTCAACATCCGCTGAAACCTCAGCTTCCGCTGTAACTTCCTCTTCCACCTCGACGGCCTCGGTCACTGCCGTTTCTTGATCGTTCATGACCAACTCCTTTCTTGGAATTTTTGACTCTTCGGCAAATATCTCCAATTCGCCTAGCAGTGCGTCGAAAGTAGCAACTGCTTCTTCGCCGAACACATCTGTCATACGTTCAGCTTTATCTTTTGGCACTCGCATATAAGCCTCCTTTAATCGGGTAGCCCATGCTGTGCCAAAGTTCGCGACTTCATCATGTGGCATAACCGTAAACTCTGTATCAATGTATCCAGTAATCTGCCTTGCGTCATTGTCTTTTCTTGACAAAAAGACATTTGGCATACCGTGTGACATGCCGTGAAGGATATCTGTTTGGCTAAGGCTTTCAAACAGGCTAGAGTAGAACTCCCCTTCTTTCTGCTTACCGACAGCGATTAGATAACCTCGTTCATCATAAGCAACATCAGTAGCATATCCAATAGGAACTGGGATATGCCAATACCATAAGTCTGGGGTGCCTCTCTCGCCAATCTCCTTGAACAATGACATTTCGGCAAAGTCGGAGTCGAGTATCATCTGACCATACTCGCCAGAGTCTATCAGTCTGACAAACTCTTTGTGTGCTTCTCCTGTGATCCATTCGTCGTGACGGTCCTGCCAGTTATTAGAAACTATGCCCATCCAGTTCCAGATACCATCAGCATCTTTCCTGGTAAAGAATCCACTTAGCTCTTTGTTTTCGCTTGCGTATAAAGCTGCCATATGATCTTCAGCGTCAGAGCGCTTAGCGTGGCACTTTTCTACTGAGTTATCAATCTTCTTGATAACACAGTATTTGCCTTTACGTTCCTCGATTCTCCAAGGCATAGAATAAAAAAAGGGCCTGAGATAATCTCAAGCCCTGTCAGAGCACTAATCGCTAATCAAATATAGCACATTACCTACATGGTAGTCAATCACACATAGCCATGAGAGCGGCAACTAATTCAGATGACATCTTCCATTCAGCTACACGCTTAGGACTAATCCGCAATAATTCATACTGCGGAGACTCAGAATCACAGGGATCTATAGGTTCTATTCCCTTCTTTGCCCACAGTATTGGCTTATTATGGATCACAGAAACCACTAATGTCAACTTGGCAAAACCGCCATTATCTTTACAGGCGGCTTGAGCAGCCTTAATAACTTCTAGCCATTCCCAGTGTATATCATCTGGCACTGGGTCATCAGCTTTCAGGTATTTCTTCCGGCTGTTCTTGCTCTTCGTTGTCATCTTCTGGTTCCTCTTCTTCTTGCTCTTCCTCTTCACGAGACATCATGATCATGTGATCGTACTGACCACGCAACCATTCTAGTGCGGCGAACGCTTC
>Ga0209536_100009060_pt1 | contig 14823 bp, 11 predicted proteins | sample DeeMarSeWOR28_12_FD_187461 | JGI IMG/M metagenome (GOLD analysis project Ga0209536, IMG submission 187461) | Marine sediment microbial communities from White Oak River estuary, North Carolina - WOR-2-8_12 (SPAdes) (version 2) | ecosystem: Environmental > Aquatic > Marine > Intertidal zone >...
ATGGGAACTCTGGGATGTAGTTATGATATTTTTTGATAGTGCTATCCACAAACCCCATTTTATCTGCCTTGCTTCAGATGGCAAGGACATAGGGTTGCTTCCGCTTTGGTTTGACAAGAGATATGGTAAGTATTATTTTTTTGGAGGAGATTTTCCTGAAAATTAGCATTTAGCGAAATTGCAAAGTCACTCAAATTTACAACGTAGATGCATGATTCCCTAAAGATGTATCATCCTTGACCCTCAAACAAATACATGGATAAAAATCAACAGGTTTTGAATAAATCAAATTGGTAGCAAGTATCTACACATTCCTGGCACGATTAGAAAGAAATCGATGATCCTATTCGCATACTCCCTCTCCGCGTTAGCAATGATTTTCATACCGGTAATTTTAGCGATATTTCTACGCCGCAGGTATCGAGTGCCCTGGTTCTTGTTTGTAGTTGGTTCGTTAACCTTCCTTGGATCACAGTTCGTTCATCTGCCTCTGAACAATTGGTTATCTGAGATTGGTATATTGCCGGAAATGGGAAGTATGTCCGGTCCCCCGCTATGGAGAACCGCTCTCATCCTAGGTTTGACAGCTGGTCTTTGCGAAGAGGTGGCGCGGGCGGTTGGCTATTGGTTACTGCCTCGTTACCGTCGATTTGAGGATGGAGTCATGATGGGGCTGGGGCATGGTGGTATCGAGGCAATGGTCATTGGTGGTGTGATCGTCGCAGCGACGGTCACGTCACTATTGTCCATGCAGGGAGTCGATATAGAGTCTCTAGAACTCACCGTTGATCAAGCCGCCGTCTTACACAGACAGCTTGCAATCTTTACCAGCTCACCACTGCTTGCACTCACACCCTTAATAGAACGCTTGCTTGCCATCTGTGCTCACGTGATCTTCTCATTAGTGGTTTTGCAAACATTTGTACGAAGACATATTATTTACCTTTTAATCGCAATCGTTTATCACGCAATCCTAGATGCTATTGCTGTTTACTCAGCGCAATTTATTACCAATCCCTGGTTGTTAAATGCAATTCTCGCTGTCATTCTTATGCCGGGTTTTATCTGGGTATGGAGCATTCGCCCAAAGGGAGAGAAGATAAAAATCCACCCGGTGCCACAACTATCGACCGAAGTATCAATTTTCTTCTCGGCACTCAAAAAGGAGATGCTGCATCAATGGCGCACCAAACGCTTGATCGTAGTGCTCGGAGTATTTGTACTCTTCGGTCTGACCTCTCCCTTGATAGCTAACTTCACCCCCCAGCTCTTGAGCAGCATTGAAGGTGCTGAACAGTTCGCTGAACTGATCCCAGAACCTACCGCGGCAGATGGCGTAGGCCAATACATCAAGAACTTGACTCAATTTGGTTTTATACTCGCAATACTTTTGGGCATGGATGCGGTAGCCGGTGAGAAGGAAAAAGGGACCACAGCGATGATCTTGAGCAAACCCATGTCCCGCTGGGCTTTCATCCTCAGCAAATTTAGTGCCCAGACTATTGTTTACACCCTCGGATTTATAATTGCTACCCTGGGTGCATATTATTACACTATTGTTCTTTTCGGCCCATTCGACTTTGTAGATTTCCTCGCCATTAGCCTGCTCCTGGAACTCTGGTTGCTGACCTACGTTGCCATCACCCTGCTGGGCAGCACGATTGGTAAAACCACTGGCGCTGCGGCTGGTATTTCTCTGGCAGGTTCTGTTCTGGTTCTCTTAGCAGGGAACATCCCCCAAGTTGGGATGTTGTTCCCCAGCGGGTTAACTGCCTGGGCGAGTCAAATCGGGACAGGGGTTGCTGAAAATGAGATGATAAATGGGGGTGCTATTTCTCTTACAATAGTGATTATTGTGATGTGTTTAATAATCGCATTAGGTATATTTGAGAGGCAGGAGTTGTAAGAGGATCAGATTTATTTTCGCGATTATCCATCGCTACGCAAATAAACCCTCGGCACGCGCGTATTGATATTGGTCAAAATCTCGTAAGGAATCGTTCCCGCCCAAGCAGACAAATTCTCAACAGTGATCGCTTCATCTCCCATCTCACCAATTAGGACAACTTCATCATTGTTGTATGCACTATCCCACTCGATATTTACCACGATTTGATCCATTGAGACTCGTCCAATCACGGGATACTGTTTCCCGTGAATGAGCACTTTAGCTTTGGAGGACATGCTGCGAAAATAACCATCTCCATAGCCAACAGGGACGGTAACCGCCCGCACCAGATGATCGGTCTCCCAGGTCGAGCCATAACCTACCGGGTGCCCTGGTTTAATTACTTTAAAGTAAACTACCCGGGATTTCCAGCTCAATGCTGGCCGCACCTTAACCGTATGAGGAACCTCGGCAGAGGGATAGACGCCGTAGAGTAATAGACCTGGACGCACCATATCAAAATCAGCTTCTGGTAGTTGTAAGATCGCGCCTGAATTTGACATATGACGCAATGGAGGTGGCGTCAAGCTTGCTCTCTGATAAAATTCCAAGACTTTGTTAAAGCGATCAATCTGCAGCCTGGCGTGGCTCAAATCTGATATCTCGGAATTAGCAAAGTGAGAAAAGATCCCCTCAATGGATACATTACTACATTTCAAGGAGGTCTCTACCATACTCTCAGCGTTGTAGTAATGCACACCAATACGTTCCATGCCAGTATCTATTTTCAAATGGACCTTCGCTGTCACCCCCATCTGGTCAGCCAGCTCCTCGACCTGGCAAAGCTTCTCGATGGAGGAGGCTGTAATTGTTAGGTCATATTTCAGGAAATGGACAATTTGGTTTCCCAAAATACCACCTAATACCAATATCGGGATTTGAACACCCATTTCCCGCAATAGAATACCTTCTTCAAGTACAGCCACACCTAGATAATCAGCGCCTAACGACTGCAAATGCTTTGCGACTTCAACCAATCCATGTCCATACGCATTCGCCTTAAGAATGGGCATGACCTTGGAGGGAGCGACTTTTTCTCGGATGCTGTGATAATTTTCTGTTAGCCGGTTTAGATCTACTTCGACTAAAGTAGGTCGCACCAGTCCATTCGTGCTGATGGTGGGTGTATTAATGGATTGCATTGCTATTGGTTTAATTGATATAGATCATACCGATATATCAGTATAAATCTGACACAACAGTATGGATTTAGATGCTGCTAACTGGTTCGAGACTGTATTCTTTATTCCTATGGCAGATCTACAGAAGGGTTCAATCTGATCCGCTTAATCTTTTCAATCAGACACTCGCGTTCTCATTGATCTTTGGTTTGTGCCAGCCTGCTCTTTATTTTTTTAGCTTTGCCCGGCGATATCTACGCCGCTTGATTTCCTTCTGCCTTTCTGCCGACGTTGAATAGTCTGCTCCACTCTTATTAATATTCCTTGATTATATTATACATGGCTCTCCAATAATACCTAAAATACACGGGCTTAATATATTCCCGAATGAAATTCTAGGTACTGGTACAATCACTATGAGCGATTTGAAATGAGTTATTTCGATTAAATACCTTTCGATCTTGATGAACGGCACAAGTAACGGGGCTGTATTTATTTCCATCACTCTGATCTAAACTGGTTGTGTAACTGTCTGCCTCTTAAAAATTCACCAATAGCTCGGTCAATTTAAAGAATGGTATGATAGACGGACAAAGGAAACAACTCATCATAATGAATAAACCCGGAAAATCTTCTTATTTGAATCTACTCCGCAATGAGATCGATATCACAAAAGTTCCCTTCAGCGAGCGAGGTTCGAGATTGCTTGTATTTAAATACCCAAATGAAAGCGGTCTGTATGTGAAATTGGCTGAACGTTTGCTTGGTCTTGATCCTGGTCTGGAGGCATATCTCAACCGACCGCCGTTTATCCAAAATCTAACCCTCGTCGATCAAGATGGTCAGAGCCTAGAGTTCGATACGGTCACCCACCCAAATGTTATATACCTACATACCGAATTAGGGGCTTTTAAACTAGTATACCAGGACAATCAAATACTCTCTTTTGGACTACCACCTAACGTGACAGCAGGGATACGATTTTTAGTTACCCCATACCTTTGGCAAAAAGAAGAGTCTGGCGGGACACTGAAATCGATCCGTAATATAGCCTACAACACAAACGCGGAGGTTATTCATAATCAGATCACCCCTCAAGAAGGAGGTTATACGATTGATTATCTCGTAAAGAGCGGAAATGATAGCGCCATAACGATCGTCATTAGAAACAGCAGCGATCTTTCTCATCAAGTACTGCCCTGCTCAGTATCTATTGCCGCCTCAGAAGAACGTTGGCAGGAGTGGTTTAACAATATACCACCTGTAGATGAACGCTACCAATTGGCTTATGCATACGCTTGGTGGGTGATGGCGAACAACCTGATCAGCCCTCTAGGAAATGTTGCTTATGAGGCGATGTTCCCATCAAAAATTAACTATATTGGATTATGGTTGTGGGATAGTGCCATGCATTCGCTTGCCCTCCGTTATATCGATCCTGAGTTAGCCCGCAACCAGATTCGCGCTATGCTGGCATACCAGCTACCGGACGGTATGCTCCCAGATGCCATCCACGATGAAGGTATTGTATCTGAAATCGATCACCCGATTCGGGCAGAAGTTACCAAACCACCTATACTTGCTTGGGCAGCCCTGAAGCTGCATGAAATCGACCCAGATCTGGAATTTCTCAAAGAAATCTATGTTCCTCTCGTCCGATGGAACGCCTGGTGGACCAGCATGAACGATGATGACGCCGACGGGCTGGTTCAATACAACCACCCATATTCATCCGGCCTAGATGACAATCCATTGTGGGATTTCGGTATGCCGGTCGAATCACCAGATATTAACACATATCTCTGTGTACAAATGGGATCTCTGGCAGTCATAGCAGAAGAGATCGGTATAGAAGTCGAAGGAGCAATGTGGCGCAAGCGTGCTGAAGCGATCGTCCGGCGAATGATTAAAGATTTTTGGGATGAACAAGCAGGTGTTTTCCAAGCTCTCCATGAAGATCAAGTGGTCCCGGTACTGACACCATTTAACCTTTTTCCCTTATGGAGTGGCCAACTACCCGATCACATCAGTGATCGGCTTATAGACCATCTTACAAATCCCAACGAGTTTTGGGGAGAGTACATTATCCCTTCAGTTGCTCGCAACGATCCCCATTTTGATCCAGACAGGATGTGGCGTGGTCCGGTTTGGGTCAATATCAACTACTTCTTCATCGAAGCGCTGGAGCAAATCGGTAGGTTTGAGCTGGCAGAAGAAATCCGCAATAAAACTCTCGAGTTGATCATGAATCAACCCAGTATGTTCGAATACTATAATGCTGAAACAGGCAAGCCACCCGCTACTGCTGCGGACATCTTTGGGTGGACTGCAGCAGTTTTTATTGACCTGGCAATCAAAGCGAGTTCTGATGGTAGCAGCAGGATAAATCCAAAGGAAGAATTGGATGAACAAAAAGAATAATGGTACAACATCCTTTGAAGAATGCGATTCAGTGCTTAACGTATCTCTAAGTCAAAGGTCGCTGATCATCGCAGCCAATCGAGGTCCGATCACGTTTGAGAAGAAACCCGATGGGAACATTGAGTTTAAACGCGGTTCAGGGGGATTGGTCACAGCTTTGACAGGTCTTGCCCAACATGTAGAAGTGAACTGGATCGCCTGTGCAGTTACGGAAGCAGACAGGGATTGGAAAAAGGGTGTTGTAACTCTATCAGAACAAGTGGGGCAAATTCGAGTTCAATTCCTCGCTCCTGACCAAGAAGCCTATGATGGCTATTACAATGTCATCGCCAATCCTCTGCTTTGGTTCTTGCAACACTCGATGTGGGATGTGCCCAGAGCACCTGTGATTGACAAATCAGTCTGGCAGGCATGGAAAAATGGCTATGTCGTTGTAAATAACAAATTTGCTGAGGCAATTATTCAAAATGTCCACTCGGTGACGAATTTGCCCCTGGTTATGCTCCAGGATTATCATCTTTACAGAGTAGCCCGTTTTGTTCGATCTGGTATGAAGCCCAGCGAACGACCACCTATCCTGCATTTTATTCATATCCCATGGCCTGGTCCTGAATACTGGCAGATATTACCACCGGCAATGAGACATGAGATACTTGATAGTCTCTGTGCTGTTGATGTGCTTGGATTCCAAACCAACGCGGATAGTCTCAATTTCATCCGAACTTGTGAGTCATTTTTGCCACGAGCGTATGTAAATTTCAAACGTGGGCGTATTTGGTATCGCAACCACGCCACTTTTGTGCGTGATTTTCCAATATCAATCGATGTGAAGGCATTAGAACAGCTGGCTGATTCACAGCAAGTAGATGAATATCGTGCAGAAATTATCGAGAGCATCACCGATCAGAAATTAATTCTACGCATTGATCGGGTGGAACCAAGCAAAAATATCATCCGTGGATTTCTCGCTTACGAAGAGATGTTAGAGCTATATCCTAAGCATCGTGGAAAAGTAAAATTCCTCGCGCTCCTGGTACCATCACGCATGGATGTACACGAATATAAGGATTATCTTGATGAACTTAATGCTGCCGCAGGTCGTGTTAATGCAACCTATGGCGACAGCGATTGGGAACCAATTCGTTTGATCGTTAGTGAAAATTATTCGAGGGCTGTAGCTGCGCTCGAGCTGTATGATGTACTTCTGGTTAATGCCATCGCTGACGGTATGAACCTGGTAGCGAAAGAAGGCCCTATCGTAAATCGGCGGGATGGTGTGCTGGTATTATCTGAGCGTGCCGGTGCCCACCAGCAATTAGGGATCGGTGCGATCTCTATATCACCCTGTGATGTTTACGCTACCGCCGAAGCTCTTCATCAAGCCTTGGTGATGAATGCAGCAGAGAAGAAAGAACGAGCTCAAAGGATGCGATGGGTTATTAAAAAAGAAGATATTGTCGATTGGCTCTGCCGCCAGTTAAACACAATTGATGAGTTGAATTTATAAACTCACGAAAATTAGAACAAGCAAAGCTCAATTCTTTTGGCATATAACAACCTTCAGGCAAAGTTGGTGAAGAATTGCAATCTTCAGGACAACCTTAGCCCCACACCAGATTTAAATCCAAATGAGTAAGTGAATGAAATGAAAATAGCAATTTTACATTACACTGCCCCTCCAGTAGTCGGAGGGGTTGAGATGGTCATTCATGAACATGCGTATATTTTCTTAAAACATAACCAGGACGTGACCATCTTTGCAGGTCGAGGGGAAGAATCAGCGCTACCTCCAGGATCCAAATTCAGACTGATACCCGAAATGGATTCGCAAAACGAGCGCATCGAATTCTTGAGTAAGCAACTTGAACAAGGGGAGGTTCCACCTAATTTCGAGCAGATGCTTCGCGAAATATACAATGTATTGTCACCTGTTATAGAGGAATTCGATCATGTCATCGTTCACAATATATTTACTAAACATTTTAATCTACCCTTAACAGCTGCCTTATTTCGAATGCTCGACGAGCAAATAATAAAAGATTGTATCGCTTGGTGCCATGATTTCACCTGGACCAGCCCAAGGTCAAGTTCAAAAGTACACCCAGGCTATCCCTGGGATCTTCTTCGCACCTACCGCTCGGACCTGAGTTTTGTCACAGTGTCCAAGCAGAGGCAGCAAACACTCGCAGGTTTACTTGAAATCCCTGAAGAATTGGTACATGTTGTTTATAACGGAGTTAACCCTGACCAGCTGCTTGGCCTTTCTTCAGAAGCAAGTGCGCTTATCGATCGACTAGAATTATTAGAGTCTGATCTAATCATACTCATGCCAGTGAGAGTCACTCGAGCAAAGAACATCGAATTGGCCCTCCAAACCGCTGCGATGCTGAAAGATAACGATATCCGCATTAAACTAGTGATCACAGGACCACCTGACCCTCACGACTCTGAAAGTATGGCGTATTTCCAATCCTTGAGGAATTTACGCCAAAACCTGTCTATCAAAAATGAAGTCCATTTTGTTTTTGAATCAGGCCCAGAAATAGACACGCCATATTTCATCGACAACCAAATCGTCGGCGATCTCTTTCGAGTAGCAGATCTGATGCTAATGCCTAGTCACCAGGAGGGTTTCGGTATGCCGGTGTTGGAGGCGGGGCTGGTTGGCATTCCAGTGGTAAGCACAGATGTTCCAGCGGCGGAGGAGATTGGCAAAAGGGATTTCTTGTCTTTCGATAGTGAAGACTCTCCCAAAGAGGTAGCAATGCTGATAATGAATTGGATAGAAGTCAGCTTCCGATACCGATTACGGCGCCGAGTTAGACAACAATATACCTGGGAATCGATCTACCGCCAGCGGATTCAACCCCTGCTTAATCTCAGACCATGAACAATATTATCGCAACACCGTTGGAATTGCAGGAATTTATCAGAAATGCAGCCATCTTTTGGTTGTTCCTTGATTACGATGGCACCCTGGCGGAATTTGCACCTACACCAGATGATGTCTATCCAGACCAAGAACTGATCGATCTGATCACACAAATTACTCAACAGCCTGCTCTGAAGTCAGCCATTATCAGCGGTCGACGATTAGAACACATCCAGACATTAATACCTGTCAAGGGGATCTGGTTGGCAGGAACCTATGGCATAGAATTGCAATCACCCAAGGGAGAATTGATCCACAGATTACCTTATGAACAGATACGGCCTATCCTGGAAACCATAAAGCCGATCTGGGAAAAAATCATAGGTCAACAAGAGGGCTTCTATCTGGAAGATAAAGGTTGGAGTCTGGCAATCCATGCGAAAGATGCACAAAAATTAGAAGCTCAAACAATTTTGTCCAATGCTCGCACGAGTGCCGAAAATGTAACGGAGCAGAGTCCATTCAGATTACTTGGAGGTGATAGATTTCTAGAAATTGCACCCAAGAAAGCTAATAAAGCGAACACCGTAGAGTATCTACTAGCGGAAAATAACGATTACGATATTTACTCCATCTATATTGGTGATGATGATAAAGATGAAGAGGCGTTTCAGGCTATCAAAGAACATGCAGGGACTTCTATACTGGTATCTATGGAAGCGCGCAAAACGTTAGCGGATTTTCGACTTCGAAATCCTCAATCTGTTCGCCAGTGGTTAGGCGAATTGTTAATCCATCTAAATGAGACCAGAATCTAGGTTACCCTACGATTACCCCCTTATTTATTCCCAATAATATAACGCTCTAACACGCTCTCTGGATCCTTACCTGTCCCTTGTACCTGATCGACTATAAGATTTTATTTTGCAAGACTTCCATATAAGTACCAATACTCGTCAGCGGGGAACCCCGAGGCAATCTGTGGGTCCCAGATAAAATCTCCAGGTAATAGTACGCGTCTTAATCGCAGATCAAGCCCTGCAACCATATCTTTATATGCCTGAAGAAGCTGCTTAACTTCTGGACTCAACAAATGCAGCATAACCCGGCGTTCCACTTCATAATCATATCGATCAGCGTTGGCCTGGGGATATTCTTTATACTCCTCTAAAAAGTCACGCCACATCTTCAGTCGAGCCTTAAAACCCCGGGAGGCTTTCTTCTCCCAAGCAACCCGCCATTGATTTTTGACTGTCTCGATTTGCCTTTCCAGAGTCCGCAATTTTGACTGCTGTGAAACAGAAAGCGGTAACGCCGAAGCACGCTTTAGTGCAATCAACAATCCCCCAATTGTCAACCGTGGGTAGGGACGTTCGCCAGGAATGGCTTTTACATCCAGAGGCCAATACAGCTCCTCAGAGAGTAAATAGCTCTCCAGCTCTGCCAACCCAGCCTGAATGTAACTAATTTCATAAAGGAAAGAAGTCATCCCTCTTTCTCCCAACCTTCTTTTCTCCAGTTCTTCAGGTCGCGCCAGGTGCTCTTAATGCCAACCTTCAAAGCTTCTTTAACTGCATCTAAGAGTGCTTTTCGGCTGGTTGGTTTCGTTAAGTATTTCATCGCCCCCATTTCTCGCGCCTTGATGTTGTCATCCAGGCTGGTCAACGCCGAAAGCACAATCACAGGTGGTGCTGGATCCATCATCACAGGTAATGACCGCAATACATCAAAGCCAGAATGGATTGGCATCATTAAATCCAGGATAATTCCGTTAATCGCTAATTTACTATCGAAAGCATATTGGATTCGATTCCGGGCTTCATTCCAGGAATCCGCAGTAAGAACACCGTATCCAGCTGACTCCAGCTCGATTTTCAACAATTCTAAGGTGTCCAAATCATCATCGATCACCAATAATGTTGGTTTGAATCGGGCCATACATGTGCTCCTATCAACATCTGCAACCAAATCTTTAGGTCGGCCCCAACCATCACTTTATTTTACCCGTTTCTGCCAGGGAATACCAATTAGTAAAGCAAGCGGTCCAAGTAGCAATAACCACATAGCAGCGCCTATATTATACCTCTGCGCGAGGATACCAAGTAATATCGGGAACAGACTTCCCAGCAACCCGGCCATGGTGTTCACTGCCATCACAGTGCCGCTCTGACCAGTCATTGTTGTATAGAGTCTACCTTTTAACACAGCATACCAGCCGGCATTGAATAGTCCGAGCAAGCCTAAAAGAACAATTTTTGCCCATATTTGGGGTACGACCAAAAACGCTGGGAAAAGGATCAATTCCAGGATCACACTGAATCGGAGATAAACCAGTCCGTTGACCCGCTCGAGCAGTGGAATCAAAAGGAAATCGCCTATCAGTCCAACTATCAGCCAGACAGAAACTGCCAGCGCAGCTTGCGTAGGAGTAATTCCGACCACATCCACAAAATACAACGCTAGAAACCCATATAGCACATCCAACATAAGGTCTGAGAACTCCAGCAACACCAACCAGCGTAAAACTTCTCTATTCCGCAAGGCGTTGAGTGCGTTTTGCATACCGGACTTAAAATCATGAGCTACTGGTTTGTTATTCCCCCACTGTATGCGTGTTGTATCTGGTAATTCTTCATTACCCGATCGCTGACTTTCCTCAGAAGATCCATTGGAGTTCGTTACAGGTTTGAATGGAAAACGTCTAGCCACCAGGACTAAGACGATAGCGATTATTGCTGATGTCAGGTACAACCCGCGCCAACCAGGACCGAGCACTAAAGCGGCACTCAATGCTAACGGCCCGATAACTACCCCCAACGAACCAGCGAAAGTCCAACGCGCCATGTTCTGTTCGTGGCGCCTGGGATCCGCATCCATCAGAGCTGCCTGTGAAAGTGAAACGAACGCGCCTGAAGCAGGAAAGAAAATAATAAACGCAATCAATAAGGAAGCAAACCCCTGACTGGCAGCTGCCAACAGCAGTGCCAGCGCGAACACCGCCCCACCTCCCAGGATCAAGTAACGCCGTGGGCTGCTTCCATCTGGACGGACAATATCCCCAGTGATACCGATAAATGGCTCTATCAGACTGCTGACTACGCCCGGCAGGCTCAACAAAGCCCCAATTTGAACATATGAAAGCCCCAGGTCGCTGCGGATAACTGGCCAGACAGCTTCACCAGCCCCGTAGACCAGCTCATCCAGGAATTCTATGATCAGCAGGGTCAGCGGGAAGGCCAGCAGACCTAGCGAATGCGGAAGTTGAGTGAGACGCGTTTTAAAGGAAGGCATCCGCGGCATTATAGTCGGCCCAAAGAAAGGGTGTCAACGGAGATTCACCTCGGATTCAAAAGAGCCGCTCGTCTCAATGACTGAGCGGCTCCTAACATTATACAAATTTCAAGGTCCAGCAGTGCTTAAACCATCAATCGCAGTGGCTCTTCCAAGTATTTCTCCAATGCTTGCAGGAATTGAGCTGCCTCAGCTCCATCGCTGACCCGGTGATCCACTGAGATGGTTGCTTTCATACGCCATGCCGGTTTGATCTCATCATCCTCGACTACAGGTACCTGGCGCGCTGAGCCGACTGCTAATATCGCTGCTTCTGGGGGATTCAGTATGGCTATGAAACTCTCAACGTCAAACATACCCAGATTGCTCACCGAAAAAGTTGAACCCTCGATGTCATCGGGGCGTACTTTGCCCTCGCGCACCCGCGCGACCATCTCTTTTACTTCACGGGAGATCAAGCGGATCGGTTTGAGATCCGTATCACGACAAACCACGGTTAGCAGGCCGTTCTCCACCGCCACAGCGACACCGACGTTGATCTGCCCATGATGGATAACCCGGTTATTGTCTGCATCCAGTGAGGCGTTCAGATTCGGGTACTCCCGTAATGCCAGCGCGACTGCCTTGACAATATAGTCATTCACAGAGGTTTTTTCGCCTTCCGGCAGCAAATCATTAACCTGTTTCCGCAGCGCCATCACCGCAGCCATATCATACTCGTGGGTGACATAGAAATGCGGGACCTGCTGCTTGACCTCGGTCATCCGCCGTCCAATCGCAGCTCTTAACCGACTCAACGGGACATATACATCCTCCCGCGGTTCACCTTCAATGCTCGGTAATGGAGTGACTGGAGCTACTTCTACTTCCCTTGGAGGCGCTTCAGCATAAGCCAGGATATCTGATTTAACGATACGCCCGTTGGGTCCGGAACCACTTACCTGACTGAGGTTGATACCGCGATCTTCTGCCATACGCCTCGCCAACGGTGAGGCGCGCACACCATCTGGCAGCTGCGCACCTTCCGATTCAGCTTCCGTCTTTGTGGGCGACGTAACTTTTTCTTCAACTTCAATCTCAGGCTCTGCACCCTGCTTTTGTGCTTCCGTTTGCTTAGTCTCCTCGCCAACCAGAGCTTCCACATCGACCTCTTCGCCGGCTTCACCAACAACTGCAATAGGCGTACTTACCGGTACAATTTCCCCTTCTTCCGTTAAGTGCTTCAGCACCACACCTTCATATGAGGATTCTACTTCCACCGTTGCTTTATCGGTCTCAATTTCTGCCAGTACACCACCTTTCTCAACACTCTCACCCTCGTGGATGACCCAACGGACCAAGGTGCCCTCGGCCATATCAAAACCCAATTTCGGCATAATGACAACATCAGCCATTACAACACCTCCTTAACCGCCCGGACAACATCGTCTATCTGCGGCAGCGCCATCTGCTCCAATGCCTGATTGTATGGCAGCGGCACTTCTTTCTGGGCTACCCGTTGAATCGGAGCATCGACATAATCAAATGCTTCTGTATATATACGGGTGGCTACCTCGGCGCCTACACCAAACGAAAGCCAGCCTTCTTCCACAATCACAGCCCGGTTTGTCTTTTTGAAGGACTCCAATACCGGTTCCATATCCAGGGGGCGAAGTGAACGCAGGTCAACGATCTCGACATCGACTCCTTCTTTAGCCAGCTGTTCAGCCGCTCTGGTAGAAACGTCCAGCATTTTGCTGTAGGTCACCAGGGTAACGTCGTTTCCGGGACGTTGGACCTTGGACTTTCCCAAAGGAGTCAGGTATTCTTCCTCTGGCACTTCACCCCGCCGCTGGTAAAGCGTGGCATGCTCGATGAACAGGATAGGATCATCCGAGCGGATGGCAGACTTGAGCATCCCCTTAGCATCCTCTGGTGTGCCAGGTGCGACTACTTTCAGGCCAGGAAAATGGGCAAAAATGGCATCCGGGGTTTGTGAGTGTGTGGCTCCCAGCTGCCGCCCACCGCCTCCTGGCGCCCGAATGACCAGCGGGAGGGTAAACTGTCCGCCAAACATATAGCGCAGCTTGGCTGCTTCGTTGACAATATGATCCATCGCAGCAAATGCGAAATTAATGGTCATCAGTTCTGCCACCGGACGGGCACCTGTCAGCGCTGCACCAATAGCCGCACCGATGATGGCTGCCTCTGCGATCGGTGTATCCCGCACTCGCCTCTCACCAAAATGATCATAGAAACCCTTGGTTACGGCATAGGTCCCACCCCAGACACCGACCTCCTCCCCCAGTATAAACACCATTTCATCACGTTCCATCTCCTCCCATAAAGCCTGGGAGATAGCTTCTCGCATTGTTATACTTGCCATATATTCCTCAACTCAATGAATGCTAAGATAAAACTTTCCCTGGATGAACTTTGATAGTTCTCAGCCTATGATCATCCATCAGCATAAATATCCACAAACAACTGGTCAGGTTCCGGATCGGGGCTGGATTCAGCAAATTGGACAGCTTCTTCAACCTCAGCCTCGACCTGATCGATCACCGTATCTAACTCTTCCTCTGTGGCAATCTCTTTCTCAATCAGCTGGCGGTGGTAAATTCCAATTGGATCCTCCTCTTGCCAGCGCTGGATTTCTTCAGCCTCTCGGTAGCGCTCCGGGTCCCCCATCGAGTGTCCACGATAGCGGTAAGTGATAATCTCCAGGAAGTAAGGCCCCTCTCCAGACCTAATCTTTTTTATCGCCTTGCCAGCAGCGTCGAGTACTTCAAGTACATCCATCCCATCAATGCGCTCGTTAGGAATGCTGTAGCCTTCAGCTTTCTGACGAATTTCACTTACCGCTGAGGCTCGTTCCACCGACGTGCCCATACCGTACTGATTATTCTCACATACCCACAGTACAGGTAAATTCCATACTTTGGAAAGATTCAGCGCTTCGTGAAAGAAACCGATGTTTGTAGCACCATCTCCGAACATACAAATCGTTACACCATCCGTGCCTTGATATTGGTCTCCTAATGCCAGTCCGGAGGCGATCGGCAGGTGCGCACCAACGACAGCATGCCCACCCCAGAAGTTCAAATTCACATCAGCCATGTGCATCGAACCACCCTTGCCCTTCGACACACCAGTGCTTTTGCCAAGCAGCTCAGCCATTACTTTATCTG
>Ga0209536_100009061_pt1 | contig 14823 bp, 13 predicted proteins | sample DeeMarSeWOR28_12_FD_187461 | JGI IMG/M metagenome (GOLD analysis project Ga0209536, IMG submission 187461) | Marine sediment microbial communities from White Oak River estuary, North Carolina - WOR-2-8_12 (SPAdes) (version 2) | ecosystem: Environmental > Aquatic > Marine > Intertidal zone >...
AGCATCTGCTGCAAGGCAGATGGGAATACTGTAAAAACCATCCGGAGCATGCATTATATATTCCCTTTCATGTTAATAAATAATTATTAATTTCATCGGCTTTCTGTCATTCACTATTCAAATGAATTAAGAACATTCCGGGATTACAGGACGCCGATTATTTATAATGAACTATAAAATCCTTGAGCTTCTCACACTCTTTGCTAAGGGTCATAAAGGTATCAGGGGCACCGCTCATATCCTCCTTCTCCCCCATGGTTTCTAGCTTATATGCGATATCAACAGCCTCATTGGCTGCAAGATAGGCCAATGTTCCCTTTAGCGTATGAGCAGTTTCTTTTAAATGAGGGGCATTTCCTTCATCAATAGCCGTTCAAGAGATAAAGGAGGATTATTCCCGCCAAAATCTATCATAGCCGGCATTTCAGCTAATTCTCCCGCTTTAACATGGATTTAAATCCATCTGTCATAAAAGTCATTATTTTTCCTTCATTATCTGAAAAAATAAAATATGCATCCATTTCCGGATGATCATTGATCAGAGGAATGGCCTGATCAATACCCATCACCATAAATGCGGTTGCATACGCATCAGCGGTCATGCAATCCTTGGCAATTACAGTTGTACTTAACATGGAATGTTCCACCGGATAACCGGTAAACGGGCTTATGGTATGCGCATATTTCCTCCCGTCTTTAACGTAAAAATTCCGGTAATTGCCCGAGGTAGCGATTCCCTTATCGGTTACTTCAATTACAGCCTTGATTTTACGGTCAAAAAACTCAACAGTCGGATCCTCTATTCCGGTACTCCAAGGAATTCCCCTGTCATTCACCCCTTTACAGGAGATTTCCCCACCGATATCAACCAGATAGTGTTCAATTCCTTTGCTTTCGAGGAAGGCTCCTACCACATCTACTCCATAACCTTTGGCGATTGCACTGAAATCAAGAGACATGCCAGCTTGAGTTTTCCATACCCCGGTCGCGTCAAATTCAATCTTGCTGAAACCGACAAGGCTCAGGAGTTCCTGGATGTCGGTACTGTCCGGCATATCCTTTTCTTCCGGCCCGAATCCCCAGGCATTAACAAGAGGCATTACCGTTGGATCGAAGGCTCCATCTGTGGTTTCATACACTTCTCTGCTTTTGACCAGAACCGGGTAAAAATACGGGGATTCAAAGCGAAAACTGTCAGTACTATTAAACCTGGAGATCTCTGAGTCAGGGATGTAGGTTGAAAGCGATTGGTTCCATTCAATCAACAATTCATCCACCTCTGATTTTAAGTCGATTACTTCAGGATGCATGAAAATGATGTTGTAATAGGTGCCCATCGTTTCCCCGTTGAAAGTGACCTTTTCCAGTTTGCCAGAATTCTGGCGGATTAACCAGACAATGAAAACCACCAGTATTAGTACAATCGGGTAAATCCTGCTTTTGTGGAGCATCTTAAAAAATCAATTTAGAGTACCAATTTACACCCTTTCTCTGAATAATTTTTTCTATTGTCTTAATTTTGGCGATCAGATAAGCCGCTGTAGAAGATAACTGAGAAACTTCACCGAAAACCAGTTTACTACCTGCAAAAAAATGATTGGCAGGATTCAAAAGCGTTATGCCAGATCATGGGTCGGGAAATCGCAGCATTCCGTGGCCAGGGTGTAGGAGCAGGATCAAAGAATGGATTCAAAGCCTGCTGATAAAACTATTATGATGACGGAATTCATTTTTTATTAGTAAATCTGATCGATTTTATTCATTTTCGTTCTTCAACAAAAATATGTAATACTATATGAGAGAGGACTTCCTCCACGGTGATAAATCATTTCTTAGCCCGGAAGATCAGGAAATAGAGCAGGTCCTGAGGCCTGTAAACTTTTCTGACTTTACAGGACAGGAAAAGGTGGTCGAGAATTTGAAGATCTTTGTTCAGGCTGCGCGAAAAAGAGGGGAGTCTCTCGATCATGTTTTGCTTCATGGTCCACCCGGATTGGGGAAAACCACCCTTTCCTATATTATTGCCAATGAACTGGGTACGAATATTAAAGTATCTTCCGGACCTGTACTTGATAAGCCAGGTGATCTCGCAGGCCTGCTGACTAACCTTGAAACACATGATGTTTTGTTTATTGATGAGATCCACCGGCTCAATCCCGTAGTTGAAGAGTATCTATACAGCGCCATGGAAGATTACAAGATCGATATCATGCTGGATTCAGGCCCCAGCGCCCGATCGGTTCAGATAAAGCTGAATCCGTTTACCCTGGTTGGGGCGACAACAAGAGCCGGTTTACTGACATCGCCCTTGAGGTCAAGGTTCGGGATCAATTCCAGGTTAGAGTATTACCAGGCCAATCTCCTCACCAAGATCGTTCACCGATCGGCCGGCATCCTGGATGTCCCTATCGAGAAGGACGCAGCCAGTGAGATAGCAAGGAGAAGTCGTGGTACACCAAGAATAGCCAACAACCTGTTAAGAAGAACCCGGGATTTTGCGGACATCAAAGGAAAGGGGGTCATTACAAAAGCCATCTCAGAAATGGCACTGAAGGCGTTGGACGTCGATCAGAATGGTCTGGATGATATGGACAACCGGATCCTGATGACCATAATCGAAAAATTCAAGGGAGGACCGGTTGGTTTGAACACTATTGCTACCGCCTGCAGCGAAGAGGCAGAAACCATAGAAGAAGTGTATGAACCATTCCTGATCCAGGAAGGGTACATCAAAAGGACTTCGCGGGGAAGAGAAGCGACTGAATTGGCATATAAACATTTAAAAATATCACCTCCGGGTAAAACAGGTTCACTCTTTTAATTTATCAGGATTCACTATGTCAGGTGAGCAATCCTTACAGGCAACGGCACTGATAAAATCAACAGCAAGATCATTGGGATTTGATTATTGTGGTATATCCAGGGCGGAATATTTAAGTGAAGAGGCTCCCAGGGTTAAGCACTGGCTGGAAGAAAAGCAACATGGGCAAATGGGCTATATGGAGAACCATTTTGATAAAAGACTTGATCCAAACTTGCTGGTTGAGGGAGCCAGGTCAGTGGTAAGTCTCTTATACAATTACTGCCCCGAATCCGAGCTAAATGAGCGAGAAGATGATAATTTCAAGATTGCCAGGTATGCGTATGGAGAGGATTATCATTCCGTGCTTAAAAATAAACTGAAGAAATTCCTTTCGATAATCAAGGATAAATATCCTGATGTGAACGGCAGGGTATTCGTAGATTCTGCACCGGTTATGGAACGGCAATGGGCAGCCCGGTCTGGACTAGGTTGGATCGGCAAGAACACTTTGCTGATCAATAAGGAATCCGGAAGCTATTTTTTTATTGCGGAACTCATAATAAATATTGAACTGGAATACGATAGTCCTTTAGGTGATTTCTGTGGTACCTGTACCAGGTGTATCGATGCCTGTCCTACTCAGGCACTAGGTCCCTATCGGATGGATGCTTCAAAATGTATTTCATACCTTACCATAGAGTTGAGAGAAGAAATCCCGGGAAGTTTCAAGGGAAAAACCGAGAACTGGATATTCGGATGTGATATATGCCAGGAAGTTTGTCCCTGGAACCGGTTCTCAAAGCCTCATAACGAACCTTCCTTCTTGCCCAATGCACAATTGAGAAGTATGAAAAGGAATGACTGGATTGAGATTACAGAGGAAATTTTCCGGGCTCTATTCAGAAAAAGTCCAGTCAAACGGGCCAGGTACAAAGGTCTAATGAGGAATATCAAGTTTAACCAAAACTAAAGCCATTTTTTACGTCTAATGTAAGAATACATGACTGCTACGATTACCAGCATAAGGGCCAGAATGATCGGATATCCCCATTTTTGCTTCAATTCGGGCATGTATTCAAAGTTCATTCCGTAAATTCCTGCAAGAAATGTCAAGGGCACAAAAAACAGAGAGAAAATTGTGAGTGTTTTCATGATTATATTGAGATCATTGCTGAGGTTGGACATGTAAAGGTCCATGAGAGAGGTAACATAATCCCTGAACGATTCAAAATCTGAATTAAGGTGCTTGGTGTGATCCACCACATCTCCAAAATAGGGATAGGTAGTTTTCCTGATCAAATCGCTATCCAGATTAATAATATGAGTTACTGCATCGTGGATCATATATATCGTGCGTCGTAATTCCGAGGTTTTTCTTCTCAATTTAATAATTTCTTCATTCATGTTTATGGAAGGATTGGTCAGTATGGAATCTTCCAGGTCTTCGATTTCTTCGCGAATGTATTCCATGACAAGGAAAAAATGATCTACAATATTGTCGATCAGGGCATAAAACAGGTAATCTGCCTTTTTTCTTCGAATCTTTCCCTTATTGGTATTGATCCGGTTACGGATGGGATCAAAGGTATCCCCCTCGACTTTATCTTGAAAAGTGATTACATAGCAATCTCCCAGCACGATGCTGATGTGTTCACTGGTTATGTTGACATCCCTATCGTTCTTAGTCAACCATACCATCTTCAGCGTGGTAAATAATTGTTCATCATATTCCTCTGATTTTGGATGATGGCTTGTGTTAAGTATGTCACTTGCCATCAACTCGTTAAGTTTAAAATGTTCAGATAACTTCCTGATCAACTCCACATCACCCACTCCATCCAGGTTTATCCAATTTACTTTATCCTTATCAATTTTTTTTATTAGTTCTTCGAATGTCTTGATATCCAGGGTTTCAACTTTTTCGCGCGTGTATTTGGTGAGGGTAATATTTACAGGTTCTTCTTTATCGCCAACATAAACCAGTTCATCCGGTGCATTCCCCACCTTTTTGATAAACAGAGATTTTTTAATGATTGAAAGTGGATTTACAATAGTCATATTCATGGTTACAATGTTTACAATTGGATGCCAAATAAAAATATTTCATTAATTTTTCAATTAATTCGGCTATTTCTTTTAGAAAAATGTTATTTGAGTGGATTATTCCAATGTAGAAATCCCCGGACCTATCATTTTGCCGTGTTCTGCTTAATGCATGTCTGATATGGCTAAAATCCCTGCGAATGGATTAAAAGCAGGTCCCTTTAATAATCATCCCCCAACGCTTTTTAAAAAGAATGGGTCTTTTACTAAATTGGCTGATGAATTTCTAAAGCTTTTACTGTTTACAGGTGAATATTTTTTGGATTTACAGCTGGCAATGATAATTTTCATGAAACGTCTGGTATTTTTCTTAACTGCCTGCATTTTGAGTGTTGCCGTTACACTGGGTCAGGATCAGGAATCTCCATATAATGCCAGGACCTATTTTGAAGCTGAGCACAATTCCGCCTACCTGCTGATCTTAGGCAAAATTGAGGACAATAAACCGCTTACTTCAGATGAGAGAAAGTACCTTACAGAATATGAAGCCTATCTTTTAAATTTCTACCGGAATCTTTCTGATTCTGAAAAAACAAGATATGAGGAAAATAAAGCAGAGTGGCTGAAAGCATTGGAAAGACAATCCGCATTAGAAAATGCGGATTCACTGGATATCACACCCATGGGTAATAATCCCGCCCGTAAATTTTATTTAAACAACAGCTTGTATGGCCTGGGCTATGGGATAACCTCAATTTTCATTCTCGAAGCAGTAGAATATAAAGCAGCATTACTGCCAATAGTTACAACAGGGATATCACTGGTTTATCCGGCAGCTAACCCAAAGAAATATAGGGACATAGACTACAGTACGGTGATGATGACCAGGCATGGTAAATTCATTGGCATCTTGGATGGCGCAGCCCTTGGATTCCTGTTATTTGGAGATATCAGTGAGGATAGTAATAAGGGTAAAGCCTTTGCTTCCACCCTGATAGCTACCAGTGTTGCCTTAGGTGAAGTAGGCTTTCATGTTGGCAAAAAGAAAAGATTCGCCGAAGGTCAGGTAGCTACCTTTAAGTATTACAGTCTTCTTGTACCTTTCCTGACCTTCTCAGGGCTGGTGGCAGGAAATGTCCATGATCCCAGAATTTATGGTGCATCCGTGCTGGCTGCCGGGGCTGCGAGTTACTGGTATGCAGGGAAGGTATACAATAAATATAAGTTTACACGTGGTGATATGCTGGCTACTTCTTCCCTGGGTTTACTGTCCACCGGGCTCGGATTTGGCATTTCACCTATGGAGAAACCATGGCATTTCATTTTTCCGGCCGTAACCGCAATAGGGGGGACCTTTGCAGGACACAAAATATTTAAGAATTCCAGGTTAACATCCAGGGAAGGTAAGAACATCAATTACGCCACTATGGTGGGCACGGGGGTTGGATTCATTGTTGCTGTATTTGTACCAACAGATACTCCTCATCATGTTATGTTACTTGTACCTGCCGCCACAGGCGCCGCGACCTGGGCGCTGTACACTTCCAAAACGATGAGACGGCAACGACAGACCACTTCGAGCAATAACAGGAAATGGGCTGATTTTTCATTCAGTTTTACTCCACAGAATTATTTTATCAATAAACAGTTGGAACGGTCGCGGGATGGATCAGCCTTCAAAACCGGGCTGCCCATGTTCAGCATGAAGATCAAGCTATAAATGCGAATCGAATTACGCCCTGCCGTAATCATAAATGGAATTATAATTCTTATTTACTTTGCGAGTTTTTAAAAAAAAATTACCTTTGCAGTCCGTTTAAAAAATTCAAATCAATGTACGCAATAGTAGACATTGCAGGAAAGCAATTCAAGGTTACTAAAGATCAGCAGATCTTTGCTCCGAAATTAAGTGGCGAAGCAGGGGATAAAGTTGAGTTCAAAGATGTTTTGCTCATAGACAATGATGGGAAAGTGAAGGTAGGCAGTCCGACAGTGAAAGGAGCAACAGTATCCGGAAAAATTGTAGAACACCTCAAAGGGGATAAAGTAATTGTATTCAAGAAGAAGAGAAGAAAAGGATACAAGGTTAAGAATGGTCATCGCCAGACCTATACCAAATTGTTAATTGAAGACATAAAAAACTAATTTGATATGGCACATAAGAAAGGAGCCGGAAGTTCAAGAAACGGTCGTGAATCGGAGAGCAAACGACTGGGTGTAAAAATATTCGGGGGACAGTTTGCCAAGGCCGGAAATATTATTGTAAGGCAGCGGGGCACAAAGCATCATCCCGGTAAAAATGTCGGCATAGGCAAAGACCATACACTGTTCGCCTTGACCGATGGCATTGTGCAATTCAAAAAGGGACAGAAAGACAGATCCTATGTTTCCGTAGATGTTCCGGAATAAAGAAATCATCAAATTGATATAGAAAATCCCGCCAAAAGCGGGATTTTTTTTGTCCTGGGACTTATGATCACTTTTTTACTTCAAGCTGGAAATGTGCCTCCCTGCTCAAAGGTTATTAGTCTTTTTGCATAAAGGGATATTTATAATCCGTTGGCGGCACAAAGGTTTCCTTGATCGTTCTTGGGGATACCCATCGTAAAAGGTTGATCATAGAACCTGCCTTATCGTTTGTTCCTGATGCCCTCGCCCCACCGAAGGGTTGCTGGCCCACAACGGCACCTGTGGGTTTATCGTTGATGTAAAAGTTGCCGGCAGCGTTTGTCAATCCTCTTGTAGCAAGATCAATGGCATAACGGTCCCGGGAGAATATAGCCCCTGTCAATGCGTATGGAGAGGTATTGTCCACCAGTTCAATTGTTTCTTCAAATCGGCCCGCCTGGTAAACATAAATTGTTATCACCGGTCCAAAGATCTCTTCACACATAGTCACATATTGGGGATCTTCTGTGAGGATAATTGTAGGTTCAATAAAGTATCCTTTTGACTTATCGTATTTCCCGCCGGCCAGTATACTGGTCATCTTGTCGTTTTTAGCACCATCAATGTATCCCACAATCTTATCGAAGGATGTCTCGTCGATTACGGCATTAAAGAAATTTCTAAAATCTTCTACCGGTCCCATTTTTATGTCTTTAATATCTTCAAGCAGATGTTCTTTGACATCCTGCCAGAGGTTATCGGGGATATATGCTCTTGAGGCTGCTGAACACTTTTGCCCCTGGTATTCAAAGGCTCCTCGTATGATGGCGGTGGCTACTTCCTTTGCATCGGCCGAATGATGGGCCAGGATAAAATCTTTTCCTCCTGTTTCACCTACGATCCGTGGATAGGAAGTGTAGTTAGAGATATTCTGGCCAATGGTTTTCCAGATCTGCTGAAATACTGCTGTGCCCCCCGTAAAGTGGACACCTCCGAATTGGGTATGGCTGAAAACCGTATCAGCAGTTTTGGGGGCATCAGCCATCACCATATTTATAACACCATCCGGCACACCGGACTCCCGGAATACCTCCATTAAAATATGTGCAGAGTATACCGCCTTAGGGGAGGGCTTCCAAACAACCGTATTGCCCATAATCGCGGGAGCACTGGAAAGGTTTCCAGCTATAGATGTGAAATTAAATGGGGTTATCGCGAAAACAAATCCTTCCAGGGGCCTTTGTTCAAGCCTGTTCCAGGTGCCGGGCAATGATTCCGGCTGCTCAGAATAGATTTGAGTCATGTAATAAACATTAAATCGAAGAAAATCTATCATTTCACATGCAGAATCTATTTCTGCCTGGAAAACATTTTTGGACTGAGCAAGCATAGTGGCCGCATTTATTCTCGCACGATACGGCCCGGCAATTAAATCGGCCGCCTTAAGGAATATTGCTGCCCTTTGTTCCCATGCCAGTGCATCCCATTCCTGCTTGGCTGCCAGGGCAGCGTTGATGGCGAGTTCTACATGGGATTGATCACCCTGGTGATACTTCGCAATGATGTGCTGATGATCATGCGGGGGAGCTACTGAGATTAACTCGCCGCTACGGACTTCCTTGCCACCAATGAACATGGGAATATCAATTATCTCCTTTCGAAGGGCTTCAATTGTATGTTTCAGCTCTTTTCGTTCTGGAGATCCGGGCAGATATGTTTTTACGGGTTCGTTTTTTGGAATTGGGGTATTATAAAATCCTTTTGACATTTTTCAACGGGTTTATGTTATAAAAAATCCTTGAGTCAAGGAAAGCAAAAATAAATAATATCCATCAAATTACCTCCCTAAACCGGGTATTCCGGCGGGATTAAAGCAGGGATTTCAATTCCAGAAGGGAGGTGATTTCATGAGTCACCGGAAGTGCATGCTCCAACTGATCGGGATTGAAAAAAACCACATCCAGGTCTGCATTAATGGCTCCTTTTATGTCAGTTTCGATATTGTCTCCAATCATCAGGCACAGCCTTTTGTCAACACCGATCATATCTACAGCCTTGTTGAACATTTCTGTGCTGGGTTTCTTATGACCCACCGATTCAGAAGTAAAGATCTTATCAAAATATCCTCTGAGATTGCTGCTGTTTAATTTGGTGTCCTGTATATCATCAAATCCATTGGTTATGATGTGCATCGTGTAGGAATCCTTTAAGTATTCCAGTACCTCAAATGCATCGGGGATCAAATTCCCCTTGGTCGGGCAAATACTCAGATATACATCTCCAATATCCCCGGGTACCTGATCCTTATTCAATCCCAACTGAGTCAGCACCATTTCAAATCGCCGTTCCCGGATAAACATCCGGTCAATCTCATCCCGGTCATACAATTCCCACAATTTGGCATTCACTTCTTTAAATTTTTGAACAAAGGCCTGGCTGGTGAAGGAATTGTGACGTTGCAAATCATAATAATTGTACACTTCATGAAGCGCTTCACTGGAATTTCGTTCAAAATCCCAGAGGGTATGGTCCAGATCAAACAATAAGTTGGTATAGCGCATCAGGAAATCATTTTTTTAATTTATCCAGAATGTCATTGTATGGGATTGGACTCGGTTTTGGAAAATTTTGCCAGTTCACCTTGTTTCAAAAACATGTCGAATTGCTCAAGGTCCTTATTCAGAATATGGTCTCTGTTAAAGTATTCCATAATCATTTTGACCAGGTCGGTGACCTCTTCCTTGATGGAATAGAATACCCACTGGTCGGATTTCCTTGCATTGACGATCCCTGAATTTTTCAGGTAGGTCAGGTGCCTTGAAGTTTTCGCCTGTGTAAAGCCTAAGATAATCTCCAGGTCGCTTATACACATCTCTCCTTTCATATACATCATATGCAGTATCCTCACTCGGGGCTCCTCGGAAAGGGCTTTAAAAAGCTGGACGCCAAACACCAGGGAAAAGTTTTTTATTCGCATGAATTCTTTATGAAAGTATAAATATAATCGTTTAGGCGATTAAGTTCCACACAAACATATTTTATTGTTAAAGATTGTTAAAATGAGTAGAATTGTATTCATATTTTCCATATTTGGTAACATTTCTGACAAACAGGTTGATTCGAAGCATAAAAATAGTACTGGGATTATTCCTCCTGATGGTATTACTGTTTCAGGCCAAAGAGGTATCAGCCCAGGGGGGTGAATTGGAAATCATCCAGCTGTCCGGAGTGGTTCTCCGTCCTGACAGTACAGGCGGTGTGCTGGGAGTCCATGTGTATGTGCCAAAAGCAGGCCGTGGTACCACTACGAATCAGTTCGGATATTTTTCTATGCCCACATTGATCGGGGATAGTGTGGTGATCAGTGCGGTAGGCTATCAGAAGCATCATTATATCGTACCAGAAGATCAGGGAGATGCCATTACCATTATCATCCCGCTGAAAGAGGATACCATTATTCTTCCAGAAATTGAGGTGTTTCCATATCCAACAGAAGAACTGCTTAAAGAAGCCATATTGGCTATGCGTTTGCCCAATGCAGCGGATTATGATGCCATTAATCAGAATCTGAATGAACAGGTTATGGCTGAAATGTTCCGTACAATGCCAATGGATGGCAGTCAGAATTATAAGTACTATATGAATCAAAGGCTTACCTATTGGAATGACGCCATCGGTCCGAGATATAACGCGCTGTTGAATCCTTTGGCATGGGCCGATTTTTTTAAATCCCTCAAGCGCGGCGATCTCAAGAAGAAGTAATTATTAACTGTCTTCAAAACAATTAATACAGATATCCTGCGTTAGTATCATAGCTGTTTAGTGGCAGGCTAGTATGAGAAGATTTTTTGTTATTATTTCAGGGGTTGTCGTATTGATATTCAATCAGTGTACTAATCCGGGGAGGGAATCGGAAACATCTTATTTTGATGGTGTCTGGCAGGCGGAATGGTACCTGCTGGATGAAGCAATGCATTCCCTTGTTTCGGAATCGGAAATCACCATGAATGGGCAGGTTGTCTTTAAAGAGGATCAAAGTGTAGAGATTACAGCCTACGGTTTCGAAGGATGTGTATTTGCCGCTGATACTGCCCGAAATCTGTTAACCTTCGATTACCAGGACAGTCTTCTGAATTTGATCAATAAAGAAAAAGAGGTAGTTTTTTCATATCAGGTTAAAGAAAAACTACCTCAAAAACTTACACTCCTACTGTTGGATGATATTCAGCTTACCTTAACCCGCTGATCCTTCAATTTTCACCTTATCTAGATTCAGGAACTTGATGTTATTGTTCCTGTCCAGATCGATGCCTACCACAGAATCATTGCCGATATTTCCGGAGAGGATCTCCTTGCTCAGTTCGTTAAGTACTTCTCTTTGCAGAATCCTTTTCAGAGGTCTTGCTCCATATTGAGGATCAAATCCGATCTCAGCAATATGTTTAAGTGCTTTGTCCGTTGCTTCCAGTCTGATGCCATTGGCCAGGAGCATATTTTGTACATTCCGGAACTGTATGCCGACAATTTTCAGCATATCTTCTCTGGAAAGTGGCCGGAACATGATCGCCTCATCGATCCTGTTCAGAAATTCAGGCCGGAACGTCTGTTTTAAAATATCAAAGACCTGTTTCTGGGTGTCCTCAAGTATTTTTTCTTCATTTGCCTCGGTAAGTTCAGCAAATTTTTCCTGTATAAGATGTGACCCGATATTGGTGGTCATAATGATGATGGTGTTCTTAAAGTTGGCCACCCTGCCTTTATTGTCCGTCAGCCTGCCATCATCGAGCACCTGGAGGAGAATATTGAAAACATCCGGGTGGGCTTTCTCTATTTCGTCAAGAAGAATCACCGAATAGGGTTTCCTTCTTACTGCCTCAGTCAGTTGTCCACCCTCATCATATCCTATATATCCCGGAGGCGCTCCAATAAGCCTACTTACCGTATGCCTTTCCTGGTATTCAGACATGTCGATTCTCACCATCGCATTTTCATCATTGAACAGAAAATCAGCCAGGGATTTGGCCAGTTCAGTTTTCCCCACACCAGTGGTGCCCAGAAAGATGAAGGATCCGATAGGGCGTCTGGGATCCTGCAACCCGGCCCGGCTTCTACGGACAGCATCGGAAAGGGCCCTGATGGCTTCCTCCTGACCTGCTACCCGTTTGCTCAATTCCTCCTCCAGTAACAACAGTTTCTCCCGGTCGCTCTGTAACATCTTTGAAACCGGAATGCCTGTCCATTTGGCCACTACTTCGGCAATATCTTCACTATCCACTTCTTCTTTCAGAAGGGAAGACTCTCCTTTCATAGCCTCCATCTTTGTCTTATACTCCTCTAACTTTTTCTCACTTTCCACGATTTTACCATAACGGATCTCCGCCACCTTGCCAAAATCACCGGCCCTTTCTGCCTGTTCAGCTTCAAACTTATAGTGGTCTATCTTTTCCTTTTCGTCACGGATGCCTTTGATCACCTCTTTTTCACTTTCCCACCTTGCCTTCAGTGCATTTCTTTGTTCGGAAAGATTGGCAATTTCCTTGGATAATGTTCTCTCTTTATCCTTATCTTTCTCACGGCGTATGGCCTCCCGTTCTATCTCCAGCTGCATGATTCTCCTTTGAAGTTCATCCAGTTCCTCCGGCAGACTGTTGATCTCTATCCTCAGTTTTGAAGCGGCTTCGTCCATCAGGTCAATGGCCTTGTCGGGTAAGAAACGGTCGGAAATATATCGGTCACTTAATTCCACCGAAGCGATGACCGCATCGTCTTTGATCCGGACGCCATGGTGTACCTCATATTTTTCTTTGATGCCCCTTAATATAGAGATGGAATCCTGTACAGAGGGTTCATTCACCATTACACTTTGGAACCTTCTCTCAAGGGCCTTGTCTTTTTCTATATGTTTCTGATATTCTTTCAAAGTGGTCGCGCCAATAGCATGCAATTCTCCTCGGGACAAGGCGGGTTTTAAAAGGTTGGCAGCATCCATGGCGCCTTCCCCTCCCCCTGCACCTATCAGCGTGTGGATCTCATCGATGAACAGAATGATCTCTCCATCAGAATCCGTCACTTCCTTAACAACGGATTTTAATCTTTCTTCAAATTCCCCTTTGTATTTTGCGCCGGCCACCAGCAAACCCATATCCAGGGAGATAATGGATTTTGATTTTAGATTATCCGGTACATCGCCATCCACCATGCGCTGGGCCATGCCTTCAACAATGGCAGTTTTACCCACACCCGGTTCACCCAGCAGGATCGGATTATTCTTGGTCCTCCGGGATAAGATCTGTAAAACCCTCCGGATTTCATCATCCCTGCCGATCACCGGGTCGATCTTACCTTCTTTGGCCAGTTCATTCAGGTTCTTGCTGTACCTTTCCAGCGCGCGGTATTTCCCTTCCGCATTGGGGTCATTGACTTTGTTTCCTCCCCTGAGCGCCTCGATGGCTTTCAAAAGATCTTTTTCGTTGATCCCTGCATCCTTGAGAACCTGGGCCATTTTATCCCTACCCTTGAGCATCCCAAGTATCAGGTGTTCCACGGAAATGTATTCATCCTTTAACTGTCCACTGTATTTCTCTGCATTCTGCAATACAGAGGAACTGTCGGATGAAAGATGCGGCTGCTGCCCGCCACTCACGGTGGGATAGCTTTCAAGTAACTCTTGCAGTTTACTGTCCAGATGTTCGCGGTTAACGTTCAACTTCTTGAACAGAAAGGAAGCCACGTTCTCGTCTGAAGTCAAAATACCCTTGAATATATGTCCTGGTTCGATAACCGGATTATTCAAATCCTGGGCTATTTGTACTGCCTTCTGAATGGCCTCCTGAGACTTTATAGTATATTTTTCAAAATTCATATCAGTATGTTCCTTCTTTATTTACTATCTCTGATGTCAAATTTCACTCCAGACCATCAAAGGCTAAAATTTATGCCATAATGTCCGATTTTGAACACTTTTCGTAATTTTTTATGTCAATTTGGCTGGATATATCGGAGGCAGTATGCATTACATAATGCTCAGGAGGCATCTTTGTTCTCTTTATAATTCGGCTCGTGTATCCCGGACCAGCGCAGTATTATATCTTGATCGTTATGGCCTGTTTATAGGCTGTATCATAATAACTGATCAGGTTATTCCAGTCGAATTGTACCGATGCATTTTCGGCCTTATATCTGAGGTCGATACGCTGACGACGGCTGAGCCTGGCAAAATGAAGCAACTGGTTGGCCAGTTGGTTCGCTGCCTGATCAAAATTCTGAGTTTTATTGTTTGTGATATAAATTGGCTTTTTGTTTACCGGTTTAACGTGATTGACCACGTAATCTCCAAATCCCGAAAGGTTGCTGGTAACTGCAGGGACAGCTCTTGCCAGGCATTCCAGTGGAGTATACCCCCAGGGCTCATACAGGCTGGGAAAAATGCCGAGGTGGCATCCCCGAACGAACTGATCGTATTCCATTCCGAAAAGTGGATTGGTGGTATTGATGAAATCGGGATGGTATACAATTTTAACCGGATCATCTTCATTATTGATCAGGTTGGTGGACCGCAGGAAATTTAGAATGGGATCATCACCATCGTT
>Ga0209536_100009062_pt1 | contig 14822 bp, 18 predicted proteins | sample DeeMarSeWOR28_12_FD_187461 | JGI IMG/M metagenome (GOLD analysis project Ga0209536, IMG submission 187461) | Marine sediment microbial communities from White Oak River estuary, North Carolina - WOR-2-8_12 (SPAdes) (version 2) | ecosystem: Environmental > Aquatic > Marine > Intertidal zone >...
CTGCAGCCCGACGTCTTCCAGCGCCTCACGGGGTCCGATGCGCTGCACAAGGTCCTGGACGGCATCGAGGCAGCTCGCGAGGCGGGCTTCCACCCCATCAAGCTGAACACGGTGGTTCTGCGGGGCGTGAACGATGTGGAGATCGCGGATCTGGTGCGATTCGCCGCGCAACGTCGCCTGGAGCTGCGCTTCATCGAGATCATGCCCACGGGTGCCACCCACGGTATCCAGGAGCAGCATTTCCTGTCGAACCAGGAGGTGCTGGAGCGTCTCGGTGGTGGGGGGGCAGGGTCGGGGCCGCCCCCGTCGCCTCGGCCATCGCGGGCACCAGCGGCCCGGGCCCCGCGCACCGCGAGGCCGGCTGCCAGCGGGGCGCAAGCGGCCGATACCGTCGCGCCTCCGGCCCCGGCCCCGCCGCCACCTACGCCGAGCGGTGACCTCACGCTGGACGCACTGCGGGCGGCATGGCGGACGATCGTGGACGAGGTCGGGCGCAGGCGCCCCGTCCTCCGGGAGGCCCTCAGCGACGTCACGCCCACGGCGATTGACGGCGCAGTTGCCCGGCTCGCCGTGGGCAGTGCGAGCCATCTCGAGGGGGTTGACCGCGCGCGCAAGGGCCTTGCGGCGGCGATCCATGCGGTGACCGGGCACAGGGTGCGGATCGAGCTCGACAACGCGGGCGAGGAGCAGGAGAACCCGGTCCGCAGCGAGCCCCGCCGCCTCAACGAGGAGTCCGATCGAGAGCAGCGGCTGCACCGCTATCGACAGAAGGACCCGTCCCTCGACGCGGCAGCCGAGGCCCTGGATCTCGAACTCCTGGAATAGCTTGCGGCCCTCCCAAGGGTGGGGTAGCTTGCACCTTCGGACAGCGCTGGACTCAACCACTTGTGTAGGTATGGCGGATCTATCGCAGCTCTTTCAGCTCGGTCAGCAGGTTCAGGGCAGGCTGACGCAGATGCAGACCCAGCTCGCCGAGCAGACCGTTGCCGGCTCGGCAGGCGGTGGGATGGTGAAGGTCACCGCGGACGGTCGCGGCAGAGTACGGGACATCACCATCGATCCGGGCGTGCTCGCCGATGGTGACAGCGAGATGCTTGAGGACCTCGTCCTGGCGGCGATCGCCGATGCTCAGCGGCGTGCCGAAGACCTGTATCGGGACGAGTTGAAGAAGATCACGGGTGGACTGCCGCTGCCGTTTCAACTGCCCCTGTAGGCCGTGTCGGCGATCGAGGAGCTGATCGGTGAGCTGAGCAGGCTCCCGGGCATCGGGAGGAAGACCGCAACACGGCTCACCTATTTCCTCTTGAAGCGGCCATCGGACACCTCACGCCGCCTGGCGCGGGCACTCGACGCCGTCGCCGATCGGGTGGGCCCGTGTTCCGTGTGCGGCAACTTGAGCGAGACCGATCCCTGCTCGATCTGCGCCGACCCCAGGCGCGACCCGCACGTGGTGTGCGTGGTCGAGGAAGCGTCGGACATCGGCGCGATCGAGCGGACAGGAGCGTACCGGGGCCTGTATCACGTCCTCGAGGGGCATCTCTCGCCCCTGGACGGTATAGGACCGGAGGACCTGCGCATCGAGCCGCTGCGTGCGCGGCTCCAGAACGGGACGGCAGTGCGCGAGGTGATCGTCGCCACCAATCCGTCGATGGAGGGAGAGGTCACCGCCACGTACGTGCGCGGCGTGGTGGAAGCGGCAGGTGTGCGGGTGACGAGAATCGCGCTGGGTCTCCCTGTCGGGGGCGACCTCGAGTACGCCGATAGCGTGACGGTCGCGCAGGCGCTCGCGGCGCGCCGGGAGATGAAGGACGCATGAACACGAGGATCAAAGCGCTGCTCGCCGGGATCGGCGTCGGCGCGATCGTGGGAACGCTCGTGGCGCAGCAGTCGATTGGCCGCCACCGGGAGGCGCTGTTCAGCGCCCGCCCGCTCCGGCGCTTGTCGGCGCTCGGCTACGTGAGCCGGGTCCCGAGCGTGGAGACGGTGCGGCTCTTGCACGACTACCTGACCTGGGAGCGCCATCCCATGCTGCGTCGGCGAGCAGAGCGTATTCTCCGCCGCATGGAAGCGAAACTCGGCTGAGGTGAGGACGCGAATGACCGGAGCCGGCACCTGGTCGCTGGACGAGGGTGACTACCAGCGTATCACCCAGCATCTGACGTCCCTGCTGCGGGAATCCGATGCACGGAGCGCGTTGCTCGTCGATCGTGCCGGGCAGCTGCTCGCGCACTCCGGAGAGGAGCTCGGTTTCGATCACGCCGCCTTCGCCTCGCTCACGGCAGCCGACTTCAGTGCCAACGACCAGCTCGCGCGCATGATTGGCGAAGATGAGTTCGCCTCGCTCTTCCATCAGGGCGAGAAGGAATCGATGTACCTCGCCGACATCGCGCGACGGATCATCCTCGTCGTGCTGTTCGACAAGCGCACGACCGTCGGCATGGTCCGGCTTCGCGTGAAGCAGACGGTACTCGAGCTGACGCAGCTGTTCGAGGCCATGTTCCGGCGGACCGCATCGCCCGATCGAGGCAGACCGGCGCCCGAAGCTGCCGGGCCATTGGACGGGGCGGATGACGAGATCGACAGACTCTTCGAAGATTGAGTGGAGGCCGGATCGACGATGTCGATGATCAACTATGCCTCCCGTGAGATCAACTGCAAGATCGTCTACTACGGTCCCGGGCTGGGTGGGAAGACGACGAACCTCGAATACGTCTACAACAAGGTAGCGCCGACCACGCGAGGCAAGATGGTCTCGCTGGCCACCGAGACGGAACGCACGTTGTTCTTCGACTTCTTGCCCGTCGATCTCGGAACGATCCGTGGATTCAAGACGCGCTTCCACCTGTACACCGTACCGGGGCAGGTCTACTACAACGCATCCCGCAAGCTCATTCTCAAGGGCGTGGACGGCGTGGTCTTCGTGGCGGACAGCCAGGTCGAGCGGATGGAGGCGAACGTCGAGTCGATGCAGAACCTGTACGACAACATGGCGGAGTACGGGTACGATTTACTGAAGATCCCATTCGTGATTCAGTACAACAAGCGCGACCTGCCGAACGCGGCACCGGTCAAGGACTTGCAGGCCCAGCTCAACCCGGGGTGGGAGGTGACCGATCCCGCCCGGCAACACGAGCGCCCCGACCCGCAGGCACCGGGCCAGATGCTCGTGGAGCAGCGCGACGGGCTGTGGATCGAGCGGGCGTCGGCGTTCGAGTCGGTCGCGATCACCGGTGACGGCGTGTTCGACACACTCAAGGCCGTCGCCAAGCTGGTGCTGAAGTCGCTCAGCTGAGGAGGCCGCGTGGTCTGGACGCTGGCCAACATCCTGACGGTTGCCCGCATCGGGCTCGCGCCGGTCATCGCGCTGCTCCCGTTCATCGATGGCTACGTACCCAAGCTGATCGCCTTCGTCGTCTTCCTGGCGGCGGCGATCAGCGACATCTACGACGGGCGGCTCGCCCGTGGCCGCGGCGAGATCACGGACATCGGTAAGCTGCTCGATCCGCTGGCCGACAAGCTGCTCCTCGTGGCGACACTGATTCCGATCTACTGGATCACGCGCTACCCCATGCGGCAGTACGAGATCCCGTGGTGGGGCAGCCTGCCGCTGTGGGTGGCGATCCTCCTGATCGGCCGCGAGGTTGCCATGACGGTGTTCCGCCAACTGGCGAAGCGCCGCGGCGTCGTGATCGCGGCAGCCGGGGCCGGCAAGCTCAAGACGATCGTCCAGGACGTCTTCATCGGGGCAACGATCCTCTGGTTCGCATGGAAGGACCTACGGGCCGCCCTGGGGCTGGAGAGCGTCTGGTTCGGTCGCTTCTGGGAGCGGTTCCACGGCACCGTCGTTGCGCTCACCTTGGCGTTCGCCGTCGTGCTCACCGCGTACTCCCTTGGGCTCTACGTCTACCGGTACCGCGCACTCTTCCGCGGCTCGGCTCGGCCCGCCCGCGATGGAACTTGAGCTGGTTACCGTCGGAACCGAGCTCCTCCTCGGGCACACTGTCGATACGAACGCCGCAGAGATCGCCGAAGCCGTCGCGGCGATCGGTGTGCGCCTGACGCGGCGTACCACCATCGGTGACGACGGGGCTGCCATCGCGGATGCCGTTTCGGCCGCGCTCGATCGTGCCGGTACCGTCATCGTCACCGGAGGGCTCGGCCCTACCCGGGACGACGTGACGAAGCGAGCGGTGGCTGGCCTGTACGGGGCTCCACTCGAGCTGGATCGAGCGTACCTCGCTGATCTCGAGCACCGCTTCGCCCGATTCCGTCGTGGTTCGATGCCGGAGAGCAACCGCTGCCAGGCAGAGATCCCGCGCGGAGCGAGCCGAATCCCGAATCCACGTGGCACGGCCCAGGGGTTGGTGTTGGACGGGGCGCTCGGCACAGCCGTATTGCTCCCCGGCGTGCCGCACGAGATGCGTGCGATGCTTCGGGACAGCGTCGTTCCGCTGCTCGCCCAGCGACTGGACGCCTCGGCAGCGGCGGCACGGATCGTCCGGTCCCTCACGCTCCGCACCACCGGTATCACCGAGTCGGGTCTCGCCGACGCACTCGCCCCTGTCGAGCAGAAGCTCGACGGTGTCACGCTCGCCTACCTTCCAGGGTGGGACGGCGTTGATCTGCGGCTGACGACGGTGGCGAGCGATGCCACCGAAGCTGACCACTTGCTCCAGATGGCGGCCAGCGCATTGGAGCCGAGCCTGGGGGACCGGTGCTACGGGCGCAACGAAGAAGACCTGGCAGCAGTCATCCTGCGCAGCCTGCGTGCCATCGGCTGGACGCTGGCCACCGCGGAGTCGTGCACTGGCGGCCTTGTCGGTGGCCGGCTGACGGCGGTGCCGGGCGCGTCCCTGACGTATCTGGGCGGCGTGGTTGCCTACGCGAACGCGTCCAAGGTGCGGGATCTCGACGTGCCCAAGGACCTGCTCGACCGGCACGGGGCCGTGTCGGAAGCGGTCGCTGCCGCGATGGCCGCAGGGGCCGCCAGGCGATTCGGGACCGATGCCGCAGTCGCCGTGACCGGCGTTGCCGGGCCCGAGGGGGACACACCCGAGAAGCCCGTCGGCACGGTCTGGCTTGCGGCACGCGCCGGGGGGTACGATCGCACCGCCTGTGTCCGGTTCCCCGGCGCACGCGATGAGGTCCGCCACCGCAGTGTGCAAGCGGTCCTGGATCTGCTGCGGGGCCTTCTGGGACGGGCTGCCGACCGGCCCCCTGCCATATAGGCAGGTACGCATGGTACGGAGCTTGTTGCGACCGATATAATTCGAGGTGTACGACTGTCGGAGTCTGCCATCACTGATCGGGATTCTCATGGGAAAGAGAAAACAACGAGCACACGAGCCGCAGCCGGATGAGCAGGAAGGTTCGCCTGCAGGGGAAACCGACGCGCCGGACGTTGCGGAACTCGCCGCCGACCCTTCGAGTGCCGCGTCTGCCGAGCCAGAGCCTGAAGGGGCAGGCACGGTAGGGGAAGCAGAGGGCGAGCTCGAGGCTCTCAGGGCCGAGCTGGAGGCACGCAACGACCGGTATCTCCGTCTGGCGGCTGAGTATGACAACTTCCGTAAACGGACCCTGCGTGAGCGCATGCAGCTCCGAGAACGGGCCCAGGCGGACCTCGCGCGCCAGCTGCTCGAGACCCTCGACGACTTGGGCCGCGTCACCGCGTTGGAGGCGGCGAATGCAAGCGTCCACGATGTGATCGAGGGCATCCACATGGTCGAGCGGAAGCTGCTGCAGGAGCTCGAGCAGGCGGGCTTCGAGCGGGTCGGGGTGCCAGGGGAGCCGTTCGACCCCAACCACCACGAAGCGGTCGCGACGCATCCAGCGTCCGAGCAGCAGGCGCCAGGCACCATCGGCAACGTGCTGCAACCCGGTTACCGGTTGGGGAACGTCCTGCTGCGCCCGGCGCGCGTGGTCGTCGTGGTCGACAACGAGCCGGACGGGGCGTAGGAGAAAGCCGTGCCGTCGGGTAAGGACTACTATCGCGTACTCGGGGTATCCGAGAAGGCGTCCGAGGCCGAGATCAAGAAGGCCTACCGGCGGTTGGCGAAGCGGTACCATCCCGACGCGAATCCCGACAATTCATCGGCGGCAGAGCGCTTCAAGGAGATCGGCGAGGCGTACGGGGTGCTCGGGAACGCCGAGCAGCGCAAGAAGTACGATCAGATGCGCAAGCTGGGTGCGTTCACGGGACGTGGCGGGTTCGGCGGTCGCGGCGCGGGTGCCGGAAGTGCGGGGCCGTCGACGGCCTATCAGGACGTGGATTTCGGCGGTTTCCCCGGGTTTGGCGGTCTAGGCGACCTGTTTTCCTCCATCTTCGGCAAAGGCAAGCGGGCCGACGCCGCCGAACCGCTCGAGGTGGCCGTGCGGGTACCGTTCCGGACAGCGGTGCTTGGCGGCAAGGTGCCGGTCACCATCGATGTGAGCGAGGCGTGTCCGACGTGTGGCGGTTCCGGGGCAGCGCCCGGCGCGCGCATCACCGTCTGCGAGGAGTGCAAGGGCCGAGGCACGGTCACCTTCGGGCAGGGAGGGTTTGCCGTTACGCGCCCGTGTCCGGCGTGCCGCGGCCGTGGGAAGCTCCCGAGCGAGATGTGCTCGAAGTGCGGTGGCTCGGGCGACGTCTCGGTCCAGAAGCGCCTTCTCGTCACCGTGCCCGCGGCAACTGACTCGGGGCAGAAGGTTCGGCTCAAGGGTCAGGGCCAGCGCAGCACAGACGGCGGCCCGCCCGGCGATCTCGTCGTCGCTTTCCAGGTCGAGCCTGACCGGTTCTTCCGGCGCGAGGGGCTGGACATCCACTGTATCGTACCGATCAACGTGGCCCAGGCGATGCTCGGAACGAAGGTGAAGGTCAAGACGGTGAGCGGCGGGCGCGTGGTGCTTACCGTCCCTCGGGGCACGCAGCCCGGGCGCCGGTTCCGGATCCGCGGTCAGGGAGCCCAGAAGAACAACGCCAAGGGGGATCAGATCGTCGAGATTGCCGTGAACCTGCCCGAACAGTTGACGCCGGAGCAGGAGGCGGCCCTCCGCCAGTTCGCCGATACCACCGGCCTCAGCTACTGAGGTCGCTCACTCCCCGATCCAGCGACCGATACTGTCCGGGAGGACCTCCCCCATTCGGTCGATGGAGAAGGTGGCCGCCGGGCCCGGCTCCGACCAGCGCAGGACCTCACCGGTCGCGTTGGCGAAGCTGAAGCATACGAAGGTGTTTCCGTTGCTCTCGCCGACCAGCATGTGCATGCGCCCACGCGCATCCACGGCCAGATCTGAGACGTACACGTCCTCCCGCCAGTCCCACGGGTGCTGCCAGCGGACGTTGCCCTGCGCGTTGTAGAGCGTCACGGCGACGTCGGGGACGGCGTGCAAGACGCCGCCGCTTGCGGCAACCAGGAAACCGCTGCGGCTTGCCGACGCGAACTCCGCGAAGGTCGTCAGCGTACCGTCTACGAGGGACCCCAGCCTCCCGTCGCCGACCTCCAGCACGATGCGTCCGTCGGGGAGCACGGCGAACTGGTGCGGCGCCTGGGACAGCGTGTCGATGCGGAGACGATCGAGCACCTCCCACTGGGCGTCGAACACGACGATCCACTCTTCGCTCTCCGACACGTCCGACACGTACCAGCGTCCGTCCAGCTCTTGAACCTGGAAGGGACTGCGCAGGACATGCTCTCCCCGGGTGAAGACGGCGCCGGTCGTCCGGTCGCGCAGGAGGATCGACGGGTGCCCCTGCCTGGTGATGGCGAGAAGCGAGTCGCCTGCCGACGCGACCGCGCGCCCGTCCACGAAGATCAAGTCCCTGGAAGACGACGGAGCGCCGCAGCCCACCAAGAGGAGGACTGCCAGCGCTCCGCGCCGCATCGACTGTGGAATCATCTCATACCGTCGCGAGGCTCACCTGCAAGACAAGATACGCCGGAATGAGTAGGGCGTTGAACCCCTCGACCACTGCGAAGATGTCCTCGATCAACTCGCCGAGCGCCTGCTGCTGCTCGGCGGAAAGCCCGTCGGCGTCGAAAACGGGGGCGTCGGGCGTACCGCTCACGATGACGACGGCGCTTCCGTTGGCCGTCACCGATCCGGCCAGGGCGGTCGCCGTCGCCGTCAGATCGAGCGCGAGCGTCTCGCTACCATGCCGCACCTCGAGACCCAGCGTCGCCGATTCCGCGGCGGGATCGAGCTCGACCAGCACGTCGAGCGACACGTCGTCCGCGATCACGTCGATGGCGTACTCGAGGGTGAAGCCCTCGACCTCGGACCACGTGTGGGTGAGCGCGAAATCCACCACGGTGGCGCCGTCGGACAGGTAGCCCGTCGCGTCGAACTCGAGGCTCGTGGTGAAGACCGTCGCGCTCGCGACGTAGTCGAGGTAGGTCACCTCCCCGATCACGACGAGGACGCCGACCCGATCTGCCGAGACCGTCCCCTCGTCGGTCAGGTCGAGGTAGCCGATGGCATTCAGCGGCTCGACGGGGTCGAGGAAGACCGGGTCGACAGCATAGAGCACGATCCGCACACCGTTGGCCGGTGCGCCGGTCGCGGCCGGATCGACCTCGTATTGGCCGGTCGCCGGATTGTAGACGAGCGTCGTCCCGAGGAGGTCGGCGGGGAACAACACGGCGGGAGACGCCGGGCTCAGGAAGCTCAGCAGACGGTCGAACACGCGCACGTCGCCGAGGCCCGGGAACGGCGAATCGGCTGCCGGGGCCGGGGATGCCGCGGCCGCACCAGCGACCCACGGCAACGCGGTTTCGAGGACGAACAACGCGTCGATGGCGGGGTTGTTCACGAACGTGGCCATCACCTCCGACGCCGCCTGGCTCGATGCGACCGGGTCGAACGCCTCCGGACTGCCAGAGTCACTGCATCCCCACGCACCGAGCGTGAGGACCACCGCCGCGACGACAAGGGCAGACGAGCGGCGCAATGGTTTCGTCATTAGGTATCTCCTGTGATTTTCAGAATGCAGCACGCAGTACCGCAAATTACGAGCGCCGTGCCCGTGTGGCTGTGAGCCAATTCACGTGTGGGGCGTCTCGAGGAGCGCCACGCCGCGAGCCTCGGGACGCGACGAGTGTCGTGACACCGATCTTCTACACCGACCAGTTCGTCGTACCCCTGCCGGCGGGTCACCGCTTCCCGATGGTGAAGTACGCGCTGCTGCGCGAGCGCCTGCTGACCACCGGCGCCGTGGCGGACGACGGGTTCGCGGTGCCGCCGGCCGCATCCGATGCGGAGTTGACGTTGGTCCACACCACGGGCTACGTGCGGGACGTGGTGGAGGGAACATTGGATGCGACGAGGCTCCGCCGACTCGGGCTGCCGTGGTCCGCGGGTTTGGTGGAGCGCTCACGGCGGTCCGTCGGTGCGACGATCGCCGCGTCGCGCTGGGCTGCCGACCACGGGCTGGGCCTCACGCTCGCGGGCGGTACGCACCATGCGTTCGCGAGCCGCGGCGAGGGATTCTGCGTGTTCAACGACGTCGCGGTGGCGGCCCGGATCTTGAGGCAGCAGGGGACCGTCGACCGCGTCTTGATCATCGACCTCGACGTGCACCAGGGGAACGGTACGGCTCACATCTTCCGCGACGATCCGAGCGTGTTCACCTTCGATATCCACGCGGCTGGGAATTTCCCATTCCGCAAGGAGCGGGCGGATCTCGATCTGCCGCTCGAGGACGGCACGGGGGACGACGCGTACCTTGAGGTGCTGCGAGACGGACTGGCGCGAATCCCGGACCCCAGTGGCTTTGGGATCGCGTTCTATCTTGCGGGGGCGGATCCCTACCGCGGCGACCGTCTGGGGCGGCTCGCACTGTCCAAGGCGGGCCTCGCCCGGCGTGACCGCACGGTGTTCGAGTATTGCCAGACCATCGGCCTCCCAGTCGCCGTGACGATGGCCGGCGGCTATGCCGCTGATGTCGCGGACACGGTGGACATTCAGACCGAGACGGTGCGCACGGCGCTGCGTGTGATCGAGTCGCGGGACGGCGGAGCGGCCGGACGGCGGCCGCGGGATCGCGGGGCGGCACCAGGCACATGACTCGACGATCGTGCGGTCTACGATCCCCCGAGCGCTTCTCGCTCCCCCAGGTTGACCGGACCACTCTGGAACAGCTCGGCAGCGCGGTGCTGGGCGTCGGGCGGCCCGACCAGGACGACCACGTCGCCGAGCTGGAAGCGGAAGTCCGGATTGGGCGCGTGGATCGTCTCGCCGTCGCGGATCGCCGCAATCACCGTGGCTCCCGTGTCCTGCCGCAGGCGGAGCGTGACGGGACTCTCGCCGATCGCTCTCGCGCCCTCCTCGATGGAGACCGTATCCACGATCGTGTTGAGGCCGTGGTGCCGGAGCGTCTCGAGGCGGAGATCGGGCAGCGCGAGACCGCGGAACATCTCGTACCGATCACCCCGGATCGTCCGGACCTCCTGTTCGATGAGGTTCCCTGGGACGCCGTAGAACCGCAGCACACGACTGAAGATCTCGATCGAGGTTTCGAATTCCTCGGGAATGACGTGGTTGGCGCCGAGTCGTAGCAATTCGTCGACCTCGGCCATCAGCGGCGTCCGGACCAGGATGTGTACGTCCTGGCTCATCTGTCGGGCGACCGCGACGCCCCGCCGGGTGTCCGCGGATGCCGCGATCGCAAGCACCAGCACCCGGGCTCGCTCGAGCCCGACATGCCCGAGCACGTCTCGCCGGGTGCCGTCGCCGAAGAAGATCGGCTCGCGCTCCATGCGCGCGCGACGCACCGTCTGTCCGTTCTGCTCGAGCACGACGTACGGAATGTGTGCCGCCTTGAGCACGCGGGCGAGGTTGCGGCCATTGAGGCCGTAGCCGACGATGATCACGTGATCGGAGAGGGTCTGTGCCGCCTCGTACTCGTGAGTGGTGAGGCGAAGCGCCGGCTGTCGTGTGACGCGGCAGGCGATGTCGGCGATGCGCGGAGCGCCCGCAATCAGGGCGGGCGTCGCCAACATCGAGAGGACCGAGACGGCCAGGAATGCCTGATAGGTGTCGGGTTGGAGGAGGCCCGCAGTGATGCCGACCCCGGCGAGGACGAACGAGAACTCCCCGACCTGCGCGATCGCCAGCCCGCTTACGACGCTCACCTGCAGCGAGCGGCCAAGGCTGCGCGCCGCGAGCGTGCCGATGAACGCCTTGAGCAGGATGACGGCCAGGGTGAACCCGATGACCAGCAGCGGCCGCTCAACGATGAAGCGGGGGTCGAGCAGCATGCCGACCGAGATGAAGAAGATCCCCGTGAACGTGTCGCGGAACGGCAGCACGTCGGAGAGTGCCTGCAGCCCGAAATCGGACTCGGACACGAGCAACCCGGCGATGAACGCACCGAGCGCAAGCGACAGCCCGAAGCTGGCGGTGACGAACGCGGCGCCAAGGCCGAAGAGCATGATGCCCAGCGTGAAGATCTCGCGGTTCCGCACCCCGACAACGCGCTCCAGCACCCATGGAACCGCATACCGCCCGCCCACGATGAGGGCTCCCACGACGAGCAGGCTGACGAGGGTCGCCTGCAGCACCGAGCCCAATCCCGCGTCGGCGCCCGCCAGCACGGGGGTGAGCAGCATGAAGGGGACGACGCACAGATCCTGGAATAGCAGGATCGCGACGACGATTCGTCCATGCGGGATGTCCAACTCGCGCCGATCGGTGTAGAGCTTGAGGACCACGGCCGTGGACGATAGCGCCAACAGCGCACCGAAGAACACGGCGGGCTCCGTTTCCAGGCCTGCCCCCCGGGCCAGGACCGCCACGACGATCGCGGTGGTGGCCACCTGGATACTGCCGGCCTGGAGCACCGGCCGGCCCATACGGATGATGCGCGAGAGCGAGAGCTCGAGTCCGATCGTGAACAGGAGCAGGACCACCCCGATCTCTGCGAGGCCGGCCACCTCCTCCGTTTGGTGGATGAGGCCGAAGGCGTGCGGCCCAATGGCGAGACCCGTGATCAGAAAGCCGACAACCGTAGGGATCCGGAAGCGCTGTGCAACGGCGACGACCGGGATCGCGACGGCGACCAGGATCACCAGGTCCCGCAGGAGATCGAGTTCGTGCATCCCGAAGTATAGAGTCGCGAGCGTCGCTGCGGAGGAGGGGCAGGGGCTCCGCCACCGCGCCCCGGTGCGGTACTATGCAGGGTGGCGCAAACCTAGCCCGACGCGTTCCATCCTGACGAAGGAGCAACGACGTGACCACGCTCGCCCGACAATGGCAGTTCCCGCTCGACGCTGAGTTCGGCTGCCGCAATATCAGTGCAGAGGTCAGGCAGCTCGTGCACGATGCCGGGGTCACCACTGGGGCCGTGACGGTACATCTCACGGGCTCGACCGGGGCGATCACGACGATCGAGTACGAGGTGGGCGCGCTGGAGGATCTCAGGCGTGCGCTCGATCAGATTGCGCCGCCGACCGATGACTACGCACACAACGCTGCGTACCACGACGGCAACGGATTCTCCCACGTGCGGTCTGCGCTCCTCAAGACGAGTATCTCTCTGCCCGTGATCGACGGAGAGCTGCAGCTCGGCACGTGGCAGGAGGTCCTGTTGCTCAATCTGGACAACCGCGCGCGCAACCGCTCGGTCGTCGCCGTGGTCGTCGGCGAGTAGCGTGCGCCGGGTCTGAGCGGATCGCTATTCCCGATTGCGGGTGGTCCAGACCTCGACGGTCCCACGGTCTCCGACGAAGGCGTTCGCCAGCCAGCCAGTGAGACCGACCACGATCGACGCAAGGATCGCCGAGCCGAGTCCGACCACGTGGAAGCTGGGCATGAGTCGCGAGACCAGCAGCACCATCGCGCCGTTCACGACGAAGATGAAGAGGCCGAGCGTCACGAGGGTGAGCGGAAGCGTGAGGACGATCAGGATCGGTCGCAGGACGGCGTTCACGATGCCGAGGAGCAGCGCGGCCAGCCAGAGTGCGCCGAGGCCGTCGAAGCTGACGCCACCGAGGAGGACGTCGGCGATCCAGAGGCCGAACGCCGTGATGAACAGGCGAGCGAGGAATCCGCGCATCGGGACCGCTCCGTCGCAGCAGGGTTGGCGAGGGCTTCCAACGTCACACGCGTGCGACACCTGGTCAAGGGTATGGCCTCAACCGGCGAACTCCACCTCGTCGATCATGTCGATCGGGCTGCTCAGCGTCTTGTGCACGGGGCAGCGGGTGACGATCTGTGCCAGGCGCTTCCGCTGGGCCTCGTCGAAATCGCCCGCGATCCGTACCCGACTCGTGATCTGGTCGATCTTGCCTTCGCGGGGCTCCTCGCAGGACCGGCAGTCGTCCGCGTGCACCCGCCCGTGCTCGTAGGTTGCGGAAACGGACTTGAGCGCGATGCGCTTGTGCCGGCAGTACAGCGCGAGCGTGATCAAGGTGCAGGCCGCGAGCGAGCCCACCAGCATCTCGTAGGGAGTGGGGCCCATGTCATCACCTCCCGCCTCGGGGGGCTCGTCGGCTCGCCACGTGTGCCGCCCATTGGAGAGTGTAACGAGTGTTCCGGAAACCAGTTCGGCCGTAATACGTGCCATATCCCCCCCCGGAAACTGCTCCAGATCAAGCCGCGGCGGTGTCGAGCACGGTATCGAGGAACGTGACGATGGCGCGTCCCGCCTGCTCGGCATGTGCCGGGCTGGTGAACAGGTGACCGCCGCCCGGAATGGCGGAGAACCAGCGCGGCTGCCTCGCTGCGCCGAAGATGCGCTCGCCCTCGGCGATCTCAACGACACGGTCTGCGGTGCCGTGTACGACGAGCAACGGCCGGTCAAGCTCGGCAATCCGCTCGGGTGAGCAGTGGCGCTCGAGGTCCTCGAAGAAGGCCGCGCCGATCTGGAATGGCCGGCCGGCGATGCGCACCGTGATCCGTCCTGTTGCCATGGCGCGCTGCACGTCCTCCTCGTCGAAGAGGTGCCGGACGTGATCGGCGGTAAACGGCGCCGCCACCGCGACGATCGCCTCGGCGGCTGGTACGCCCTCCGCCGCGAGCAGGGTCGCCGCGCCACCCAGCGAGTGACCGACCAGCGCGACACGCGGGAAGCCCCGTTCTTGTAAGTAGGCCGCTGCCGCCGCGATGTCGCTCACGTTCGACGTGACCGACGTCTCGGCGAAGTCACCCGCGCTCTCTCCCAGACCGGTGAAGTCGAACCGGAGGACGGTGTATCCGCCGTCCTCGATACCGGTCGCGAGGGCTCGGGTCACTTTCAGCGACTTCGAGCACGTGAAGCAGTGGGCAAGCACGACGCCGATGCCGGTCGGCGCATCCGGGATCTGCAGGGTGCCGGAGAGGGCGCCGGCGGCGCCGTCGAAGGTGACGCGTTCGTGAAGGTGTGGCACGGCGGATCGGCCTACGAACGGCGCCATGCTAGAACAGGGGCAGCTTCGCCGCCACCGTCTCGAACGAGTCGGGGGTTCGCTCGCGGAGCGCCTCGCCGATCACCGTGCAGAGCTCGGCCGAGCGGGACTCATCGTAGCCGGCGTAGGCGAGCAGGCGCCGCACCGCTCCCGGCGTCGCGGTCGCCAGCATCTCGCCCGTCCCTCCATCCTGGAATGGTGTCACGAGCATCCACTCCCCGATGGTGGTGAACTCCGTGCTGATCTGTGTGAAGGTGCGCATGTCGACGGCCATGCGGATGGCGATGAATACCGTTCCCAGACCCTGGCGGGCCTTTTCCTCGTCCACCCCCACCCGCGTCATCACCGTCTGGACCAGATCCACGATTGCTCCTCTCCTAGTCGATGACGCCACCGCCGATCAGGCGGTCACCACGGTACAGCGCTCCGGACTGCCCGGGAGTGATCGCCCGCACCGGCTCG
>Ga0209536_100009063_pt1 | contig 14821 bp, 11 predicted proteins | sample DeeMarSeWOR28_12_FD_187461 | JGI IMG/M metagenome (GOLD analysis project Ga0209536, IMG submission 187461) | Marine sediment microbial communities from White Oak River estuary, North Carolina - WOR-2-8_12 (SPAdes) (version 2) | ecosystem: Environmental > Aquatic > Marine > Intertidal zone >...
CAATCGTGGTTTCCGGGAATAAAAATGGCCCTCCCGGCGAAATCCTTTACAACATCGGTTTGAACATTCAACTGATGCTCAGCATATAGCCTGCCTTTTGCCCCTTTTTTCGGCAGGCCTTTAGGATAAATATTGTCTCCTAAAAATAGGGCTGTACTATTCTTTGAGGCACGCATCAGTTCCTTTTCAAAGGACCGGAGTGCCTCAGATTTTGATCCTATTGGTGAATACCCGGCATCTCCGATTAAATAAAAAGAGTGTAAAATTTCACCATCAGCTTTTTGGGCTATTGAGTTTTCGTCCTTGTATTGGGCCTTGTATGAAGCGCAGGAGGATAATAGTACAATACAAACTATTGCTGCAAATTCCTTATATATCTGTTTCATTGCTGTTGAATGTTGCTTTTAAACTCAAATAAGTTGATACCAACATAAAATATTGGACAAAATACAAAGTTATAACTCAAATTTCCCTTGCTTCCCGAATTAATAATTTCTTATTTATAAATACCAAAGGTCACTTTAAAAACAACTACTCATTTAGAAATAACTTCAGAAGGTGAAAAAGTTTCCATGAAATACTAATTGGAATGCTATTCAGGTTGTGTCATTAATTGTTGCCACAAGTTATATACATTTGCGGAAACCATAGTGTTTGTAATTTTTGTTTTATAAATTTGAAACATGTCTGAAATTCTGGAAAAAACCGAAGCTTTTGCTGTTGATTTGTTGTCAACAGAATTAGATCCAAAATATCTTTATCATAATCTGAAACATACCAAAAGGGTAGTAAAAAGCACTCAGGAATTGCTGGATGCACATAAACTTGAGGATAAGGAAAAGGAGGTCCTGTTATTGGCAGCCTGGTTGCATGATACAGGTTATACGAAGGGCCATGAGGAGCACGAAAGAAGTAGTTGTAAAATTGCAAAAGAATTTCTCGAAAAAGAAGGATATGATAAAGAGAGTATCAAACAGGTTCAGGATTGCATCATGGCCACTCAAATGGTCTATGAACCGAAAAACCTGAGTGAACAAATAATCCGGGATGCCGATGCCTCACATTTTGCCCAAAAAAGCTATATAGAAACCTGCGAACTTCTCCGTGAGGAACTTTCCCTTTTGGGCGTAGCTGAATATTCTTACAAAGATTGGATGGAGCAGAACATAAAGATGTTCAGAAAACAACACCAGTTTTATACCGATTATGCCAAATCTAACTGGCAGGAGCGAAAAGACAAAAATCTAAGGGTCCTTGAGAAAGAGATTAAAAAGGAAAAAGAAATTGCAAAAAAAGAACGATTAAAGGCAAAATATAAGAGCGAAAGTCCGGATAGGGGCATTCAGACCCTATTCCGGGTAACCTTAAAAAACCACATAACACTTAGTGAAATTGCGGACACCAAAGCAAATATTTTGTTGTCTGTCAACGCAATTATTATTTCTGTAGTATTGTCTAACCTAATACCAAAACTGGACAACCCCTCCAATACCTATCTTATTTACCCTACCTTAATTTTTTTATTATTCACAGTTACTTCAATGGTTATGGCCGTTATCGCTACACGTCCGAATGTAGGTAGTGGCAAATTCAGCAAGGATGACGTAGCCAATAAAAAAGTGAACCTACTATTCTTTGGAAATTTTCATAAAATGAAGTTGAAAGAGTATGAGCTTGCCCTTCAGGAACTGGTTAAAGACAAAGATTATATTTATTCTTCGCTCACCAAAGACCTGTATTTTCTTGGGTTGGTACTTCACAGAAAATATAAGATCTTACGCTGGACCTATAGTATCTTTGTAATAGGTATTGTTGTTTCTGTAATAGCATTTGCCCTTGCGTTTAAACATTTAGGCCAGGGTTAGCTTACTGATCACACCGGTATTTCTAGGTTTTTAATTCTTCCATGAGATCCTCGTAGGTAAAGGTTTGTTCGTCTTCTGAGTTCTTCTTGTAAAGAATCTCAGCTCTTATTGCCTTTAGCCCGGATACGCCCTGAAGACCCTCAAGGTCTACAATTTCAATGTTATTGGTAAAGTACCCTTTGGATTTCAGGAAAGATATATATCTTAGGTACTCCAGTTCATCTTTCTTTTGAGAGTAAACAATGGAAAGCTTTCCTTTTTGGGTTAGCCTTTCATTAGTGTCTTTGATATATGATTTGTCAATACGCTTTTTTATTATTTCGTAACGGGCATTATAGGTGCCATCCACATCAAATCGTTTTTCATCCATTCTGAAGCGAATAGACAAGGGGGTGCTATAAACAAGAATAAGAGATGCAACATCCAGCTGAACATCCAATTCCGGCTTAAGGTTGTAGTACTTGTTTTCCATCTCGCACATCACCTGAAGTTGCCATAAGCGGAGATTTTTTAAATACAAGGGATCAAAATCCTTATCCTCTGCAATAGAGCTCCCAATGTAGATGTTGTGTTCAATCCCATCAGTCTTATAACGCTCATAATAGTGAGGAAACATCTGTTGTGCTGCCTCCTGATGTTTGTCAATTACGGATGCCAGTTTTTTATTGATCCGCATCACACTGTCATCATATTGTTTCCTGTGATCGTAATATGAATGAGTTTCAGCATTGATGGTTTTTTCATATGCATCTATTAAATCAGACAATTCCTTATTTTGTTTTTTCAGATGATCAAATATGGGTAGCACATCAGCATTAACGAAATCAAATATGGTTTGCTCACTGTTCGAAAACAAAGTCTCTTTTATGTCATCAACGTACCTGTCTATCCTATAAATCAACTCTTCATAAATTGGCAACTTTTCATTTTTCAATGCAGCATTCAATATTTCTCTAATATTGGATAATTGAATCATCAAATCTCGCTGAATCGCTGTATTTCGGGCCTGCGAAGAGGCTTTAATATCTATTTGACCATATAATGGATAGACATCTTTAAAGACAATTTCCTTAAATGAAGGCTGTTGGCCTTCCAGCCCGTCGATGATAAATTGTTTGGCTTCCTCTTCAAATCTCCAGTGAACAGAGGAGTGCACCGAAGTACATTCATTTTGAATGATGGCATCTATTAAGTTTTCCTCTTCTATTTTAGAGCGGACAACAGCAGCAACAATATAGGGCATTACATCATCCAGCTTGGTTGCGTTAACTCCGTTTAGCTGGTTTTTTACACTGGATACAAGTTCCAGCACACCTAAAAGCTCTCCTTCATTGACTATAGGAGCAAAAATGGCACTTTTTATTCCTTGTTCATACAAGCTTCGGTAAGGCTCTGCCCCCTCAGATAATTTATAGTATTTATCCACATCAGATATTGTAAAATAGCCTTTCTCCTTAACTATCTTATCATAAGATCCAACGCATAGGACATGATTACAAGCCTCATTATTTTTGTCTTTAAGGAGAAAGCTTTCTATTCCATTACCATAAACACGTTCCAGCTGATTATCTTTTGTGTTATAGGTGACAAAACCAATTTTTAATTCTTTAATCTTAAAGAAGGATCTGAAGGTCTCCTGCAAATCTGAAATAAAGGTTTCGCTACCTCGTTTATCACTCGAGATAAGATTTGTTTTAATTTCAGAAATAGTATGTTCCGCTGTAACATCAAACATATTTGAGATAACAAAGCCTTTGGAAATAAAGCTGTTTGGAGGGATCATTTCCTTCCAGAGTCCAAGATCCTCCGGATTATCCAAAAGTTTATCCACATCTGCCTGGCTCAGGTCTTTAGCCAAAGCCGTTGGAAGAATATCCATAAAATCTGCGTTATATAAAATACGATAATGATGTATTATCCCTTTATCGTCCGGGATATCATAGAAATACGGTCTGCTAAAATCAAGGTTGAATCCATAGTAGAATTTAAGGATTACCGTACTGGCCATAATATAGTCTATCCCCTCTTCCTGATCTCGTATAAAAGGTTTAAAATCCGTTCCGGCATTGTCTAAAATCTTTTGAAATCTTTTGGATTTATTAAATACGATATCAAAATAAGGCATGGAAGCAGCCTTAATTTCGTTTTCACTGAGCACTTCTGCAAAGGAGTCCTGCAAAATTACCCGAATAATATCCTTATGTTTTTCTAGAAGCCGAATATCTGAAAAACCTTTCCTGAGTTCCGGATATGGCGCCTGAGTTTCCAATACATACCGGGCCCTTGATGACAAAAGGGGATCATCGCTCTTGGCCATTATATCGTACTGCTGCAATAGCTTATCAAAGCTAATCAACATTTGTATCGGCATTTCTTTATTCATTGGTTCCATACTGCTATTTGTCTGCGGATCGTCTATAAAATTACAAAACTATTCAATTTACTTTTGATATTGGTTATTTTACGATGTTCCGGGCATTTTTTGGATATTTATACAAATTTCATATATGTCATCAGATAAAAGACTTAGCAACGCCTACAAAAGAGCTAAAACGATAGAATTTGATGATTCCTCAAAGTTTATCCTTTTTAGTGATTGCCACAGGGGCGATAATAGTTTTGCTGATGAGTTTGCCAATAATCGGAATATCTATTATCATGCCCTAAAACATTATTTTAATAACGGGTTCCAATACTGTGAACTGGGAGATGGTGATGAACTCTGGGAGAATTTAAGTTTTGAACCAATTTTTGAAGCCCATAAGAATATTTATATGCTAATGAAACGCTTTCATGCGGAAAACAGGTTGCATATGATATTCGGCAATCATGATATGGTCTATAGAAATCCTGCCTATGTAAAAAAACATCTCTTCACCTACTTTGAACCCAAAGAAGAAAAAGAAACTGGCTTATTAGATCAGTTACAATTTCATGAGGCTATACTCCTAAAGCACAGCAAGAATGGGCAAGAACTGTTTTTAACTCATGGCCATCAGGCAGATTTTATGAATTATCATGGGTGGCGGTTTAATCGATTTTTAGTGCGTATTCTTTGGAAACCTCTGCAGGTTTGGGGAATTGCAGACCCAACCAGTCCGGCCCGAAATCATCGGGAATTAATCAAAGTAGAACGAAGAATAAAGAAATGGATCTTAAAAAACAAGCTATTAATAACCATAGCTGGACATACACACAGGCCCAGATTTCCGGAACCTGGCGATATTCCTTTTTTTAATGATGGAAGTTGTGTACACCCAAGAAGCATTACAGGTATTGAAATAGTACACGGTTCAATTTCCCTTATTAAATGGCAAATAGCAACGAAGGAAGATGGCACTCTTCAGATTGTGAGGGTTTTACTCGAAGGGCCTCAGCGGTTGTCAGATTATAAACAAAATGAGGATTGATTCTTTCCAATACCGGGGTATTAGTCGAATCAATCCTCGGGAAATAGTCATGTTTCCTATTTCTATTGAATCATAAAGTTAATAGGTATGCTATAAGGAACTTTTACAGATTTTCCGCGTTGCATCCCGGGAGTCATACTGGGGAGTGAAGCAATTATTCGGTGTGCTTCTTTCTCCAATAGTTTATCCGGGCCTCTTGTTCTAATTCCTTCTACTACACCTTTTGAATTTATCATAAACTGAACAAAAACTTTTCCTTTAATTCCTAGTTCAAGGGCACTCTCAGGATATGTAAATTCTTTAACAATATGTGCTTGTATCATCTTTTGGAAACATGCCTTTCTTTCGTCGTTACCATTTGCACTTTCGCAACCAGGATAGATTGGAACATTTTCTATGACTGCAAAGGGTACTATTATTTCTTCTTCTTCTTCTCCAACTTCAACGTCGTCAACATCCATTACTTGGTCAATAACGGTTTCCTGACTGGTTTCGGTGCTTTCAATAATAGTTTCTTCTATTTCCTCTGTATCTTCTACTACTTCAATTACTTCAGGAGCTGCAGGAGGTGGGGGTGGCGGAGGTGTATTTAATACTTCGGTCACCGGTACATCTTCTTTAAGGTCATCAACTGCCTGGGCAATTTCCAGAGTTATGGTGTCTTTGGGATACGATTTGTACTCCAAAGCGCGCCAGGTCAAAAATAGAACCACTGTAAGTCCAATAACGAAATACAGTCCACTATTTCTGTTTAAATCTACTTTTGGGTTTTTCTTGACTTGCATGACTATTTTAATTATGATATACTCAAATTTAAGTCATGTAAAATGTAGATTATATGATATTTATCAGGTTTAACTGATAATATCATAAACTAACTCGCATAAAAAATTAGACATAAAAAAAATAATCAGGGCCTTTTTTAGCCCTGATTACTTAAACTATAATATTGCAGAATTGCTTAAAAAAGCTGCTGTCTCTTCAATTAAAGGCTGGATAACAACACCTCGTCAAAATCAACTCCTTCAATAGGCACAATGCGCTGTTCGGCGGCGTCCCAGTCTATTCTTCTTCCAAGCTTAACCGAAAGGCCGGCCATATGTGCCGATATTGCTTCATCAAAACCTTCATTTATTCCACAGCTAACTTTGCCTCCGTTTCGCGTGGCACTAAGCCATTCCCGTAAATGTAGAAATGTTGAATCAACTCTTGCTCCATTAATATAAGTCCACATAAGCCCTTTATCTGCAAAATATTGTGAGGTTGCAGAAGAAACAGCATCAGGTACACTGGCCCCGGGATTGTATGAATAAACCGGAACCGATGGTTTCATTTTTCCAGATTCAATCATTTCGGAATACTTCGTAGACCGGCTATCCGGCCAGACTGTAAGCCGGTTACCCAATTCCATCGTGGCATCATGCCCCATTAGAATAGTAGGCCTGCTAAATCCATTGCCCAGTGTTGCACTGTAAACAAAAGTCATACCCTTTTCCTTGCCTTTTTTCTGGCTGCTTCCTGTGCTAAAATCCGGAAACTCCATATTTACCTGAAGTACATCAGGAACATTTCGCCCGTCATTATGTGTATAAATTCCTCCGGAAGCGCTAACGGAATTGGGGATACCCATTTGTAATACACAATTAAGACGATCATAATCGTGGGTCAATAAATCTCCGGAAAGACCAGACCCGTACGTCCACCATTTTCTCCACCTGAAAAAGTGATTTTTATTAAAGGGTATTTTTGGCGCTGACCCTAAAAACAGATCCCAGTCTATGGTCTCCGGGGTCGCTTCATCTTCTATATGATAATTCCAGGCCCCATTGTCATCATTCCTGTTGGTATTGGTCTGAACAAGAGAAACATGGCCAAGCACCCCTTTAGAAACGATATCCTGAGCTGTTTGAAAACTCAAAGTTTGTCTGTGCTGATGACCTACCATTAGCACTGCCTTAGACTTTTCAGCAGCTTCCTTTAGCCTGTAGGTCTCTTCCACCGTATGAGTCATTGGCTTTTCCACATAGGCATGTATCCCGTTCTCCAATGCATCTATTGCCATAGGAGCATGCCAATGATCTGGCGTGGCTATAATTACTGCATCTACTTTACCGCTTCGGATCATGTCTTCATGTGTCTTAAATCTGATCACCTTCGTATCTTCTGTAGAAAAAGAATTAATTACCCTTTCTGCCCTGACATCATAGACGTCGCAAACTGCAGTAAGTTTTATATTCAGTTTATCCTGATTCTTAAAATCTTTTAAACGGGAGTGATTCGGATCCTCTTTCGCAGCTTGTTCCATTTCATCCAACCATTCTTTGGTTGCAAATCCCATTGCTCTGCACAATTGTTCTCCCCTAATACCAAAACCAATTATTCCCACTCTAACCGGCTCACCGCTAATTTCCTTTACGGCAGAAGGCAATGAAGGCTGTATATTCAATTGTTCTAAAATGGCTGTGCGCTCCCTGTTTTTGGAAACAGCATTTGAGGCACCTGCCCACCAAACAGCTCCAAGAATCGGGATTCCACCTAAGCCTTTAATTACATCTCTTCTTGTCCATTTCATAAGGTTTCAGTTTTAGTTTGTTCTTTGTTTTTATTAAATAGGTTTGATATGCCAAAATATTGTCCGGTAGGAAATTGATAAATAACCATACAAGCAACAAGCTCAATTAAATTTTTGTTGATAAACCAGTAACTTCCCTCCACATTAACCTGCTGCAGCCATGGAAAAGGAGGATGTGCCAAATAATACAGGGCAAGAAGCAATATCCCCACCAAAGCACCTTTTTTCTCAAATATGCCTAACAAAAAGGTGATTCCTACAAACATAAGTGCCAACCAATTAAGGGTATCTGCCCATCCTATGAATGGCTCTTTGGCAATTGCTAAAAATAAGGGCTCAAGAGGGCCTTGTGCCGTCGCCAGATAGCCAAATGAGGTCCAGTCAGGATTATAAAGCTTTATAACACCTTCGTACAAAAAGTGCCAGCCGATAAGTACTCGCAATAAAACAATAGTGTGTTTTAATTGCCATTTGCTTTTAGTTTCAGTCATATTGTTTAGTTATAGTTATTAATTAATTTTTTCTTCAGGACAGATTTCAATTTTGGTTTTCAGATCGCGAACCACACAATAAAAAGGTTTTGTCTCTATACATTACTATATATTTCATGCATATAGAATTTATAAAATTACTTTAATCAATAATTATAAAAAACTTGTGCGCAGCACTATAAACCCTGACTCAATGATTAGGATAAAACTGATCAAAACTAGATTCACAGCCCTATCTTTCCTATGACATTTATCAGTTTATTTCCATTTAGCAGATTAACTTTAGTAATCAGAGCCAACAGATTTTAACCAACTTTATATTCTTGAAGCCAATATACTTACCGCATCCACAAATGTATCCAGTTCTTTTGTAGTTGTGTACACATTAGGGGTAATCCTACATCCATGCACATTGGCATAATCTACAGCTACCGTAAATATATGAAATTCATCAAAAAGAGTAGTTGCCAACTCAGCAGGAGCCATTTTTTCAATTCCCACATTGGCAATACCACAACTTCGATAATCCTCAACGGGTGTATTTACCCTGACATTTTTTACATTTCTTAATTTTTCGGACCAATATCGCTGCAAAAACCTTAATCTTTTCTCTTTCCGTTCCATGTCAATCATTTCCAGATAATCTATGGCATTGTCAATAGCAAGATCTGTATGAACCGGATGAGTGCCCGTATGATTCAGCCTTGTAATGTCATTTGGATCGCGATCATGTTCTGCCATAAGCGGCCAAATCTTTGATATTTTATCCCTGGCAACATAAAGCATCCCGGCTCCCAGAGGAGTGCTTAACCATTTGTGAAGACTTGAAGCGTAATAATCGCAGTTCAGATCATCTATCTCAACCTGAATATGGCCAATGCAGTGTGCCCCATCAACCATTACCTCTACACCATGTTTATGCGCCATATCACAGATCTTCCGAACAGGCAATATTTGCCCTGTAATGTTGATCATATGGCACACCATAATTAATTTGGTTTTTGGAGTAATCTGGTCCTCGTAAAGTGCTACAAGTTCTTCATCCGAAACCGGGTGGTTAGGTATTGAAATTATCTTATTGACAACTCCGTAGCGTTTGGCAATCAGTCCAAAATGGTCTTGCATGGATCCGTAATCCTGCTCTGCAAAAATTGCCTCATCATCCTTTTTCCATGGATAACCCCCAATTATCATGTCCAATGATTCTGTAGTATTTCGGGTAATTATCAATTGGTCTGATGAACAGCCAACCATACCGGCCAAGCGTTTGGTAACCCGGCTTTTATTTTCCCACTGAACAGTTCTCATATAGTAAGAGCCTTCGTAGTTAACTCTTTTAATATGTTCCAGATACCTGCTCATTATTGGTTGCGGCGCTATATTATAGTATCCGTTTTCCAGGTTAATATATTCTGGTTTTAACAAATAATCTTTTCGGATATTCTTCCAGAACTCCTCATCGCTATTCCCATAATCCCTGTGAACTTCATTTTCCCGGGCATTCAGATTATAAGGCAGAAAAGGGGTAATTGCCGCCATCTTCCCAAAATTCTTAAGAAAAGACCTTTTATCCATGCTATAATATTTTATACAAGATAGCAAAAGGAATTCAATGTATATAAACTATAATCCTGTAGCATTATTCATGTTTATATACTCCGTTACTTAAATGAAGACTTTGGCAAAAATGTTTATCTTGTATAAACTTATTAATAACCAACAAAACATAAAAATGAAAAAATTATTAGCAGAATTTATCGGCACCCTATGGCTGGTGCTGGGTGGCTGCGGGAGTGCTGTCCTGGCTGCCGCCTATCCGGAGCTTGGAATTGGTTTCGCAGGAGTTTCACTGGCCTTTGGGCTTACAGTATTGACAATGGTTTACGCCATTGGGCATATTTCGGGATGCCATCTCAATCCCGCAGTATCCATTGGATTGTGGATAGGCGGGCGTTTTGAGAGCAAAGAATTGGTGCCTTACATTATTGCCCAGGTATTGGGGGGCATTGCGGGAGCCGGGATATTGTATCTCATTGCCACCGGTAAAGCCGGGTTTGAAATTGGCGGATTTGCCAGCAATGGTTATGGGGAACATTCCCCGGGAGGTTATAATATGTTAGCTGCCCTTATTACAGAAGTGGTTATGACTTTTATGTTCCTCTTTATTATCCTTGGAGCTACTCATTCCAAAGCTCCAAAAGGAATGGCAGGTATTGCCATTGGACTAGGGCTTACGCTGATACACCTTATTAGCATCCCGGTTACAAATACTTCCGTGAATCCGGCCAGAAGTACCAGCCAGGCCTTATTTGCAGGCGACTGGGCAATTGGCCAGTTATGGCTTTTTTGGGTAGCACCTATAGCAGGTGCTATTTTAGCAGGCCTGGTTTACAAATATATTTCCCCGGAAACCAAAAGTTAAAACAAACAGGGGCCAAAAAGGCCCCTTGTTTTTGTTTTCGCTTAACGCATCAAATTCCTTTTTGAAATAGTATATTTAGTATTTCAAAGATCAGAACCAACTACTCATATGCCTCTTCTTATAGTAATTTTAGGGATCATACTTCTCTTTATCCTGATTGTCAAATTTAAACTCAACGCATTTATAACTTTTATAATCGTCTCATTATTTGTTGGGGTTGCGGAAGGCATGAAACTGGAAAGTGTCATTGAATCTATTCAGAATGGAATAGGTAATACCCTTGGTTTTCTAATTATGATCTTAGGCTTTGGTGCAATGCTTGGAAAATTAGTAGCCGATAGCGGAGCGGCACAACGCATAACTTCAAAGCTGGTAAGTAAGTTTGGTTTAAAATACATTCAATGGGCTGTTGTACTTACAGGGTTCATTGTGGGTATACCAATGTTTTATTCAGTTGGTTTTGTTATTCTAATACCCCTTGTTTTTACTGTGGCTGCGGCCACGGGACTTCCTTTGCTATATGTTGGCTTACCTATGCTGGCTTCATTGTCGGTAACGCATGGTTACCTCCCTCCGCATCCTGCTCCAACTGCGATTACCGTGATGTTTAACGCGGACCTTGGAAAAACCCTGGTTTACGGGATAATAGTGGCAATTCCTGCTATAATTGTTGCAGGCCCCATATTTTCAAGAACAATTAAAAATATCAAGGCTACACCATTGAAAGAATTTGTAAATCCGAGAATACTCGAAGATCATGAAATGCCTGGTTTGGGAATTAGCATCTTTACAGCATTACTACCTATAGTTCTTATTGCTTCCGCTACCCTGGCCGACCTATTTTTACCGGAAGATTTTTATTTTAATCCAATTATATATTTTCTTGGCAACCCTGTAATAGCCATGCTAATAGCTGTATTAGTTGCCATCTATACGCTGGGGCTGGCACGTGGCAAGAAAATGCCTGAAATCATGGGCTCTGTAAGCAGTTCAATTTCAGGAATTACAATGGTATTGCTCATAATAGCAGGCGCAGGTGCCTTGAAACAGGTTTTAGTAGATAGTGGTGTAAGTGATTATATTGCTAGTATGCTTCAAGGATCAACAATTTCTCCTTTATTATTGGCATGGTTCATAGCTACCATCATTAGGGTTTCTGTAGGATCTGCCACAGTAGCCGGCTTAACAGCTGCAGGAATAGTATTACCGATGGTTTCAAACCCTGGTGTAAATGCAGAATTAATGGTCCTTGCTATTGGATCTGGAAGTTTAATGTTATCTCATGTTAACGATGGGGGTTTCTGGTTGTTTAAAGAGTATTTTAACCTGTCTGTCAGAGATACTCTCAGAACCTGGACCGTTATGGAAACCACTGTTGGTGTAATGGGACTTATTGGCGTATTAATCTTAAACACATTTATATAAAAAAGTACGGATATGAACAATTTACCTTCACAACGAATAGCCACCTTAGGATTAAAATTACCTCCCCCTCCACCCCCTGCAGGACTTTATAAACCAATCCTTGTAATAGATAATTTTCTTTATGTATCAGGGCAGGGTCCTATGCAATCTGATGGAACATTAATGACAGGCAGGGTAGGAGAAGATCTTAACCTCGGCCAGGGTAAACTGGCGGCCGAGCAAGTAGGCTTGACAATGCTCTCCACCATACAAACTCATTTTGGAGATATAGACCGCATTAAGCGGGTAGTGAAGGTACTGGGCATGGTAAATTCTACTCCAGATTTTGGGCAACACCCTTTAGTTATTAACGGTTTTAGCGAGTTGATGGCGGATGTCTTTGGAAATGAAAATGGTGTTGGCGTGAGAAGTGCTGTGGGTATGATGCTGCCCGGAAACATCCCTGTTGAAATTGAAGCTATGTTTCAACTGCATTAATCAGTTACAAAATGACAGACAAAAATTGGTACGAAATTGATAGTCCGGAAGAAATTGTTTCTCCTTCTTTGTTGGTATACCCAGATAGAATTGAAGAAAACATCAGATTAATGATTAAAATCATTGGGGATGTCAACAGGCTACGCCCGCATATAAAAACCCATAAGACCGCAGAGATAATTGAGATGCAAAAGCAGCATGGTATTCAAAAATTTAAATGTGCTACCATTGCAGAAGCAGAACTCCTGGCTAAATGTGGTGCCCGGGACATACTGCTGGCCATGCAACCAGTTGGGGCCAATTTAAACAGGTTTTTTAAACTTATAGCCACCTATCCAAATTCTGAATTTTCTACTATTGTGGACAATAAAAATTCTATTGACCTCATATCCAATATCGCTGCCTCCAAGAATACAACCGTACGATTATTCCTGGACCTCAACACCGGCATGAACAGAACAGGAATAGAACCTAATGAAACCGCAGTGGAATTATTTGCCAGGATTACAGAAAATCCATATTTGATTGCGTGTGGACTTCATGCCTATGACGGTCATATAAGGGATACTGATATTATCCAGAGAAAAAAAGCTTGTGATGCAGCCTTTAAGTTAGTTACAAACCTTAAAAATAAAATAGAAGCTTCAGGAGTGGAAGTGAAAACATTAGTTATGGGAGGATCGCCTTCATTTCCAATACATGCCAAAAGGGCAAATGTAGAGACCAGTCCGGGAACTACATTGCTTTGGGATGAAAGATATGGAACTTCATTTAGTGATATGCCATTTTTGCCGGCAGCTGTATTGCTAACCCGAATTATCAGCAAACCAAAAGAAGGGATAGTCTGTTTGGATCTGGGGCATAAAGCTATAGCTCCCGAAATGGATTTCCCAAGGGTTAAGATCTTTGGGTTGGAAGATGCGGAACAAATTGGGCAAAGCGAAGAACATCTGGTGCTAAGTTATGCTAAAAGTGAAAACCTGAAAATTGGTGATGTCTTTTATGCCATTCCTATGCATATTTGCCCAACAGTGGCTAAATATTCTAAGGTACTGACTGTTGAGAAAGGTAAGATCAGCGGGGCATGGAAGATTGCCGCAAGAGATCATCAAATGCAAATCTAAAAAACATCTATGTTTATTTTTGACGCACATCTGGATTTAGCAATGAATGCTATGGAATGGAACCGCGACCTGCGCTGGTCTGTTGAAGATATTCGGGCGAAAGAGCAAGGATTGACAGATAAACCAGACAGGGGTAAAAATACGGTTTCCCTCAACGCAATGCGAAAAGGCAATATTGGGCTTTGTGTGGCTACTCAAATAGCACGATATGTAAAAAGAGACAATACGCTTCCCGGATGGAATTCTCCGCAACAGGCATGGGCGCAAACTCAAGGCCAGCTTGCATGGTACAGGACAATGGAAGCCCTTGGAGAAATGTACCAGATTACCAACCTGCAGGAATTAGACAAACACCTGGAACTTTGGAGTTCCTCCGTTAAAGAAAAAAAACCCATTGGATATATTTTAAGCCTGGAGGGTGCCGATTCTATAATTACTTTAGAACATCTGGAAAAAAGTTATGAGCAGGGGCTTCGCGCCATTGGACCGGCGCATTATGGTCCCGGAACCTATGCACATGGCACAAATTCTATTGGGGGAATTGGCCATAAAGGGAAGGAGCTCTTGAAAGAGATAGCGCGACTAAATATTATTCTTGACACTACCCATTTGTGCGATCAGAGCTTCTGGGAAACAATGAATGCCTACCAGGGCCCACTATGGGCCAGTCATAATAACTGCAGGGCTATTGTAGACCATACAAGGCAATTCACCGATGAACAGTTTATCGAATTATTTAAAAGAGATGCCGTGATTGGTGTTGCCCTGGATGCATGGATGATGGTTCCAGGCTGGGTCCGTGGAAAATCAACCCCTGAGACTATGGGGGTAACCCTGGAAACGATGGCAGATCATATAGACCATATCTGCCAATTGGCAGGAGACGCTTTGCATGTAGGAATTGGCACAGATCTCGATGGTGGATTTGGAAGGGAACAAAGCCCGTCTGATTTGGATACCATTGCCGATCTTCAAAAACTTCCGGGCTTACTCCAAAGCAGAGGTTATACTGCCGGAGATATTGAAAATATAATG
>Ga0209536_100009065_pt1 | contig 14820 bp, 16 predicted proteins | sample DeeMarSeWOR28_12_FD_187461 | JGI IMG/M metagenome (GOLD analysis project Ga0209536, IMG submission 187461) | Marine sediment microbial communities from White Oak River estuary, North Carolina - WOR-2-8_12 (SPAdes) (version 2) | ecosystem: Environmental > Aquatic > Marine > Intertidal zone >...
CCGGTCTCCGAGGATGGATCGCCTTCGGCGTCAGGCCTGGCGCGGGCATGGCGAGCACCTCGCGAAGAGATCGCGATGCTTCAGGCGAAGGTCCGCAAGCCGGTGCTCATCACCGAGGTGGGCTACGCGAGCCGCCCGCGCGCAGGGGTGCGACCGTGGGATGACTCTGGCCGAGCGGAGCCCGATTTGCGAGTTCAGCGGCAACTCTACCGGGGCTTCTGTGACGCATTCGCCGAGATGCCGAGCGTCTCGGGCTTTTACGTATGGAATTGGTTTGGCTTTGGCGGCCCGCGAGACGCAGGCTTCACCCCGCGCGGCAAGCCAGCCGCGGCGGAGCTCGCCAAATGCTTCGCGCGCGAATGGCCTGCTGCCGCACCCACAGGAAATCGAACATGAGCACCGAGCACGATTCACACTCTCCCGAACCGGGCCGCCGTCGCTTCGTCGTCGGGGCGCTCACCGCCGGTGGCGGCGCGTTGCTGTCAGCCGTGGCGGGTTGTCGGGAGGCTGGGCCCCCCGGAGCGGGATCGAGCGCGATGCCTTCGGACCCGGGCGCCGCGAAGCTTCCCGCTCCCATCAAGCCCGAGCTTCCCGACGGCAAAGACATCGCCAACTTCATCAAGCACGGGGACAATCCGCTTACCCTCGAAACGCGTCGAGAGAAGCTCGGGACGAGCGTCCTCACCGCGACGAAGGTCTTGTTCGTGCGTCAGAACCTGCCCCTGCCGACTCCGGAATTCGTCGCGGATCGGGAAGGGTGGGCCGCTCGGATCGAAGGCGTCGAACGCCCCGGCGAGCTCAGCGTGGCCGCGCTGAAGAAGCTCGGCCTCACGACGATCGCCACGGTGCTTCAATGCTCGGGCAATGGGCGGAAGTATTACAAGCACGACCCAAGTGGCTCGCGCTGGGGCGTCGGCGCTGCCGGTTGCGTCATGTGGAGTGGGGTGCCGCTTCGAGCCGTCGTCGAGCACCTCGGCGGCGTTGAGAAAGGCGCTCGCTACCTCACCACGACGGGTGGCGAGCCCTTGCCCGAGGGCGTCGATCGCGATCAGGTGGTGGTCGAGCGGTCGATCCCGCTGCGGAAGGCCCTCGAGGATTGCCTGCTCGCCTGGGAGATGAACGGCGAGCCGATTCCGCGGTCTCACGGTGGCCCGCTACGCCTCATCGTGCCGGGGTATTTCGGGTGCAATCAGATCAAGTTCGTCAAGCGCCTCGCGTTCACAGAGGAGCAGGGGCCTGCGAAGATTCAGCAGACTGGCTACCGCATGCGAGCCATCGGCGTGCAGGGCTCACCCGATCAGGCGCCGATGTGGGAGATGCCCGTGAAGTCGTTCATCACGCTCCCCACGGAGCAGACGCCAGTGGTCGCTGGGAAGTTTCGCGTCACCGGTGTCGCGTTCGGCGGGGCGAAGGCGGTTTCCAAAGTCGAGGTGTCGACCGATGGTAAGCGTTGGCGGCGCGCACGCTGGGTCGGGCCGGATCTCGGGCCGTATGCATGGCGCGTCTTCGAGCTCGAGCTCGAACGGGAGGCGGGGCCGGTGAAGCTCTACAGCCGGGCGACGGACGCAGCCGGTGAGGTGCAGCCGGAGCTCCGCAACGAAAACGAGCGCGGATACGGGAACAATAGCTGGCGCGACATGGGCGTCACGGTGCAGGTGTGTGAAGCGAGCGACGAGATCTGCCTGACGCCTCCGCCCGAAGAAGGCAGCACGAAGCCGCGCGGACCCCGCAAACCGGTGGAGCTCTCGGAGTCTGGTCAGCGCGGCCGCACGATATTCCGGGAGACCGCCGCGCCACCGTGTTCGACTTGTCATACGTTGGCAGACGCCGAGGCGACCGGCGCCGTGGGGCCCAACTTGGACGAGCTCGGGCGGAGCCCACAGCAAGTGAAGGCGGCGGTGACGAACGGTGTCGGTGCGATGCCTCCGTTCGACAAGACCCTCAGCCCCGAGCAGATCGAGGACGTCGCACGCTACGTTTACGAAGCCACGCGGCGCGACTGAGGAGAACGCCATTCAAACGATTCCGCCGCTTCATCTGGCCGCGGCAGCGATTCCAGCGCTGCTCGTCTTGTTCGTCCTATGGCGGTGGCGAGCCGACGCTACGCAAGGGTTCATCGCGCTCGCGCGTATGGTCGCCCAGCTTCTCTTGGTTGGCTACGTGCTGGTGTACATCTTCGAGACGGACGCCCCCTGGGTGGTTCTTGGAGTCCTCGGCGTGATGGTGGTTGCAGCGAGCTGGATCGCGCTTCGTACCGTGCCTTCGGTACGCGGAAAGCTCTACCGTCATGCGTTTGCGTCGGTCCTTGCGGGCGGGGGTTTGACCCTCGTGCTGGTGACGCAGGGTGTGCTGGATTTGGACCCCTGGTACGAGCCGCGTTTCGTCGTGCCGCTGGCGGGGATGATCTTCGCGGCTTCGATGAACTCGGTGAGCATTTCGGCCGAGCGCCTGTTCGCGGAGCTCGAGCGCAGCGTTCCCTACGTCGACGCGCGGCGCATCGCGCTTCAGGCCGGGCTCATCCCAATCATCAATACCTTGCTCGCCGTCGGCCTGGTGTCGCTTCCCGGGTTCATGACGGGGCAAATCCTTTCGGGTGTGTCGCCCCTCGTCGCCGTTCGCTACCAGGTCATGGTGATGTGTATGATCTTCGGTGCGTCGGGCCTTTCGGCTGCCTTGTTTCTCACGCTCGCTCGGCGTGCGTAGCAGCGAATTTAATCAGTAGGGCGCCTGCGATCGTGGTCACTCGCTCGATCGTACTGGCCCGGCAGGGGCACGACGGGGAGGTCCCACGGACGCCTGAGCGCCTCGTATTCGCTTCGAGGCAGGGCGACGAGTGCGGCAGCGCCCGGCTGAAGCCACGCAGCCAGTGTGTTCAAGGCGCTCATCGACATCGCTGTGCAGCCGCTCATGCCTATGTCCGGACCCCGCCAGAGGTGGAGGAAGATGCAGCTTCCCGCGTTGGCCTTGGTTTCCTGCGTGTTGTGCTCGACGACGATTGTTAGAACATAGAGGTCATCGTCGCGACGCATGCGTTCGGCGCTCTTCCAATCGACATCGATGTCCGTGATGGAGACGATGCGGTTGTAATGACTCGAGCGCGGGTCATCGATACAGCGCAGGTCGGCGGTGGCCTGCTCGTAAGGCAGTGCGAGCTCTTGAGGTGTGGTTGCGTAGCCATATGCGGGGCCGATTGCGAATACACCTGCAGGGGAGCGTTCATCACCTTCGCGCTTGATGGGGCCTGGGCGGCCCGTGGGTGCACCGTGGCCGTGGAGACCGCGACCCCAGGCATAGCCTTCGCGGCCGAGCACTACTTCGACGGGTTGGCCAACCGGCCGCCAGCGTTGTCCTGGCTCGCGCTCATATCGGCGCAAAGTCGCTTGAAAATCGTTCCAGCCATCTGAGACGACCGTGATCAGCTGGGTTCGATCTGCGATCGGGTCCTTCGCTTCTGCAGCCCGCCTGGATCCAATCGTGGGAGGCGGATCCTTTTCGCAACCGCTCAGCGCGGCAACATGGGCCAACGTCAACGTCAACGCCAAGCGCAGCGGGATGCGCGACCACCAAGATAACTGGTGCATTTGGGTAGATCATAGCCCGATTCGTGACAGGAGTACGGAGTGAGGAACGCATTGTCGATCTGGGTCAGTGTGCTGGGGCTTATCGCCCTTGTGGCCCCGCCGTCAGCCCGTGCATATGACAAAGCGGCCTTCGTTGCACCTCCCACGAAGGCGCTCATCGTCTTCATTCAGAACCAGAAAGTGGACCGCAAGATGACGTTTACCGTCTTTGCGGCTGACAAGCGCTGCGTGGCTGAGGTCGGGGGGCGTGAAGCGCAAGTGCTGCCTGTCGAACCGGTGCCACTCGTCTTTTTCGTGACCGGCTACAGTAAAACGCATCGCATCGAGATCTATCCTGAAGCCGGACGCACCTATTTCGTGCGCCTCCACACCGTGGACAAGCCCATGGGACCAGCTCCCGAGGTGACGCTCGTGCGGCGCGCGAGTGAAGAGCACAAGCTGTTGAAGTTCTACCTTGATGGCGCAATCGTCACGCGCACCATCGGTGACGATAAGTGTTACGGGAAGCCTCTCCCAGAACGAAAGAATCGAACACAGAGGCGTCTCAACGAAGGAAACGCGGACTGGAAGAACGGCGATGACGCTTACCGCGATAGATACATGCTGATCGAGAAAGATGGGCTCACAGCGAAGGACATCGCGCTATTCTAGGCGCCGTGGGACAGTGAGTTAAATCGAGGTGGCTACGCTGATCGTTCGAGGGTTGCTTGGAGCCGTGTCTCAGTTGGCGCTGCTGGCCGCTCTGCTGTTGATTCCCGCAGGGACATGTGAGTGGCCGCGCGCGATTCGATTCCTGGTGACTTATGGGGTCGTTCTGACCGGAGCGATTATCTGGCTCGCTGTGGCGGCGCCATCGAGTCTGGAAGCGCGCTTGGAGCCAGCCATCAGTCGCAAGCAGCCGGTCGCCGACCGGATAGCGACCGCGTTCATTGGCCTGGCAGTGGGCGGGTGGATGATATTCATTCCCGTCGACGTATTTCGGCTTCACCTATTGCCGCCGCCATCGTTGGCCGTTTCGCGGGTCGGCGCGTTGACTGGCTTGGCGGGCTTCGCGTTCATTTTGGTGGCGCTATACCAGAACGCATTCGCGACTCCGGCGGTCCGGCATCAAGCGGAACGCGGACACACCCTCGTCGACACCGGTCTCTACCGGCACGTGCGTCATCCCTTCTACACGGGATTTGTCTTCGCACTGCTCGGTCTCGCGCTTTGGCTGGAGAGCTACGCGGCCGCTATCGGAATCGTGGCCGTGCTCGCGAGTTTGGTTGCTCGGATTCTCGTCGAGGAGAACCATCTGACGAACACGCTACCGGGTTACGCGGGCTACATGAATCGTGTCAAATACAGATTGATTCCAGGGGTATGGTAGGGTCTGCCCGTGGGAATCCGCAAGATCGCCATGACCATTGCGGTTGTCATGCTGCTGATCGGTGGCTTCGGCTCTCTTTCGGCTGGCGAGCTCGATGCGACCGCGATCATGGCACTGTCGTTGGCTAGCTCCCTCATCTTGCTGGACTTGGTGGGCAAACCAGAACCGCGCTCGGTCAGAGCGACCGTCGGCTTCGCTCTGCTTGCAACCGCGGTTGGGGCAGCCGTCGTCATGGTGTACGAGATCCTGTCGCGCTAGCCAAAGACCACAAAATCAGGCGGGACCTATGCCGACACCACGCAACGCCGATAGCATCTCGGCTGCGCCGAGCCACGGTCATCCACGAACGCCTACGCCGACTTTCGCCGCTTCGCCATAAACGCCTTCCCGAGCTCCACCTCAGCTTCAAACTGATTGTGCGCCCGGCAGCGAAGCTGAAGATTGTCTTCACTGTGCGGCCCGTTCCGCCCGTAAGGGACGCAGTGATGAAGCTCTACTTGCCAATTTGAACCACAGCGCCGCCCCTCCGCATCGACAAACGCGCATCGGCCGTCATCCCGGGCGAACACGGCCCGCCGCACGTGCGCAGGAATGGTCCGCGTCCTCTTGTTGGACTTTTTCACGTTCGTTCGCGGTCGATCTGCTGAAGCCTCTCGCTTCTTCTTCGTCTTGGCAAGCAGCAATGCGAGTGCTTTCTCGACGACCTGAGCAGGATCTCCATTGGGAATTTGATGACTCAGAAGAGCGCGCAGCTCCTCCAATGCATCCTTTGCTTCTTGCCCGATGGTCACATGCAGCCGGTACCGCCGTGGAGACAGTGGGACGGTCAGGCTTCTCAGACTGCTCGCAGGAATGGGACCGCTTTCGACGGCGCGACCCGCGACATCTGACCCTCCAGCCATCGCATCGGCCGGTTCGGAGGCCAGTTCACGGAGAATGGACTCCCGGTCGGGCTGCGGTGAGATCTCCGCGATCAGCGCTTCAATCTCGCGCATGCTCCGATGCTTTGCGCGCTGCAGGACTTCTTCGTGGTTCTTTTCGGTGAGATGTCCCGCAAGCTGATGAACGCCGCTCAAGTGAAGCTCGCCCCTGCGGATCATTGCCAAGATGATAGGAAAACGACAGGCCGCGCGGCCTGCTCGAATCCGCTTCGCAGCGATTGCTTCGGACATCCCAAAATGCTTCGTGCACATCATGAACATCGAAGAGTACGCGTCCTCGAGGTACAGTTTTCGCCGATCGATCTCGCCGATGTATGCCAACATTGCTGCGGTGTTCTCCCAGTCGTCGTTCACGACTTTCAGGAGGTCACGCAGCAGCCTCCGTTTTCCAACGCGCCGCAAGTTGGTCACCTCCATTGCGGCCGCTTCCAGACTCTCGCTCTCTCCGGTCACGAAGAACCGTAATGCACGCAACGTACCGCTGCTGCGCCCAGTCATTCTGGCACGCTAGCGGCGCGCACCTGGCGTGCTCGCATCAACCCGCCGGCGCCCGCCGGCGTTAGCCAGCGCAAGGCTTGCCGCCTCAACGCAACCACAGATAGGCTTCCATTGAACCTATGCCCACCACTAGGCCCATACCCGTTCACGAAGCTGTTGAATTCAACGAGATTTACTGGCCTGCTCACAACCGCCGTCAGGGCATCGATTGGCAGCAGCAGGATTTCGCCATCGGTGCGTACGAAGACCGCGAGTGTCGGGGCGTCGCAATTTACAAAGTCGTCGGCGGCATGGCCTACCTCGAGCAGATCGTAGCGGCTGACGGTCACACCCACCGCGGCATCGGCTCCTCACTCGTACGGGCGTTCGAAGCCCACGTTATCGATCTCGGCTGCCATGTCATCCAACTCGAAACCGCGGAAACCCAGGCCCCGGCATTCTATGAACGACACGGCTACACCCGCATCGGCACCTATCGAAACGGGCGTTTTCACCTCGACTGGCACCTCTACCGCAAGGAGATCTAAGGACTACGGCCCGCCAATGCCGGAGGCCTCTGCATCTGCCACGATCAACGCCGCATCGGCGGACAAGAGGAACCTGGCCTCCACCGCCGCGTCGACAGACGCGTTCACCGCATCGCGATAGCTCTCCTCAGTCGGATATAGCTCAGCGAGCAGCGAATCATCGAATAACTCCGTTGTCCCGAAGATCCGGCAGAAACCGTCCGCCGTCTGGCCGAGGCCAGACAGTACCGCGACCGGCGCGTCCACATAATTCGTACGGATCCCGCCCAACACATTGCCGAGCGCGTCCAGCTCGAAGGCCGTCCCCTCTTCATTGATCGCGAGCCGTGGCGCCTCGGGCAGAGGCGTCCCGTCCCGAATCCAATCGATCAAGCCCCGCAGCCCCGCCTTGAGCACCCAATGTGCGGGGCCGGAATTAATCGGCAGATCGCACTCGATGAGCCCGGGTATCGGCGCCCCCTGCGTCGTCTCGATGACCCGCGCGATCGATGGGTCATCGCCCAGATCGGAATGCCCGAGGTCGAGCGTGTAGGTGTCGGCATGCGCCGTTCCCGCCACCTCCCACAGGCGGAACATCCTGGAATCGGGCTGATTGCTCGGCAGCGAGCTCAACAGGAACAGATCGGACTCGGTCTGATACATCAAGACCGGTTGATTCAGGTCATCGCGAACATTCACCACATCTGGCGTGTCCACGACCTCCTGCGGGCTCTGCGCAAGGGGAGGGCTGCCACCGCCCCGGCTGTGAATGATGTATCCATCGAATAACCCGTACGCTGGCCCCAGCGCGTTGACCCAAGTCACGAGCCGTCCGGCTGACTGTGACTCGCCCACCGCAATCACCTGCTCCGGTACGAGCTCTTGAAGTGGAGCCACGCCGACTGGGTTGCGAATCGCTTGCGCAACCTGAGCGAACATGTCGTAAGAGAAAGTGTCGCCCGGATGCGATAGCGGCCCGTAGCGGACCGGGTCCACCGCCTTCAGGTACAGCGAGCCAATGCCGCCCGCGCGGCCTTCGATCCCATCCACCTGTGCGGAGACGCCCACCCACGCATGCCCTTCGCGGAAGATCTCCGTGTGCATCGAGATCCAATCCGGCGCCGCATCCAAACCGCCGCTCACGTTGAGCCACTCGACGATCACCGTCCCGCTGAACCTGCTCGCAGACCTTGGCCGGTACACGAGCGCACGCGTCTTGTACTCCGCCGCGTCGCTCTCCTCGACCTCCCAAATACCATTCGATCCGAGCTCGCCGACGTTCGTGAACGACTTCGCCGTCCCCGAGATGAAGAACTCGACTTGCTCGTAGCCCTGTTGGAAGAGAAAGATCCCAGTGGTGCCAGCGACGAACGGGGCGCCCGGCTCTGTGATGGGCCCCTCGACCACGGGGTCGTCCGGACGTCCTTCGGGCAAACCGCCGCCATCCTCTCCACCGTCACCGCAGCCACCACTACACGCGACGACGCCGGTAACGAACAAGAGTACGGATCGACGAAGCATGGCCTGAAGCGCGAGCATGCCGGAGGCTCGCAAGAAAAGCCCCCGGAAACAACCCGTCACCCAGGTCGAACCCAATAGAAATGGCCCTGGCCGGAGCGCCGCAACAACGACTGCCCCGCCACGATTACGCCATGGTTTGCGACGCCACCGGCCAGGCCATGCTCCATCATCGACCAGTGCTCACCGAAGTTGCGCGCAAATCGGAAAAAACAACAGGCCGCGCGGCCTGTTGGCCCTACTTCAATTTCCGCTCGATCGACGAAAGCTCCCGCCGGATCCCGCGGAGCTCGTAGACGACGTCCCGCAGGTGGTCGTTCACATCCCGCTGCGTCATCGCCGGCGCGGGCCGGAACAGATCAAACGCTGCAATCAGGCCGAGCACCAATAGCACGACCCAGGTATCCCGACTGACTCCACGCATCGTTACCACCTCCACCGCTTCAAAAGAAAGCCCACCTCACGGTCGAGGGTAGCCTTCCCAACCACTCCATCCAAGCGGCATGCTTACAAGTCGAGCGCATGCACCGGCACCGCACCATGAAGTGATTTAGCTGTATCGATGGCATAGCAACCATTGCGTGTCACGATTCCACGCGCACCATCGGTGCAGATGTAGCGCCGCGTGAAGCCAAGCTCACGCGCCTGTCGTTCGCTGCGCCGAGCAACGCAGTGCCCACTCTGGTCCGTAGGAGGGCGCCCATTCTTCGACGAACCGGCGCGCAAGCTCCGGAAAGACGTCAGGCACATCGACGAGGTAGCGGGCGCGCAGCATCACTGGACTAGGCCCCGAGTCCGTGGCCTCTGCCACGAATCTCCCGCGGCGTCAGCCCAAACCAACGCTTGCAGGTCCTGCTGAAGTTCGACGTATCTCGATACCCAAGCCGCTCCGCAATCGCCTCCACCGGCATCTCGCTGTGTCGCAGGTACCAAACGGCAAGCTCCTGCCGCACATCGTCGAGCAACATCTGATACGAAGTCCCCTGCGCCTTTAGCTTTCGAATCAGGGTCCGATTCGACATGTAGAGGTCCTTCGCCATTTCGCTGAGGGTAGGGTAGTCGCCTTGTCGGTCGAGAAGCCGGTCGAGCACGCGCTGCGCCGCATCCTCGTCGCCCTGCCGGCGCTCCTTGGCACGGTCGCACAAGCCCACCGCCTGTCGCAGAGCAGCAGCATCCGCCGTGATGCATGGGGTCGCGGCGAACACATCGGGCATGTCGATCATGGCAACCGGTGCATCGAACTGAAGGGTGACGTCGCCGAACCGCGACCCATACTCATCCACCCAGGCTGGCTTTGGGTATGCAAACGCGATCCGCGTGTCTGGCAGCCGCATTCCAGTGACGGTCTCGAGCAACAAGCAAAGCGCGCCAACGATGTGCAGCGACACATATTCGCTCAGGTCCGACCAACCCACGGCGTCCGTGACGCGCAGGCGCACGCGACCACCTTCATGTTCGACCCCGAAATCCCCGATGCGAAGCCGAAGCGCCGAGTACCGCTCGACGAGGTCGAGCACCTGTCCGACATTCTGGCTGGCCACCATCGCGTATCCGAGCGGCCCGTGAGACGAGATCTGCGTCGAGCGCCCCACGTCGAGCCCGAGCCAGCCTTCGCCGGTGAGATCCATCCCCCTTCGCGCGAGCCGCCGGAATTGCTCGAAGCTCACGAAGCGCTCTTCTTGAAGGAGTTGCGTCCACGAAAGCCGCGTCTCCTCGAAGATCTGGTCGTCCGAGAACCCCCGTCGCTTCAGCTCGGCGGCTAAGAGTCTCGCATAAGTCGGATGAAGGCTAGGTCGAAGCTGCCCAGCGCCAGGCGCCGCGTCGGCACTCTCATCACGCGGCTTGTATCTGGGACCGCCCATCGCTGACTAGCGAAGATAGGTTGCCCTCGCTGCTCTCCGCAAGGCCGTATCGCTCGCACAAGGCTTTACGGCGCTTCGGGTAGAAATGAATCCGAGCCGGATCTCGCTGCACATGTTCGAGCAGGATTGGGTCCATCATTCGGAACCAGAGCGGTGGCAGCAGCGCCACCAAGAACATGCCGAAGTATCCGCTTGGCAGCGTAGGCAGCGCGTCGAAGTGCCGGAGCGACTGATACCGTCGGCCTGGATTTGCATGGTGGTCGGAGTGACGCTGCAGGTGGTAGAGCGCCCAGTTCGAAACGATGTGATTGCTGTTCCACGAGTGGTGCGGCTGACAGCGTTCGTAGTGCCCGTTCGGCCGCTTCTGCCGAAGGAGCCCGTAGTGCTCGACGTAGTTCGCTAGGGTCAGGTGAGAAGCGCCAATGAAATACGTCCCGGCGAGATACGGAATCATGATCGGCCCGAACGCAATCACCAGCCCGACGGACACCGTGACTGTGATGAGACCCGCCCGGATAATTTCGTTGTGTAGCGACCACACACGCTGCTCGTGTCGCTCGAGCCGCCCAGCTTCGAGCCGCCACGCCCTCACCAGGCCGCCCGGCAGCTCGCGCAGCGCAAATCCGTAGACGTTTTCGCCCATTCGCGACGACGCACAATCCTCGGGCGTTGCGACGTAGCGGTGGTGCCCACGATTGTGGTCAATCGCAAAGTGCCCGTACGCGCCCATCGCAAGCACCGACGTCGCCAGGTTTCGTTCGAGCTTCGACTTCTTGTGCCCCAGCTCGTGCCCGAGGTTGATTGCAAAGCCGCAGAGGATGCCGGTGTTCACCACCGTTGCCAGCACGGCCATCCAAGGAAGGTCCCGTGTGCCTACGAACCAGGCGTTCCCGAGGAACGCCGCCCAGAGTACGGGTACCAAGGCATACGTCGCCCAGCGGTAATACGAATCGGCCTCCAATAGCGGCACCACTTCCTCCGGCGGATTGTTCAGGTCCTCTCCAATCAGCGCATCGAGAAGCGGAATCAGCCCGTATACGAGGAGCGCGGGAATCCACATCGCCGCCACCGAGCCGGTCCACCAGTAGAACAATGGCCCGCAGCCCAGCAGGGCCGGAACCAGAAGGGACATGAGCCAGGCGTGCCGCTTCCCGTCGCGGTAGCGGACGTTTTCGGCCAAGAAGACGGGATTCAGAAAGGACATAACTCAACCTCCAAGTGGCGCAGGGCCTCGAACTCTGTGCCCGAACATGGCCGAACACGGGCTTTTGCAACACCGACGCAGCCGCCGATAAATCGTCAATTTGTGCCACCCTGCGCGCCGACCCGCGCGCCGACCCGCGCGCCGCCTTACGCGCCGCCCACCCACCGCTTGACATCAATCTGTAATCCACTATGTTACAGATATGAGCTTCGGCACGGGCCTACACATCATGGTTGCTCTCGCCTACAACCCGGGCGTTCGACTGTCGTCGGCCGATCTGGCATCGAGCATCGACGTCAATCCGGTGACCGTGCGCCGTGTGATTTCCGACCTGACCGCCGCAGGTCTGGTCGATACCCAAACCGGCCCCGGGGGCGGCGCCATGCTGGCGCGCCCGGCGAGCCGGATCACGGTGCAAGACATCTACGAAGCGCTTGGCGAGCCGCCGTTCATCGAAGGTCACACCAAGAGCCCGCAGTCTCATTGCGTGGTCTCCGTGTGCATGCCGCAGGTCTTCGCCCGGCTCAACGACGCGGTCACCAAGAAGGCCACCGCCGTCCTCGAGAGTACGACCCTCCAACGCCTGGTCGACGAAGACATCCGCGACTGATTTTTTTTGAGCTTATTTGTAATCTTAAAAGCTACAGACACATGGAACCAACACCAAACGAAGAACGGAGACCTCGCATGTCAGATCATCAGAACAAGACCTATCTCGTAACTGGCGGCACCACCGGCATCGGCGCGGCCACCGTCGCCGCGCTCTCGGAAGCCGGCGCCACGGTGATTGCGACTGGCCGCAATCCGGAAACCCTCGAGCGCGCGCGCCATGCGCTGCCGCGGAACACTGAGCTCGTCGCGTCCGACGCCGGCGACGTCGAAGACATCAAGAAGCTCGCCGCGCATATCAAAGAGAAGTACGGCAAGCTCGACGGCATCGTGTTGAATGCGGGCGTTGCCCCCTTCATGCCGCTCGAAGCCTGGGACGAATCCAGCTTCGATGATCTCTTCGCCGTCAACGTGAAGGGCCCCTTCTTCCTCCTGCAGCAGCTTTCACCCCTGCTGTCGGAGGGAGCCTCCGTCGTCTTCAACACCTCGGTCATTCGGGACTTCGGTCTGGCAGGCGCCGCGCCCTACGGCGCCACCAAGGGTGCGCTTCGCTCGCTCATCCGGTCGCTCGCCGTCGAGCTCGCACCCCGTCGCATCCGCGTCAATGCGGTCGCACCCGGACCGATTGAGACCCCGATCTATGGAAAGGTCGGCATGCCGCCAGCGGAGCTCGATGGCTTTCAGACGCACATGGCGAGTCGTATCCCCCTCGGGCGTTTCGGCGCCGCCAGCGATGTCGCTTCGGCCTTCACGTTCTTGCTCTCGCCCCACGCCGGCTTCATCACCGGCGAGGAGATCGCGGTCGACGGCGGCATTCGGAACAACGTCGCCTAGCCCATGCCGTCCTGCCGCTCGTGACCCCCAGGAGCGCCGCCACACTCCGGCGTTCCTGGGGCAACGACCCCCGGGGGAGCTACCCGAAGGTGGCGCATGAGCTCGGAGACGGCTTCAGCACACGACCTCCCCAGGCCCGTCGAAGATCCTTCTACGCCTCGACCGACGGGGCATTCTTCACGACGAAGTCCACGAATCGCGATTGAACCTGCTTCGAGGCGAGCGCACGCTCGGCTGGTGGCAGACGCGTGATCGCGCGAAGCGCGTGATTCAGAAATGCGGCACTTCGGCTGTCGCTCTCGTCGAACAGCAGATCGGCGAGTCGACCATGTTCGAGCATCTGTCGGACTACACGCTCGACCGTGTTCTTCGGCACGTGGCTCGGCTGCGCTCGCCGCTCCATCGTGATTGCATGCTGTTTGCAGCTCGTCGCGCACACGCCACAGCCGATGCACAGCTCGGAATCGAACACCGGTTGCAGCTCGTTCTTGCGCTGGCCATCCGCACGCTGAGGGGCCATCGCGATCGCAGCGACCGGGCATGCCCTCGAGCAGCGCGAGCAGCCCTTGCAGTCGTCGGGGTGGTGCTGCGGCTCGAATCCACTCGGATTCACCGCATGAAGCCCAAAATCATTGATGGCCGAAAGCTGGCCGCAGCAACAAGCGCAGCAGTTGCACACGTATGCGGGCTCGTCCTTCACATTGTCGGCGATTTGAACGAGACCGCGCTTGCGCGCATCGCTCACGATCGACATCGCCTGGTCCTTGTCGATCTGGCGGCCGAACGCACGTCGGATCACGAAGTCGGCGCCCGCGTTGAGCGACAAGCAGATCTCTTGCGGGGTGTCACATGCCTTGCCGAGGTGCTCTGCCTTGTGACGGCAGTAACAATGCGAGACCGCGATCTGCTCCGCACCATCGATGAGCGCCGTCGTCCGTTCCCAATCGAGCACTTCGGGGACGTCGGCGGCCAGCATGTCCTCGTGCACCATGGCGCGACCGACGACCGTGTCATTGGCGAAGACTTCCTTCGCAAACGTGTCATCGCCATGCATGTATGCATCCATGGCTTTGGCGATGCTGAGCTTGTCGAACATGTCGTGGGCGCGCATCATCGAGAACTCGAAGAAGCCGACGACCGGCGGGGCGAGAAGGTACTTTCTCTTCCCGGTCTTCGGGCTCACGAGGTCCATCACGAGCCCTTTCTCGCAGAGTGGCTCGAGCTCCCGCTGCAGCTCTTCTTCGGCCATCCCGTAGCGCTTGGCGAGACGGCCGAGCGGCGTCGGGATCATCGGCATGCGCGATGCCAGCGCCGCTTCGTTCGGCGTATACATCACCTCGAGGAGCTCACGCCATCCGCGAAGGGCCCGCTCGTCTTCCGGTCGGGGCATCGCGACGGCAGTGTGGTCGAGGCGGTCCATCAGTTGCCGGTACTCATGCTTCAGTTGAGTCATGTGTCCCATGGCGCACCTCCTCATGACAGTCGCTTGCGAGGTTCGTGCCAGTTCTGGCTTCGCCGCCGGAAAGCTCGATCCTCCCTAAAATAGCCCTGGTTCGGGCACCCCGAGCCGCAGCCGCGACCCTTTCCGCCAGCGCAGCCGGCGCAGCAAGTGCGCGAGATCGGCGTTTGGCGCAAAGACTTCACGTTGGCACGGGGCGTATACTCCGCTCTCCATGAACCAAGATCTCATCCTCTGGCCGCTCGCGGCCCAAGTGCTCCTCGTGCTGCTGCTCTTCATACGCCTCGGCCAAGTCAAAGCCCGTGCATTTGGGGCGGGCCTCATCGACCCTGCCGTGACCGCGCTCGACAACGACGCCTGGCCCGACGAGGTTCGTAAGGTCGCTAACAACATCCGTAACCAGTTCCAGGTGCCCGTTCTCTTCTTCGTGCTGACCCTG
>Ga0209536_100009066_pt1 | contig 14820 bp, 12 predicted proteins | sample DeeMarSeWOR28_12_FD_187461 | JGI IMG/M metagenome (GOLD analysis project Ga0209536, IMG submission 187461) | Marine sediment microbial communities from White Oak River estuary, North Carolina - WOR-2-8_12 (SPAdes) (version 2) | ecosystem: Environmental > Aquatic > Marine > Intertidal zone >...
AGCTCGGCTTCGACGTCGGCGTGGAAGCCGGCGCCGGGGCCGCCGCCAACTTCGGCGACGAGGCCTACCGGGCGGCCGGCGCCCGGATCGCCGCCAGCGCCGCGGAACTGATGGCCGGGTCCGACATCATCTTCAAGGTACGGGCCCCCAGCGCCACGGAGATCGCGCTGATGAAGCCCGGCAGCTCTCTCGTGAGCTTCATCTGGCCGGCGCAGAACCCGGAGCTCATGCAGCAGCTGGCCGACCGCAAGCTCACGGTCCTGGCGATGGACAGCGTGCCGCGCATCTCGCGCGCCCAGAAGATGGACGCGCTGTCATCGATGGCCAACATCGCGGGCTACCGCGCCGTTATCGAGGCTGCCCACCACTTCGGCCGCTTTTTCACCGGCCAGATCACTGCCGCAGGCAAGGTGCCGCCCGCCAAGGTCTTCGTCATTGGCGCAGGCGTCGCCGGGCTGGCCGCGCTCGGTGCCGCCGTGGGCCTCGGCGCCATCGTGCGGGCCAACGACACCCGCCCGGAGGTGGGCGACCAGGTCAAGTCGATGGGCGCCGAGTTCGTGCCTGTCGACTACCAGGAGGAAGGCACCGGTGTCGGCGGCTATGCCAAGGTGATGAGCGAGGGCTTCCAGAAGGCTCAGCTCGAGACCTTCGCGAAGCAGGCGAAGGATGTCGACATCATCATTACCACGGCGCTCATCCCCGGCAAGCCGGCGCCCCGGCTGATCACGGCCGAGATGGTGAAGTCGATGCGGCCGGGCAGCGTGATCGTCGACCTCGCGGCGGAGCAGGGCGGCAACTGCGAGTTGACCGTCCCGGGCGAAGTCGTCGTTCGCGAAGGCGTGACCATCATCGGCTACACGGACCTGCCGAGCCGGCTCGCCAAGCAGGCCTCGACCCTCTATGCGAACAACCTGCTGCGACTCACCGAGGAGCTGTGCAAGACCAAGGATGGCGTCATCAACGTCGACTTCGACGACGAGGTCATTCGCGGCACGACGGTGATCAGGCAGGGCGAGGTTACCTGGCCGCCGCCGCCACCGCGACTGTCGGCGGCGCCGCCGCAGGCCAAGCCGGGTAGCGCAAAGGTCGAGGCGCCGAAGAAGTCCGGTCATGGCCATGGCGCGGGAGAGCCCGCCTCGGCAAAGAGCCTGGCGATCATGTTCGGAGTCGGCGCCGCGCTGTTCTGGCTGGTCGGCGCCTACGCACCGGCCTCCTTCCTCTCGCACTTCACCGTCTTCGTTCTGGCCTGCTTCGTGGGCTACATGGTGATCTGGAACGTCACGCCTGCGCTGCATACGCCGCTCATGAGCGTGACCAACGCGATCTCCAGCATCATCGCGGTCGGCGCGCTGATCCAGGTGGCGCCGCCGCTCGGTGACGGCGCGGAGGGACGGCCCGATACGCTGATCCTGGGCCTCGCGGTAGCCGCGCTCACGCTCACCGCGGTCAACATGTTCGGCGGATTCGCCGTCACCCGTCGCATGCTTGCGATGTTCCGGAAGTAGGGGGCGCAGGCATGTCAGCGAATCTCGTCGCGATGGCTTACATCGCCGCCACCATCCTGTTCATCCTGAGCCTGGGTGGCCTTTCCAATCCCGAGACCTCGCGGCGCGGCAACCTGTACGGCATCGTCGGCATGACGATCGCCGTGCTTGCGACCGCCTTCGGACCGCGGGTGACCGCGGCGGGCATCCCCTGGATCGTTGGCTCGCTGGCGGTCGGCGGTGCCATCGGACTGTATGCGGCCCGCAAGGTGCAGATGACGCAGATGCCGGAGCTGGTCGCCATCATGCACAGCCTGGTCGGCCTCGCGGCATGCCTCGTCGGCTATGCGAGCTACGTCGACACGTCGATCGCGTTCACCGGCGCCGAGAAGACGATCCACGAAGTGGAGATCTTCCTCGGCATCCTGATCGGTGCAGTCACGTTCTCGGGCTCGGTCATCGCCTTCGGCAAGCTGTCCGGCAAGATCGGCGGCAAGCCGATGCTGCTGCCCGCGCGCCACTGGCTGAACCTCGCCGGCCTGCTCGTGGTGATCTGGTTCGGCGCGCAGTTCCTGCAGGCACACGACATCCAGGCGGGCATGTTGCCGCTCGTCGTGATGACGGTGATCGCGCTGCTGTTCGGCGTACACATGGTGATGGCGATCGGCGGCGCGGACATGCCGGTCGTGGTGTCCATGCTCAACAGCTACTCCGGCTGGGCTGCCGCGGCCACCGGCTTCATGCTGTCGAACGACCTGCTGATCGTCACCGGCGCGCTGGTCGGCTCGTCCGGCGCGATCCTCTCCTACATCATGTGCCGCGCGATGAACCGCAAGTTCCTGAACGTCATCGCCGGAGGCTTCGGCACGGGCGGAGGCACCGCATCAGCGGCTGCGGGCGCGCAGGCCGAGGGCGAGGTCACGGCCATCAGCGCGGCCGAGACCGCCGAGCTGCTGCGCTCCGCGAAGAACGTGATCATCGTGCCGGGCTACGGCATGGCAGTCGCGCAGGCACAGCACGCGGTGTACGAGATCACCCAGCTGCTGCGTGAGAAGGGCGTGAACGTGCGTTTTGGCATCCACCCGGTCGCAGGCCGGATGCCGGGGCACATGAACGTGCTGCTCGCCGAGGCCAAGGTGCCCTACGACATCGTCTTCGAGATGGACGAATTGAACGAGGACTTCCCGGACACCGACGTGTCGATGGTGATCGGCGCCAACGACATCGTGAACCCGGCGGCCGAGGACGATCCGACGAGTCCCATTGCCGGCATGCCGGTGCTCCAGGTGTGGAAGGCGAAGACGTCGATCGTGATGAAGCGGTCGATGGCCTCGGGCTACGCCGGCGTCGACAATCCGCTGTTCTACAAGGACAACAACCGGATGCTGTTCGGCGACGCGAAGAAGATGCTCGACGAGGTCCTCGCCGCCCTCAAGACCTGAACGCAGTCGCGCCAGAGCCGTCTCTGAGCCTTCTTCGATCCGCGACACACCTCCCGCAACCCGACGCGAGGCGGAGATTCAGGGCGTGCCGTCTTGCTCGGGGGTGTCCCCGCTCGCGTCCGGCACGCCCTAGGCGCCCTGCCACCCTGCCGCCGCGCTCGCCCAGGCGAGAAGCGGTCGGAACGGGTGCCGCGGCCCCGGCTTCAGGTGAGATTCTTCCTGAGGAACTCCACCGTGCGTGACCAAGCGAGTTCCGCAGCCGCCGCATCGTAGCGTGCCGCATTGGTGTCGTTGTTGAAGGCGTGGTCCACGCCTTCGTACAGGTGCATCTCGTAGCGGGTGCCAGCCGCCTTCATCGCCTCGACGAAGGGTTCGATCCCGGCGTTGATGCGCTCGTCGAGCCCCGCGTAGTGCAGCAGCAGCGGTGCCTTGATCTTCCGGACATCGTCGACGCCGGGCTGGCTGCCGTAGTACACGACGGCGGCGGCCAGCCTGTCCGAATGCACGGCGAGTTGCCCCGACATCGAACCTCCCCAGCAGAAGCCGACGCAGCCGACGCGTCCCGAGCAATCATCGTGCCCGGCAAGCCAGTCGACCGCGGCAAGGAAATCCGCCAGAGCCGCCTCGCGCGGCAACGTATAGATCAGTTCGCGCGCCTTGTCGGAATCCCCGGGCGTGCCGCCGAGACGTGAGAGGCCATCCGGCGCAAGCGCCAGGAAGCCCTCGAGCGCCAGCCGGCGCGTGACATCCTCGATGTGCGGATTCAGGCCACGATTCTCATGGATCACGACGACGCCGGGCCTGCGCGCGGCTGTGCCCGCGGGGCGAGCCAGGTAGCCGCGAATGGTGCCCGCCTCTCCCGGGTAGCCGACGTAGCCGGCCTGCAGGCGCTGGTCGTCGACCCCCACGGTAGCCGCATGCGCATAGTCGTTCTCGAGCAGGGACAGCGCGGCGGACGCTGCCGCCATGCCGCCGGTCAGCCGCGCCAGCCGGCTGAGGAATTCCCGTCGTCCCATGGCGGAGTGAACGAACCGGTCGTAGAGGGCGATGACACGCCTGTCCATGATGCCTCCTCGAAGTATGGGCGCTCAGAAGCTGGCGCGAATGAACAGTTGCGGGCCGTGGGCCTTGTACCTGAACAGACCGCCGTCACCCGCGTCGCTGCGCTCGACGTCTGCATCGAACAGCGAGTAGCCGAGACCCGCGGCGATATTGGGATCGAACTGGAACACGACCGAGGCGTCGAGCTGGGCCAGCTTCCCCGTGTCGCCGCTCGCGTTGACCTTTACGTACTGATACCGCGCCTCGCCATACCACCCCTCGGCGAACCGGAAGGCGCCCTCGATGCCGAACTGCGGCGCAGGTACCGAACGCTCCTCGGTCTCCTCGACGAAGCGCGCTGGCACGCCGGCCCGGGCGTAAACGCCGATGCTCGTCACGCCGAGTGACCCCGCGAGTTCCGCGTTCGGCAGGCGCAGGAACGAGAACGCATAGGTGATCGACCAGGTCCGGATGCGGAGCTTGCTCGCGACCTCCTCGCCAGCGAAGTAAGTTTCGTCACCGAAGCGGATATCCTCGTCCAGCACGCTCCGCGCACTCCGGTCCGAGGGCAGGTAGTTGAGGCCCGCGCGAATGCGGTGGCGGGGCCGCGGCCTGAGCGTCACGCCCGCCCAGCCCGTCAGCTCGCCGGAATCGAGGCCGAGATCGCGCTCGGCGTCGAGCGGCGTGCCAGGCGTCCCGTCCGAGGCATCGAGCCGGACGCGTGTCGATGCGGAGTTGTAGCCGAGACTGCCGCCGATCGTGATCGTGTGATCGAACACCGGGTCGGCTGGCGGCGCCGATCCGGGTCGGCCCTGCGCCTGGGCCAGCAGCGGCCCGAGCAGCATGAGCATCGTGACTCCCACTCGGCTGGTCATGTGCATGGGATCCTTCATTGGCGGATGAGGCCTTTATCGCATGCGGGCGCGCCAAAGTGCAGTTCCGGCGTGTCGGTCGGCGCCGACACCCGCCGGCCGATCCTGGCCACTCAGCTCCGCACGCCGGCCGCCCGGTAGGCGGCAAGCACCTTTTCACTGAAGCACGCGAAGACGATGTCCATGGGCGAGGCGGAAGACGCCAGCGCCTCGCCCACCGTCGTCACCGCGACGCGCGTCGCTTCCTGCAGCGGATAACCGAAGATGCCGGTACTGATGGCGGGAAATGCAACGCTCGCCAAGCCGTGCTGCGCCGCAAGGGCCATCGCAGAACGGTACGCCGAGGCAAGCAGTGCCGCCTCGCCTGCGTGGCCACCGCCCCAGACCGGGCCGACCGCGTGGATCACGTAGCGGGCCGGCAGGTTGAATCCGGGGGTGATACGGGCCTCGCCCGTAGGGCAGGCACCGACCGCCGCACAGGCCCGGGCAAGCTCCGGGCCGGCGGCACGATGGATGGCACCGCAGACGCCGCCGCCGGGGGCCAGCGACTCGTTGGCGGCGTTGACGATGGCGTCGACGTCGAGCGTCGTGATGTCGACCAGCCTGGCAGACAGGCTCATCGCCTGTCTCCGGTCATCGGCCGCAGGGCCTCGTGCTACTGGTCGGCGCGCACACCGACCGGGGAGGCGTCCTTGAGCCCGGCCAGGCCCCCCACGAAGATCTCCGACCAGCGCTTCATCATCCGCTCGAATTCGGCGCGGTTGGTGACGCGATTGGTGATCATCAGCGTGTTGCCGTAGTCGGTCGTCTTGCGACGATCGACCGCGCGGCCGAGCAACATGTTCGTCTCGGCGTCACGGACTTCGAGTGCCACGGTCGCCTCGCCGGCCTGCACCGTGTATGTCGTCGTCCGGCTCGCCGTCATCTTGTCAGGGGCCGCGATGTCGACGTTCACGAGCATCGGCGTCAGCCGGAGCACGTCCGGCCCGGGCTCGATCACGACCTCCCAGCCGGCCTTGGCAAAGTCGGCGGCGAGGATCTGCTCGAACCCCTCGCTCATCGCCTCCGTGATCTTCTCCATGTCGGACGAGGTGATTCTTGCGCTCGGCGAGGTCACGCTGCGGTTCTGGTCGCGCTGCCAGTTCTTGCGGAAGGCCACCTGCGGCGAGTCGATGATGACCTTGCTGTACGCGCGGAAGTCGGCGCCCTGCAACAGGTAGGCGGAATCCAGGGTCTTCGTCTTCACCTTGGTCAGGCCGTCCCAGGTGTCCTCCTTGGCCGACGCCACGTGTGCAACGAGCCCCAGGCTCAGCAGGCCAGCCGTGACGAGGGCCGCAAAAGACTTGATCGACATGCTTTGTTCTCCTTTCCCGGCGGATCCACTATCCGCTGGTTCGCCCAAGTATGACCGTTCCAGCCGATGTCCGGTTCCTGGGCAGGCCGCGATTTTCCGGCCCGGTTCGGCCGGCTGTCACTCCCCCAGGGAAATCCCTGCCTGCTCGAGGATGCGCCGCGCCGGAGCCAGTTCTTCCTCCAGTCGCCGCCAGCGGCCCACCGACGAGGCATACACCGGCTGGCGGACCTGGACCGAGGACGCGGTCGCCACCGGTGCCTGGTTGGCATGAAAGTCGAGTACCGCCGGGTGCCAGTCGAGGCCGCAGAAGACCAGCAGGCGACGCGCCTCCCGCTCGAGGTTCTCGACCACCCGCTCGTAGTGCACTTCCATGAAGCCCTCGCCCAGTGCCTGGGCGAAACTCTGCACCAGCCGGTCGAACCCGACGAAATAGCGCGCCGTATCCTCGAGGGCGTAGGCGTAGTTGTAGTAGGAAAATCCGGTGGCGAACAGTTGCCGGTAGTTGCTCAGGCAGGTGTCGAGCGCGTTCCGCCTGAGGCAGATGATCCGCGCCCTCGGCAGCGCCCGCCGGATCAGCGCCGCGTAGAAGAAATTGAGCGGCATCTTGTCGATGAACCGCGGCGTGTGGCCGGTCCGGGGGCGGGTGCTCTCCACGTAGGCACGACCCACCGTGGCCGGATCGCTGGCGGCAGCGCCACGCAGGGTCTCGGGATCGAGCACCAGGTTCGAGGCACTGCCCACCGCCCGCTTCAGGGCCAGCGCAAAGTGGGTCAGTTCGCCCGCCGGAAACACCTCAGGGTGTGACGAGACGATGCGCTCGACCAGCGTCGTGCCGGTGCGTGGCATGCCGACGATGAAGATCGGCTCAGGCGAATCGTGCCCCGGGGCGTCCTGCCACGCATCCAGGGTTTCCGTCGCCGCATCGAACAGCGCCTGGTCGGACTCGAAGCGGTAGCCGAGATCAGCCCGCTTGCGTCGCTTGCCACGGGCGAGAAGCCGCAGGGCCTCGGGCCACTGGCCCCGTTCCTCGTAGTGCCGCGCCAGGGCGTGGCACAGGTGCAGCTCTGCATCGACCTCCTGGGGTCCCGCGTCGAGTCGGGCGCGGATTTCCTCTGCCGCGACCTCGTCGGGCGCCTCGACCTGCGCCAGCGAAGACCGCGCGCGGAAGTGGCCGGGATCGAGCATGATCGCGCGCCGGTACGCGTCGGCCGCTTCCTTGAACCCGCCGATGAACTGCAGCGAGGCGCCGAGGTTGTACCAGTAGGCGGGCTTGCCAGCGTCGAGCCGGACCGCCTCGCGGAACGGCGCGATGGCTTCATCGTGCGCCCCGACACGGGAGAGCACGACGCCGACCGTGTCGAAGCTGAGCGCGTTCTCCGGTCCGATCGCGAGCGCGCGTCGCGCCTCGTCCAGCGCGTCACGCGGACGCTGCAGCGCCACGAAGCAACGGCCGAGCTGGGCATGGTACTCCGCGCGTGCGCCGAGGAAGATTGCCCGCTCGACCAGCTCCGCGCCCTTGCCGACATTGCCGTGGTCGGCAGCAATCATACCGAGCAGGAACCAGGCGTCCGCGAAGCGCGGCTCGGCCTCGAGGATGGCAATGCAGCAGGCGTGGGTCCGCCGGTAGTCGCGGCGTCTCAGTGCGGCCAGCGCCTCTCGGTGCAGCTGCTCGATGTCGGCCGTGGGCGTTCCCGTCATGTCGGCAGACTACGGCACCCTCTGCAAAAGGAAAGGGCGGGCGGCAGGCCCGCCCTCGTCGTGCCGGTACACGACCTCAGAAATCGAGGTCGTAGGTCACGCGCAGGCCGACCTCGCGCGGCCGCAGCACGTCCTTGTAGTAGCGGCGCACGGTCACCGGGTCGCCGTTGACGTCCGGGACAGTGCGGATATAGGCCGGGGTGTTGCGCGCCCCGGTCTCCGCGTACTCGTCGAACAGGTTGTCGGCGTAGAGCGAGATCATCCACTGCGACATCCGCCATTCCACCGAGGCCTGGTGGATCATGTAGTCGTCGAGCATCTCGCCGTCGCCGCGGCCGCCGGCGCGGGTCAGGACGTTCCCGACGTAAGCCGCCCCGTAGCTGAAGCGCAGGTCCTGCCCGGCGAGCAGGGCGTCATAGGTCAGGAAGAGGCTCGCCTGGTGCTTCGGGGAACCGGGCAGCCGGTCACCCGAGAGGCCGTCGATGAAGACCGGCGGGTTGAAGGCGTCATCCGGGATGGTGGTGACGAGGTCTGGCGCGTCCTCGGACAGGGTGGCGTCCACGAAGGAATAGCTGCCGCGAAGGGTCAGGCGATCCGTGGCCAGCCAGTCCATCGACACGTCGAAGCCCCTGCTTTCGGCGCCTTTGCCGTTCTTGGTGATCGGCAGCTGGGCGTTGACCGTGGTTGCGGCCAGCTGCGGGTCGGTCCAGTCGATGAAGTAGATCGAGCCGTTCAGGGTGAGCCGGCCGTCCAGCCAGCGGCTGCGCAGGCCGACCTCGTAGTTGGTCGTGCTGTCCGGGAAGTACTGGAACTCGTCGGGCAGGGCGCAGTTGGTCTGCTGCCCCGGCGGCAAGCTGCTGTCGCAGAGCGGCAGGCCGTTGGAGTTGCCGATGCGGTAGCCCTCGCTCACGGTCAGGTAGACCATCGCATCGTCGGTCAGGTCGTAGGACGTGTTGAACTTGAACAGCGTGCCGGAGTCCTTCTGCCCGCCCGGCTCGAACTCGAGGTTGATCTCGTCCGGCCCGTAGGTGCATTCGAAACCGCCGCCCGGCAGGTCCTCACAATCGTAGACCGTGTAGAAGAACGGGAAGTCGACCGCATCCTGGGTCTTCAGGTCATAGTCGTACCAGCGCGCGCCGACCGTCACCTGCCAGCGGTCGGTGATCTGGTAGCCGATCTCGCCGTAGAGGGCCATTTCCTCCAGCCTGGTGCGGTTCGCCTCGAAGTACTCGAGGCTGTCGGGCCGCAGCTGGTATCCGCCGAATTCAGCGACCGCGAACTCGTCCAGGTGGGGCACGAATTCCTTGCTGGTGCTCTCGCCGTCGAGCTTGTTGTAGAAGGCGCCGACGATCCACGACAGGCGACTCTCGCTCGTCGAGACCAGGCGCAGTTCCTGCGTGAAGATGCTGTCGTCCTGGTCCTCGCGGGTGAAGGCCGTGAAGGAGGGAAACGCCTCGTAGGAATACTCGAGGGTGATCAGCAGGTCGGTCTGGTCGCGCTGCCCGGTCTCCTTGTACTTCGAGTAGCCGGTCGCGGAGGTGAGCTCCGCAAAGCCGAGGTCCGCGGTGACCTCGAGTGCCGTCAGCTGGTTGCGACGTTCACTTGGCTCCAGCACCCGCAGGCCCGAGGTGTAGCGGCCGCTGTCGAGCACCGCGTCGCTGTTGATGGTGCGCGCGCCGACTTCCTGGTTCTGGTAGTAGTAGGTCAGGTTCGCGTCGATGAAGTCATTCGGCATCCAGCGCAGGCCGACACGGCCGGAGAGCGTCTTCTCGTAGTCCGCGTCCTTGCGGCGCTTCAGGTTGGCCGCGACGTCATCCGGATCGCTGAAGTCCGGATCCGGATCCGAGACACCGATCTCGCGGACCAGATAGCCGTAGTCGATGAAGCCCGGATCGTCGACATAGTCGGCATTGATCCTGAGCGCGAAGGTCTCGCCCATCGGCAGGTTGAGGGTGGCGCCGATGTCAGTGCCGGCGCCGTCGCTGTGTGCCAGCGAGTAGGCATTGGCACGCAGGTTGAGCGACGACGTGCCCAGTTCCGGGCGCCGCGGGATGTAGCGGATCGCGCCACCCATGGTGCCGGCACCGTACAGCGTGCCCTGCGGCCCGAGCAGGACCTCGACCCGCTCCAGGTCGCTGGGCTTGAGGTCGATGTAGAGCGGGATCTCACCGACGTAGTTCGCGACGGTACCGCCCGAACTGTTGCCGAGCGCCTCGTTGGCCGCCACCGGGTCGGCGTTCAGGCCGCGGACCACGATGGCATTCCCGGAACGGGCGCCCTGGTCGAGCACGAACAGGCCGGGCGTCGAACGGGCGATGTCGGCGAGTTCGCCGACGCCGCGTGCAGCCAGCGCCTCGGCGGACACCGCTGCGATGTTGAAGGGAATGTCCTGCACGCTCGCTTCGCGGCGCGTGGCCGTAACCGTGATTTCCTCGAGGAGCGGATTCTGCTGGGCCTGGACGGCCGGCACGGAGGCAGTGCCGAGGACCGAGGCAATAGCCAACGCCAACGGCCGCGAAGAGCGGGTCTGCTTCATTTGCAACACCACGATGAGAGGCTTGATTCGGCCGGAAGTCTAGACGGGTGTTGCGTGTGGATGTCCGAATGTGGCGCAAAAACAACGCTGGGCCGGCACCACTCCGGCAGCCTGGTTCCTCAGTGACCGCCAGGCCCGGGTCGCTGCGGCGGCGGCGGCGGCAGGCGGTCTGGCGGCATGCGTTCACGCATCGACCGTTCGCGCTGCTCAGGGCTCATCTGCCGCCAGCGGTCGCGGGTTTCGCGGCGCTCCTCGGGCGACATGCCCTGCCAACGCTCGCGCAGTTCCCGGCGCTTCTCGGGGGGCAACGACTGGAAGCGGCGATACGCCTCGCGCATCTGCTCGCGCTCCTCGGGAGGCAGGTCGCGGAACCGCTGCCAACGCTGCCGAATCCGGTCCTTGTCCTCGGGCGGCAATGCCTGCCACTTCTTCCAGCGTTCGCGCGCCCGTGCCTGCTGCTCGGGCGACATCGAAAGCCAGCGCTCCGATCCCCGTGCCATGGCCTGCTGCCGTCCCGGCGGCATCTCGTCCCAGCCAGCGCGAAAGGCCGCCAGCTGCTGCTGCTGCGCGGGCGAGAGCGACTCCCACGCCACGCCCGGGGGCGGCTGTTGCGCATGCACGGTGCCCGCCAGCATCAGGAAGCAGGCCGCCAGGATGGCGGCAAACCACGACTTACTCTTTGCCATCGTCATCCACCTTGCGATGCTGGCGCGACTGCTCCAGCGCGCGATCGAGGTCGCTCGACATCAGCGCGTCACTCAGGTCTTCGTCCACTCCCGCCTCCTCGGCGAGAAACTCCAGGAACCCTCGCTCGAGTCCCGCAACCTCGGGCTCTTCGACCTCTGTCGCGCCGGCGATACCGGCCAGCACGGCGAGCGGGGCGATCGACAGCGTCATCCGGCTTCTCATGCGCTCAGCTGATCCCGTTGTCATTCATGACGCTCGCAGCCCAGGCGTAGAACTCGACGTCCTCGGCAAGCATGTCGAGGTCATCGCCCCCGGCCAGCAACTCGAGATCCTCGACCACCGTCGTGCCAGCCACCAGGCTCGGCGGCGATTCGTGCTCCAGCGTCGCAGGCCGGGTCCACAGCCCAACGGCCAGGACGGCCGCGGCGGCCAGCGCGCCGGCCGGCAGCCATGCGCCCAACCTGACGCCGGGGCGCCCCAGCTCCCCGAGCGCCACATGCCGGGCCTGGGTCAGGCGAGAGCGGGTGGTGCCGTCGAGGCGCTCGATGCTGTCCTCGAAAGCCGCTCGCGCCCGCGACACGAGATCCTCATCCGGGTCTTTCATCGTCCTGACTCCCCGAGCCTGTCCTTCAGGGCATGAACGGCCCGAAAGTAATGTGTCTTGACGCTGCCCGCGGAGCAACCCATTGCGACAGCCGTCTCGGCAACGTCGAGGCCTTCGAGTGCGCGAAGAACGAACGCCTCGCGCTGCCGGTCAGGCAGCGCGGACAGGCCGGCCTCCAGCGCTGCGAGCGTCTCCTCGCCCTCGAGCAGTTCCCGCGGTCCGCCTGCGGGATCTGGCGCCATTTCGACCGGGTCGGCGGCATCGTCGTCGACACCGGTCATCGGCCACCAGGCCATGACGCGCCGCCTCACCCGTCGGCGGCGCATGAAGTCCCGGATGCCGTTGTTCAGGATCCGGTAGAACAGCGGCTTCCACTCGCCCGCCGGCCGTTGTCCATAGCTGCGCGCCAGGCGAATCATCGACTCCTGGACGATGTCGAGCGCGTCGTCGTCGTTTCGGACCGCCATCCTTGCGATCCGGAAGGCACGTCGCTCGACCCCCTCCAGGAACCGGTCCAGCGCCCGCGTTTGTTCCACCGTGGACGCCTCCCTTTCCGCATCCTCTCCAGACACGCCCACTGCCGGCAGTACGAAATCTAGACTAGCAGACGCCATAGAAAGCTGACTCCACCCTACCAGCCGCGCGAACGAAGGCCGCGAGTGTTATAACGTCCGCCCGCCCATGGCGTTGACCGGCGGCGCAAGACTATCGTAACTCTCTGTTTCAAGGACGATTTTTTGCGGGCTGGGCCGGCGGCGCAGCCCGGATGCATTCCAGGGCGACGCGTGAATCCGTGACCCGATCTGCCAGTCCGCACCCGATCTTCAAGGTCGCGCTCGATACGCCGCTGCGGCAGACCTTCGACTATCTGCCGCCGGCAGATCTGGCCGGCCGCCACGTCGCGACCGGGATGCGCGTGCGCGTACCGATCGGGCGCCGTCAGGCCGTCGGCTTCGTCACCGCACTCGCCAGCCGTAGCGCGGTGCCGGCCGATCGACTCAGGCGCGTCGTCGAGGTCATCGACGACTCCCCGCTCTGGGACCAGCCGACCTTCGAGCTGCTCGAATGGGCGGCCGGGTACTACCATCACCCGATCGGCGAGGTGCTTGCTGCGACGCTGCCTGTCGCCATCCGTGATGGCGCGGCGACGACGAGCGAAGTGACCTGCTGGCAACTCTCCGCTCGCGGACTCGCCGAGCTTCTGCCGCTGCCCGCCCGACTGGGCCCGCGCCAGCGGGAGTTGATCGAGCGCCTGCGCCAGGGGCCGGTTGCCGGCACGTCGATCGGTGCGCTTGGCCTCGGCGATGCCTTGCGCGGTCTGGCCCGGAGGGGGCTGGTCGAATCCTTCGCTCACCCCGAAGAGCCGCCTCCGGCCGGTACCGGCGGCCAGGCGCCCCCGACTCTGACGGCGGCACAGGAGACCGCCTGCGCGGCCGTCACCGGATCACTCGACCATTTTGCCGGCTGGCTGCTGCGAGGCGTGACCGGAAGCGGCAAGACCGAGGTGTACCTGCATGTCATCCAGCGCGTGCTGGACAGGGGCGGTGGCGCGCTCGTGCTGGTGCCCGAAATAGCGTTGACGCCGCAACTGGTTGGCCGCTTCCGCTCGCGGCTGGCCGTACCGGTCGTCACGCTGCACTCATCCATGTCCGACGGTGACCGGCTGCGCGCCTGGCGGGCCGCGCGGGCCGGCTCGGCGCCCGTCGTGATCGGCACGCGTTCGGCGGTGTTCACGCCCATGCCGAAGCTGGGGATCATCGTGGTCGATGAGGAACACGACTCGTCCTACAAGCAGCAGGAGGGCTTTCGCTACTCCGCGAGGGACCTGGCCGTGGCGCGCGCACGGCGACTCGATGTGCCCGCCGTGCTCGGGTCCGCGACACCCTCGCTCGAGAGCCTGGCGAACGCGACGTCGGGTCGCTACCGGCGTCTCGATCTGCCCGAGCGCACCGGTCGCGCGGGCAAACCACGGGTCGGCGTCGTCGACCTCAGGCACCACGCGGCCCGCGACGGCCTGGCGCAGCCCGTCCTTGCCGCGATGGAACGGCATCTTGCCGATCGCGGCCAGGTGCTCGTCTACCTCAATCGCCGCGGGTACGCACCGACGCTGTACTGCACCGGCTGTGGCTGGATTGCGCCCTGCCCCGCCTGCGACGCCCGCCTCACGGTCCACATCGGCAAGGCCCGGCTGGTGTGCCACCACTGCGGGGCCGACGAGGCGATGCCTTTCGGCTGCCCGAAGTGCGGCAGCGAAGTCCGCCCGGTCGGCCAGGGCACCGAGCGGGTCGAGCAGGCGCTCGCGGAGATCTTCCCGAACTCGCCCCTGGTCCGCGTCGACCGGGACATGATCCGGCGGCGTGGCGACATCGAGCGCGCGCTCGAGAAGGTTGCGAGCGGCAGGGCGCGGATCCTGCTCGGGACGCAGATGCTCTCCAAGGGACACGACTACCCGAATGTCACGCTGGTCGCGATCCTGAATGCCGACCAGGGGCTGTTCGGCGCCGACTTCCGGGCCAGCGAACGGTTGGCCCAGCAGATCGTCCAGGTCTCCGGACGCGCTGGCCGGGGCGACCGGCCCGGCGAGGTGCTGATCCAGTCGGCGTTCCCGGAAAACCCGCTGCTGACGAGCCTGGTAACGGAAGGCTACGAGGGATTTGCGGCACGGGCGCTCGAGGAGCGACGCGCTGCCGGCTGGCCCCCATTCTCCCGGCTTGCCCTGCTCAGGGCCGATGGTCCGGCACGCGCCGAGGTGTTCGGGTTCCTCGAGCGCGCGGCTGCCGAGGCTCGCGACCTCGGCGACGACATCCGCATCCTCGGGCCGGCAGCCGCGGCCATGGAAAGACGTGCCGGGCGCTACCGGGCGCAGCTGCTGCTCGAGAGCGCGTCGCGCACCGCGCTGAAGCGCTTCCTCGACGCGTGGCTGCCGCGCGTCGAGGCGCTCAAGCCACCGCGCCGCATCCGCTGGTCGATGGACGTCGACCCGATCGAAGTCGACTGAGTGCCACAGTGTATTGCCCCTGTGTGCCAGCTCTGCTCGGGCTGTCGTCGCTTCGGCGTGCCCTGCCGGTCGGGGGCCTCCACCGCTCGCGCCGTCGATCTTCA
>Ga0209536_100009067_pt1 | contig 14820 bp, 14 predicted proteins | sample DeeMarSeWOR28_12_FD_187461 | JGI IMG/M metagenome (GOLD analysis project Ga0209536, IMG submission 187461) | Marine sediment microbial communities from White Oak River estuary, North Carolina - WOR-2-8_12 (SPAdes) (version 2) | ecosystem: Environmental > Aquatic > Marine > Intertidal zone >...
GCCCGCCCGATGCCGGATGCGGCTCCGGTGACGACGGCGACCCGATCCCGAACTTCCATGGGAGACCTCCCGGGCCGCATTATGGCGCTCCCGGGCCGGCGATCGCGATATGCTCCTCGCGATGAAGTACCGCGTGATCCAGTGGGCGACTGGCAACGTCGGCCGGGCGGCGATCGAGGGCATCGTCGCACACCCGGAGCTCGAGCTGGTGGGGGCGTGGGTGCACGCCGAGGCCAAGGCCGGCCGCGACGCGGGAGAGATCGCGGGCATCGGCCCGCTGGGTGTCCACGCGACCCACGACGCGGAGGCGCTGCTCGCGCTCGACGCGGACTGCGTGCTCTACAGCCCGATGCTCGCGCGCCCCGAAGAGGTCCGGCGCATCCTCGAGTCGGGCAAGAACGTGGTGACGCCGCTCGGCTGGTTCTACCCGTTCTCGAGCTCGGGTGTCGCCGAGATGGAGGCGGCCTGTCGCAAGGGGGGCGCCAGCCTCCACGGCACGGGCATCCATCCGGGCGGCATCACCGAGCGCTTCCCGCTGGTGCTCTCGGCGCTGTGCCGCAGGATCCGTCACGTGCGCGCCGAGGAGTTCTCGGACATCCGCAGCTACGCCACCGAGTTCGTCGTGAAGGAGGTGATGCTCTTCGGCAAGCCTCCCGAGCAGGCGAGGCGCAGCTCGATGCTCCAGCTGCTGGGCGCGGGCTTCCAGCAGTCGATCGACATGGTGGCCGCCGGCCTCGGCCTGCGGCTCGATGCGGAGAAGCGCACGAGCCACGAGATGGCGGTCGCGACCGCGCCGATCGAGACGCCGGTCGGCGTGATCGAGCCGGGTACCGTCGCGGCCCAGCGCTTCCGCTGGCAGGGCACGGTACGCGGCGAGCCGGTCATCACGGCCGGGGTCAACTGGCTGATGGGCGACGAGCACCTCGAGCCGGCCTGGAAGCTCGGCGGCGAGCGCTTCGAGGTGGCCTTCGACGCCGAGCCCCCGCTGCACGTCACCTTCCACGGCCTGCACCCGCCGGACGTCCATCGCGACCTCGATCGCAACCCGGGCATCGCCGCGACCGCGATGCACTGCGTGAATTCGATTCCCGCGCTGTGCGAGGCCGAGCCCGGCATCCGCACCTACCTGGACCTGCCGCTCGTGTGCGGCCGCGCGGACCCGGCGCTGCTCGGGTGATCCTCGACCGCTTCAAGCTCGAGGACCGTGTCGCCATCGTCACCGGCGCCGGCAAGGGGATCGGTCGTGCGATCGCGCTCGCCTTCGCCGAGGCCGGCGCGGACGTGGTGTGCGCCGCGCGCACCGAGGCGGACATCGAGCGCACCGCCGCGGACGTGCGCGCCCGCGGGCGCCGCGCGGCCGCGATCCGCTGCGACGTGATGGAGACCGCGGAGCTCGAGGCGCTGGTCGCGGGCGCGCGCGACGCGATGGGACGCATCGACGTGCTGGTGAACAACGCGGGCGGCACGCCGCCGCGGCCCGCGCTCGCGACCAGCGAGCGCTTCTTCGAGCACGCGCTGCGCTTCAACGTGACGAGTGCCTTCCTGCTGACGAGGCTCGCGGTCCCACACATGCTGGAGACGGCCGGACAGGGCTCGGTCGTGAACATCTCGTCGCGCGCTGGCGGGATGGTGCAGACGGGCTTCGTGGCCTACGGCACCGCCAAGGCGGCGCTGTCGTTCATGACCAGGAATCTCGCCGCGGACCTCGCACCGCGCGTGCGCGTCAACGCGATCTCGGTCGGAGGCGTGGCCACCGCCGCGCTCGAGAGCGTGCTGACGAACGATGCACTGCGCGCCCAGATGGAGGCGGGCACGCCGATGCGCCGCATCGGCGAGCCCGAGGACATCGCGGCCTGCGCGCTCTACCTGGCCTCACCCGCCGCCGGCTGGGTGACCGGCAAGGTCTTCGAGGTCGACGGCGGCGCCGAGCACCCCGCGTTCGAGATCCCGGTCCCGGAGCTCTGAGATCTTCCCGGGCGACCCTGGGAGCCGGATCACTCCGGGTCCAGCCACGCTTTGAGCTCGACCTGCCACTCGCGCACGCTGCCGTCGATCACCTCGCCGCGGATCTTCGAGACCTCGATCCAGTGCAGGCGGGGCACCGCGCGGCAGGCCTGCTCGAGCGCGTCGTCCACCGCGGCCTGGATCGACTCGCTCGACGCGCCCACCAGCTGCAGCGGCGCCTCCTGGGAGGCGAGGAAGACGCTCGAGCGGGCGGCCGTCCGCGAGAAGAAGCGCTGGCGCGCGCGCTGCACGCCCTCGTTCAGCAGCGCATTCGCGAGCTCGTCCGGAATCGCCAGCTCGCTGCGCAGCTGCTCGAGGAACTGCTCTTCGTCCGGGTCGAGCGCCTGGTCCTCCAGCACCCGGTCGACCGCCGAGCCGTAGACCTGGCCCGCGATCTCGTCGTGGATGCGGCGCGCGTCGGCGTCCGACAGGTGCAGGATCGCGCGCAGGTGCCGCAGGTCTTCGCTCTCGTCCGAGGAGAGCGCGTGATCGATCAGGCAGTACTCGAAGAAGCGCCGGTAGAGGTGTACCCGCGCCGTGCGGCAGCGCTTGGCCAGGTCGACGCCGTGGCGCGAGGCGATCTGCTCGACCGCCGCCGGCGGCACCTCGCTGACGCGATCGGCGCGCGCGAGCAGGGTCTCGATCTCCTGGATCGCGCTGGACTTGTTCTGGCCGGGCAGCACCCGGGCCAGGCTGCTGCGGCTCTCTCGCACCTCGAAGGGATCGGCCAAGACGGTCTCCTGTATCGTGGGGCCGACAGGCGAAGCGCCGCGCCTCGCCCCGGCATTCAACGGACGTACTTGCGGAAATCCGGGTCGCGCTTCTCGGCCAGCGCGCGCCCTCCCTCCTTCGACTCCTCGCTGGCGTAGTAGAGCGAGAGACCCTGCATGCCGAGGAAGCCGATGCCGCGGATGTTCTCGCTGTCGGCGTTGAAGGAGCGCTTCGCGATCGCGATCGCGGTGGGGCTGCGCTTCACCAGCTCGGCGCACCAGGTGTCGACCTCGGCGTCCAGGGCGTCGTCGGGCACGACGGCGTTCACGAGCCCCATCTCGAGCGCCTCTCGCGCGCTGTAGCGGCGGCACAGGTACCACATCTCGCGCGCCTTCTTCTCGCCCACGACTCGCGCCAGGTAGGCGGTGCCGAAGCCGGGGTCGACCGAGCCCATGCGCGGACCGACCTGTCCGAAGATCGCGCTCTCGGCGGCGATGGTCAGGTCGCAGAGCGTGGCGAGCACGTTGCCGCCACCGATCGCGTAGCCGCGCACCTTCGCGACCACCGGCTTCGGCACGTCGCGGATCACCGTCTGCACCTCGTCGATCGGCATGCCGATCACGCCGCGGCCGCCCTCGTACTGGCCGTCGTGGCTCGATTGGTCGCCGCCGGTGCAGAATGCGCGCTCGCCCGCGCCGGTCAGCACGATCGCGCCGACGTCCCGGTCGTAGCCCGCCCGCTGGAACGCGTCGATCAGGTCCACGCAGGTCTGCGCCCGGAAGGCGTTCATCACCTTCGGCCGGTTCAGGCAGATGGTCGCGACGTGGTCCTCCACCTGGTAGAGGATGTCCTGGTAGCTCATGGGTGCCTCATCCGTGCATGGTCAGTCCGCCGGACACGCTGATGGTCTGCCCGGTGATGAACGCGGCGTCGTCCGAGAGCAGGAAGGCGACGATGCCGGGGAAGTCGTCGGGCCGCGCCAGCCGGCCCATCGGGATCGCGCGCTCGAGGGCCTTCGCCAGCCGCCCGGTCGGCTCGAAGTTCGCGAACAGCGGCGTGTCGGTGGGGCCGGGGGAGACCGCGTTCAGGGTGATGCCCTTGCGCGCCATCTCGCGCGCGACGGACTTCGAGAACGCGACGATCCCGCCCTTGCAGGCGGCGTAGACGGCCTCGCCGCTCGAGCCGACCCGGCCGGCGTCGGAGGCGATGCTGACGATCCGGCCGCTGCCGGCCCGCTCCATGCGCGCGAGCACCAGCCTGGTCACGTTGAGGGGGCCGATCAGGTTGATGTCGATCACCTTGCGCCAGAAGTCGGGAGCGGTCTCCAGGAAGTTCGCCGCCACGTCCCAGCCCGCGCAGTTGACGAGCCCCCGCACCTCGCCTTCCGCGGCGACGAAGTCCTCGATGGCGGCCTCGACCGCCGCGTAGTCGGTGATGTCGACCGCGAACGCGCGGCCGCGGCCGCCCGCCTCGCGCAGCGCGCGGGCGCTCGCGTCGCCGCCCTCGGCGTCCCGATCCAGGATGCCGACCCGGGCGCCCTCCTCGCCCAGGCGCAGCGCGATCGCGCGACCGATGCCGCTACCTCCGCCGGTCAGCACGACCGGCATTCCGGTGATTCCCCGCAGGCCCGACACGCTCCCTCCGCCGGCGACAGCATGTCACAGGCCGTCGGTCGGGTGGCGTTGGAATTCGCGCCCGCGCCGGCTGGCTGCCGAGCATGCGCGGGTCCGCAGCCCCCCTTTTGGATCCGGGGTCGGGCTTCTAGAGTGCCCGCAGCGTGACCATCCGCCTCGCCGCCTCGCTCGCCGCCGTGCTCGCGCTCGCCTGCGCCGAGCGGCCACCGATCGACTACGCGGGCCCCACCGCCGAGTGGCGCGAGTACGCGGGCGACAAGGGCGGTCTGCACTACTCGCCGCTCACCCAGATCGAGCGGCGCAACGTGGGACGCCTCGAGCGCGTGTGGACCCATCGCAGCGGAGACGTCCATCCCGGCGACGCCGAGAACGCGCCCACCAACTTCCAGGTGACGCCGCTCGTCGTGAACGACACGCTCTACTACTGCACCGGCTTCATGCGCGTGTTCGCCCTCGACCCGGAGACCGGCGCCGAGCGCTGGGTGTTCGACCCGGGGCTGCGCGCGCGCCAGACCGGCGGTCCCTATCCGCTGACGTGCCGCGGGCTCGCCTACTGGGAGGAGCGCGAGGCCACGGCCGCGCCCGCCTGCCGCCGGCGCATCCTCTACGGCACGCGGGACTCGGAGCTGATCGCGCTGGATGCGGACACGGGTCGGCCCTGCGCGGACTTCGGTCGCGACGGCCGGGTGGCGCTGCGCGAGGGCATCGGCGAGGCGCCCCATTGGGAGTACTACCCGACCTCGCCGCCGCTGGTGATGGGCGATCTGGCGATCCTGGGGGCGTTGGTCGCCGACCAGCTGCGCACGGACGCGCCGTCGGGCGTGGTGCGCGCGTTCGACGTGCGCAGCGGCCGGCGCGTCTGGGCCTGGGATCCCGTGCCGCCGGGCTTCGACCTCTCGCTGCGACCGGGCGAGGCCTGGCAGCGCGGCACGCCGAACGTGTGGTCGCTGCTCTCGGGCGACGAGCAGCGCGGCCTCGTGTTCGTCCCCACCGGCAATCCCTCGCCGGACAGCTTCGGGGGCCTGCGCCAGGGACTCGACTACTACGGCAGCTCGACCGTCGCGCTCGACGCGGCCACGGGTCGGGTCGTCTGGCACTTCCAGACCGTGCACCACGACCTCTGGGACTTCGACGTCTCGTCCCAGCCGACGCTCTTCCAGAGCGAGGGCGTCGGCGGCGGCCGACCCGCGCTCGCCCAGCCGACGAAGATGGGCCACCTGTTCCTGCTCGACCGCGAGAGCGGCGAGCCGCTCTATCCGGTGGAGGAGCGCCCGGTGCCCCAGGCCGGCGCGCCGGGCGAGCCGCTCTCACCGACCCAGCCCTTCCCGACCCATCCCCCGCCGCTGCACCCGACGGAGCTCACCGCGGAGAACGTGTTCGGCTTCACGCCTATCGACCGCGCCTCCTGCCGCGAGCAGCTCGCGGCGCTGCGCTGGGACGGACCCTTCACACCGCCGACGCTCGAGGGCTCGGTGCAGATGCCGCACAGCGCCGGCGGCATGAACTGGGGGGGAGTGGCGATCGATCCGCAGCGGGCGCTGCTCTACACCAACCAGACCCACCTGGCGATGCGCGTGCAGCTGGTGCCGCGCGCGGAGTACGACGCGATGCCCGCGGGCGCGGTGCAGTATCCCCAGGAGGCCTACGCGATGCGCGGCACACCCTACGGCGTGCTGCGCGCGCCGCTGTTCTCGAGCTTCGGTGCGCCCTGCAACCCGCCGCCCTGGGGCTCGCTCAGCGCCGTCGACCTGCGCAGCGGCGACGTGGTGTGGCGGGTCCCGCTCGGCACGACGCGCGACCAGGCTCCGTGGCCGCTCTGGGCGATCCCCGCCACCGGCCACCTGGGGACGCCGAACTTCGGCGGCGGGCTGCTGACCGCCGGGCGTGTCTACTTCATCGGCGCGACCACGGACAAGTACCTGCGCGCGTTCGATGCAGAGAGCGGCGAGCAGATCTGGCGCGACCGCATCCCGTTCACCGGAAACGCGACGCCGATGACCTTCCGCCTGCGCCCCGACTCGCGCCAGTTCGTCGTGATCGCCGCCGGTGGCAACCCGCTCACCGGCAGCGGCGACGCGCTGCTGGCGTACGCGCTGCGCGAGTGAGCGCGCCGGCGGACCGGCTCGCGCGTACTTCGTGCGCGATCCGGTGCCCGTGTCGGAGGCCGCGCGGAGCTAACGGCTGCGGTCGGCGAACGCGCGCATCGCTTCGGCGAACTCCGGGGTGACGATGCAGTCCGCCAGCGCGCGGGCCTCGTGCTCGAGCGACTGCTCGAAGCCGTCCTCGAACGAGCGGTTCAGGTTGCGCTTGATCCAGGCCAGCGCGTGGGGCGAGGACTCGGCCAGGCGCGCGGCCAGCTGCCGGGCCCGGGCCAGCGCCTCGCCCGTCTCGACCAGCTCGCTGACCAGGCCGATGGCGAGGGCCTGCTCGGCCGAGAGCCAGTCGCCGAAGAAGGCCAGCTGCTTGGCGCGTTGCAGGCCGACCAGCCGCGGCAGCAGCCAGCTGCCACCGGAGTCGACCGGCAGCGCCCGGCGCACGAAGACCTCTCCGAAGCGGGCGCCGCGCGCGGCGACCACCAGATCGCAGCCGAACGCCAGGTTCGCGCCGGCGCCCGCCGCGCTGCCCTCGACGGCCGCGATCACCGGCTTCGGCAGCTCGTGCAGCGCCAGACAGGCGGCGCCCACGCTCTCGCGCATCGCCCGCATCGCCGCCTCCACCGGGTCGCCGGCTCGCTCCGTCGCATCCGGCCAGGCTCCGGAGAGGTCGCCTCCGGCACAGAAGTGGCCGCCGGCGCCCGTGAGCACGACCACGCGATCCGCCTCGCGCTCGCGGATCTCGCCCAGCGCGCTCGTCAGCCGCTGCCACAGCGGCACGTCGATCGCGTTGCGCCGCTGCGGCCGATCGAAGCAGAGGGTGACGACACCACCTTCGCGCTCGCAGCGCAGCTCTTCCATCCATCCCTCCGGCCCCTGCGCCGAGACGGCCAGCTGGCGAGGATACGCTTGCTGCGTCGGCCGACCCAGCAGCGGGTCCTGGGTCTCCTAGCCCGCCGTGGTCGCGCGCACCGGGCCACTATAGAGTGGGGACGGGGGCGGAGCCCGGCAGGCGGGCGGAAAAGGGGGTGGCATGAGCGAGCGACGCTTCGGCAAGGACTCCACCGCGGAGGAGGTCTCGCAGGGCATCGACCTCGCCGGGCAGCGGGCACTCGTGACCGGCGCCTCGGGCGGGCTCGGGGCCGAGACGGCCCGGGTGCTGGCACTGCGCGGCGCCGCCGTGACCCTGACGGCCCGGGACGCGGCCAAGGGCGAGGCGGTGGCGTCACAGATCCGCGCCGACACCGGCAACGCTGCGGTCGACGTGATGTCGCTCGAGCTGATGGACCTCGCGATGGTGCGCGCCTTCGCGAAGGACTACCTCGCGCGCTACCCGCAGCTCCAGATCCTCGTGAACAACGCCGGCGTGATGGCCTGTCCGCTGGCGCGCTCGGGCGAGGGCTACGAGTCGCAGTTCGCCACCAACCACCTGGGTCACTTCCTGCTGACCGGGCTGCTGGTGCCGGCGTTGCGCGCGGGGGCGCCCGCGCGCGTGGTGAACGTCAGCTCGCGCGGGCACCGCTTCTCGCCGGTCGTGTTCGACGACATCCACTTCGAGCGGCGTCCCTACGACAAGTGGGCGGCCTACGGTCAGGCCAAGACCGCGAACGTGCTGTTCTCGGTCGCGCTCGACCGGCGTCTCGCTCCGTTCGGCGTGCGCGCCTACGGCCTGCACCCCGGCGCGATCATGACCGAGCTCGGCCGGCACATGAGCCCCGAGGACATCCAGGAATTGATGGCCCGGGTGCCCGGCGGCAAGGGCATGGAGTGGAAGACGGTGCCCTGCGGCGCGGCCACGTCGGTCTGGGCGGCGACCGCGCCCGAGCTCGAGGGCCGCGGTGGGCTCTACCTGGAGGACTGCGGCGTGTCGGAGCCGCGCCGCGAAGAGGGCGCCGAGACGGGCTACGAGGCCTGGGCGGTCGACCCGCAGGCCGCCGAGCGGCTGTGGAGCGTCTCCGAGGAGCTGGTGGGCGAGCGCTTCGACTGGCAGGGGGACACGCGATGAGGGGCGTCTGGATCTCGCTCGCAGTGGCCGGGCTCGCGGCTTCGATCGCCTGCGGGGGCGGTGGCGGCGGCGGCGGCGGCGCGGTGTTCGACAACACCGCGGCCTCCCAGGGCGCGATCACGCGCGTCGGCAGCGCCGAGGTGGCGGGCACGCTGTGGAACACCACGGCGGTGCCGGCACAGGTGGTGTTCGACGAGACCGGGGTCGGCGCACCTGCGGACCTGGCGCCCGGCATGCTGGTGCGCATCCAGGGCCAGCGCGGCCAGGATCCCACCACGGCCACCGCCAACTTGGTGTTCGCGTACGACGCGGTGCAGGGACCGGTCGAGAGCGTGACCGACATCGACGCGGACCGGGCGGAGCTGGTCGTCGTGGGTCGCACGGTCGTCGCGCTGCGCGACGTCACCGCGTTCGGGGGCAGCGCCGGCTTCGGCTTCGACACGCTGGCGCCGGACGACCTGGTCGAGGTCTGGGGCCACCTGGACGACGTCGGCGTCGTGCAGGCCACGCGCATCGAGAAGTATGGCGACTACGCCGGGGGCAACCCGGCGGTCGAGATCACGGGTCCGATCACGAACATCCAGACGTCCGACCCGGCCGGCGGCACGTTCGATCTGAACGGCCTGAGCGTGGTCTACCTGGACGAGGACCTGATCGGCGTCCCGGGCGGCGAAGCCGGGCTCGACACCACCAAGTGGGTGGGCGTGAAGGGCACGTTGATCGTGCTCAACGACGAGATCGCGACCGGAGAGGTGCACATCCGCGGCCCGCTCACCTCCGACATCATCGACTTCGAGCTCGAGGGGATCGTCTCGGAATTCACGGACCTGGCGAGCCCGTTCCGGGTCGCGGGCCAGCCGGTGCAGGTCGCTCTGCTCTCGACGTTCGAGCCGGCGAGCCTGGGCGACGCGATGGACGACCGCTTCCTGGCCAACGGCATGAAGGTCGAGGTCGGGGGCGCGCTCAGCGGCGGCACGCTGACGGCGGACCGGCTGCGCTTCCGCGACGAGGAGGTGTTCGTCGCCGCGCAGATCGCGATGGGCACGGACATCGACGAGGACGCGGGCACGGTCACGCTGCTGCGCGGGATCACGGTCGTCGTGGACGGCAATACCCGGCTCGAAGACCAGCAGGGCGCGAACCCGTTCTCCCTCGCGAACCTGATGTCCGGCGACTACCTCGAGGTGCGCGGCATCGACCTCGACGGCCAGGTGCTCGCCACCTCGCTGGTGCGCAAGCTGGCGCCGGGCAACATCGTCGTGCGCGGACGCGTGGAGGGCTTCGAATTCATCGGTCCGCCCGAAGGCCAGTTCACCATGCTGGGTCTCGACTTATTCGTGGTTCCGAAGGAGTCGATTACCACCGACGCCGGCACGACCTTCTCCGAGTTCCCCGGCGGTGTCGCCACGGAGACGGCCTTCTACAACTTCCTGATCGCGAACCCCGGAGCGCTGATCCAGGTCACCGACTCGACCGGCTCGGCGGCCGAGATCGACGTCGCCGACCAGATCGAGTACGAGGACGAGTAGCGGCCGCAGGCCGCGCTCTCACTCCACCTCCACCGGCCGCCCGGCGATGCCGACGAAGCCGTCGTTCGCGACGTAGCTGTCCTCGCCCTTCACCAGGCCGTGCTCGTCCATCGGCCACAGCACCACCATGCGCGCCTGGTACAGGTAGTGGCCGTTCGGGTCGGGCACCTCGTGGCCGATCAGCGCCAGCACGTTCGCCGGGTAGGCGATGCGCATCATGCCCTCGGTGACGATGCACTCGTCGTCGACCACCAGCCGGTCCACGTCGAACTCGAGCCGGTGCGCGCCGGAGCCGATGTAGGCGGTGTAGAACTCGCGCACCGCCGCCTTGCCCTTCGGGCTGAGCAGCGGGTCGGGCGAGCCGTAGGCCTTGTAGTCGGCGTCCTCCGTCACGGTCGCCATCAGCGCATTCAGGTCACCGGCCGCCTCGGCCTTCATGTGGGCCAGCACGGTCTCGAGGTTGCGGCGCCGGCGCGGGTCGCGCTCGCGCAGCAGCCGCTCCGCGACCAGCCGCCAGGTCTTCCTCGGTTCGAGCTTCATCGGGGCCTCCGGGCGCGCGGCTCGCCGGAGCGCCGCCCGGCCATTGTCGAACGATCGGGCGCACCACTGCAACGACGAGCTTGCTCCGGCCGCGCCGCTCGCTCATGATGGCCGCGCCCGCCGGCGGCGGGCCGATCGGAGGATTGCCGTGCCCCATTCCGAGCAGGAGATCCGCAGCACCTACGAGCGCTACGTCGAGACGCGCGGCCGCGTCGAGGCCGGAGAGCTCGGCTGGGATGCGCTGGCCGCGTTCTTCACCGACGACGCCACCTTCATCGACCCCGCCTGGGGCCGGATCGAGGGCATCGCCGAGATCCGGAAGTTCCTGGTCGAGAGCATGGAGGGCCTCGAGGACTGGGAGTTCCCCCACGAGTGGTCGATGGTGCAGGGCGACCGGCTGATCGCGCGCTGGCAGAACCGGCTGCCCGGACGCCGCGCCGACGGCAGCCGCTACGAGGCTCCCGGCTACTCGCTGATGGTCTACGCCGGTGAGGGTCGCTTCCGCTACGAAGAGGACCTGCTCAACATGGTCCACGTCGGCGAGCTGATCCGGGAGAGCGGCTGGAAGCCCGGCCCCACCTGCAACGCACCCCCGCGCAACCCGCGTCGCTAGCAGACCGGCGAGGCCGCGCGTCGCTGAACGCCGGCGGATCGGCCTCTCGCCTTCACCCACCGACCGCGCAAGCCGGCGCGCAGCGAGGCAGGAGCCCGGCGGGTTCCCGCCGCGAATCCTCGCCGAGGAACCGAGTGAAGTCGAAGCGATGAGACCGACGTTCGCTGCGATACCGACGCTGGCGCTGCTGGCCTGCGCAAGCGGTCCGAACGACGCGCCGGATCGGCCGCTCACCGCCGGCGAGCTCCACCGCGACGCGATCGTGATCGACGGCCACTCGGACACGACCCCCTGGTTCGAGGATCCCGAGTGGCACTTCGAAGAGCGCCACGCCGAAGGCCACGAGGACCTGCCGCGCATGCGCGAAGGCGGGCTCGACGCCCAGTTCTGGTCGATCTACCTGGGGCCGACCGAGGGTCGGGGCCGCGCGATCCGCGAGGCGATCGAGCGCATCGACGCGGTGCACGAGCTGGTGCGGCGCCATCCCGATGCGCTCGAGCTCGCCACCAGCGCCGCCGACGTGCGCCGCATCGCGGCCGCCGGACGCATCGCCTGCCTGATGGGCGTCGAGGGCGGCCACATCATCGAAGGGAGCCTGCCGGCGCTGCGCACGTTCTACCGGCTGGGTGTGCGCTACCTGACGCTCACCCACTCCTTCCACACCACCTGGGCCGATTCGTCGGGCATCGACGAGACGCCGCCTCCCGAGCACCACGGCCTGACGGATTTCGGGGAGGAGGTGGTAGCGGAGCTGAACCGGCTGGGCATGATGGTCGACGTGTCCCACGTGTCGGACGAGACGTTCTTCGACGCGCTGCGCGTGACCCGGGCACCGGTGCTCGCGTCGCACTCGTCGCTGCGGGCGATCGCCGATCATCCGCGCAACCTCTCGGACGACATGCTGCGCGCACTCGCCCGCAACGGCGGCGTCGTGATGATCAACTTCTACTCGGGCTACGTGGACGCGCAGCTGGTGGCACCGATCCGGTCGCTCTTTGGCGGGCTCGCGCCGCGCTTCGCCGAGCTGCGCGAGCGCTTCGCGGACGATCCGGTGGGTCGGCGCCGCGGTTACCGCGACCTGCTGCGCGGGCTCGAGGTGCCCCGCACCGATCTGTCCGTCGTACTCGACCACTTCGACCACGCGCTGCGGGTCGCGGGCGCGGACCACGTCGGGATCGGCGCCGACTGGGACGGGGTGGCGAGCATGCCCAGGGGGCTCGAGGACGTGAGCCGGCTGCCGGCGCTCACGCAGGGTCTGCTGGCGCGCGGACACCCGCCGGAGGTGGTGCGCAAGGTGCTGGGCGAGAACCTGCTGCGACTGATGGCCGAGGTCGAGGAGGTCGCGGCGCGCAGCGCCGCCGGCCGGGAGGACGGCGCGTGACGGGTCGGGTCGAGGGCAAGGTCGCGATCGTGACGGGTGCAGCCTCGGGCATCGGAGCGGCGAGCGCTCGCCGGCTGGTCGCGGAGGGCGCGCGCGTGCTGCTCAGCGACGTGAACGGGAAGGGGCTCGCGAAGCTCGCGGCGGAGCTCGGAGAGCGGGCCGAGGCGAGGGTCCACGACGTCGCCGACGAGGCGGGCTGGCGCGAGCTGGTCGCCCATGTGCTCGCGCGCGAGGGCCGGCTCGACGTGCTGGTCAACAACGCCGGCATCGTCGTGCGGGCGAACGTCGAGGAGACGACCCTCGAGCAGTGGCGGCGCATCCAGTCGGTCAACGCCGAGGGCGTGTTCCTGGGCTGCAAGCACGCGCTGCCGGCGATGCGCGGGTCGGGCGGCGGATCGATCATCAACGTGTCGTCGCTGGCCGCGCTGCGGGGAACGCCGATCTATGCCGCCTACAGCGCCAGCAAGGGCGCGGTGGCCGCGCTCACGAAGACCGTCGCCATGCACTGCCTGGAGCGGGGCGATCCCATCCGCTGCAACTCGATCCACCCGGGCGGGGTGAACACGCCGATGGTGCACGCAGTGGTGAAGGCGAGCAGCGGGCTCGACATGACTGCGCTCGCTCCCGAGGTGATCCGCCGCGACATGGGCATGGGCGAGGCCTCGGACATCGCGAACCTGATCCTCTTCCTGGCCTCGGACGAGTCGGGCTACATCAACGGTGCCGAGCTGTGCATCGACGGCGGACTCACCGCGAGCACGGCGCAGCCGGGCCAGGCGGGAGGCATCGCATCGTGAGCCGCGAGCCGGCGCGCAGCGGGCCGAAGCCGAGCCAGGGGGTCGAGGGCCACTGCGAGCCCCGCTTCGTGCCGCTGCGCGAGGTGTTCGAACAGAGCTTCGCCGACGGGCTCGAGGATGGCGCCTCGCTCTCGCTGTGGCTGGACGGCCGGCCGGTGGTGGACCTGTGGGGAGGCGTGGCCGACCTCGAGAGCGGCGCGGCCTGGCAGCGCGACACGCTCGTCAACGTCTACTCGACCACGAAGGGACCGACCGCGCTGTGCGCGCACCTGCTGGCCGATCGCGGTCAGCTCGACTTCGACGCGCCGGTGGCGCGCTACTGGCCGGAGTTCGCGGCGGCGGGCAAGTCGCAGCTGCCGGTCCGCTACCTGCTCTGCCACCGCGCGGGGCTGGCGGGACTCGACCGGCCCACCCGGCTCGAGGACCTCTACGACTGGCAGGGCGTGGTGCAGGCGCTGGCCGCCCAGGCTCCCTGGTGGGAGCCGGGCAGCCGCCACGGCTACCACCCGATCACCTACGGGCACCTGGTGGGCGAGCTGGTGCGGCGCATCAGCGGTCGCTCGCTCGGAACGTTCTTCCGCGAGGAGATCGCACTTCCGCTCGGCCTCGACTTCCACATCGGCCTGCGGGCCAGCGAGGACGCGCGGGTGGCGCGTCTGGTGCCGCCGCGCCGGAGCGAAGCCGCGCGCATCCTGCGCGACGAGCCCGACTCGCTGTCGGGGCGCGCGCTCTCGAACCCGGTGATCGATCCCCGGGCCGCCGCGACCCGGGCCTGGCGCGGAGCCGAGATCCCGGCCGCGAACGGCCACGGCAACGCCCGCAGCATCGGTCGCTTCTACGCGCTGCTCGCATGTGGCGGCGAGCTCGATCGCGTGCGCCTGCTCTCGCAGGCCTCGCTCGAGCGTGCCGCGGAGGTTCAGGTCGCGGGCGCGGATGCCGTGCTGCGCGTGCCCGTGCAGTGGGGGCTCGGATTCATCGTGAACGGGCGGCCCGGCATCTACGGTCCCAATCCGCAGACCATCGGGCACAGCGGCTACGGCGGCTCGTTCGGCTTCGCCGATCGCGCGGCGCGTCTGGCGATGGGCTACGCGATGAACCGCATGGGTGCGAACCTGGCCGGTGACGTTCGCGCGGGCCGCCTGGTCGAAGCGGTGTACGCGTGCCTGACCTGATCCGACTCGAGCCGCGCGCGCGGAAGCTGCGACGTGCAGCGCCGCTCCTGCTAGTGTCGCGGCCATGACGCAGACTGCCCTTCCGGCACTGGCGCTGGCGGCGGTGCCCGGTCGACGCCGGCGCACACTGGAGATCGCCGCGGAGGCGGAGCGGCGCGGCTTCACGGGCCTCTACTGCGCGAGCTTCGGCGACGCGGTGGGTCTGTGCGAGGCGCTGGCGTTCACCACCGAGCACATCCCGTTCGGCACCGCGATCGCCAACCTCTACACCCGTCACGTGTCGGACTACGCGGTCACCGCCTCGCTGATCCACGAGCTCTCGGGCGGGCGCTTCCGCTTCG
>Ga0209536_100009068_pt1 | contig 14818 bp, 17 predicted proteins | sample DeeMarSeWOR28_12_FD_187461 | JGI IMG/M metagenome (GOLD analysis project Ga0209536, IMG submission 187461) | Marine sediment microbial communities from White Oak River estuary, North Carolina - WOR-2-8_12 (SPAdes) (version 2) | ecosystem: Environmental > Aquatic > Marine > Intertidal zone >...
CACCGCGATTTACAAGCCATTCCGTCGAACTCTATGGTAAGCCGGATGACAGATACCGGACCCAGGATTTCACTGCGATTGATGCAGCGGAATTTTTCCTGCAGAAAACCGACGAGCTAATGGGCAGCTACGTGGTGCCACCTTCGGTTGCTGACATACCCGTTGAAGAATTCGCCAGGCGCCTGCAGACAAGGATCGATGATTTTTTCGTGGACGACAAGGTTGAGGTCGTGATCGATCCTGCCTTACCCTCGAAGGCCATCGCTGGTTCGAACAGGATCAGGCTGCGTGGCGGCGCGCTTTATTCTGAACTTGACCTTGAACAGCTGCTCGAGCACGAAGCCCATATTCACGCAGCCACCATGCATAATGGCAAACGCCAGAAAAACCTGAGGTTGCTGTCTCTGGGTGCGCCCCGAACCACGCGCACGCAGGAAGGCATTGCAGTGCTCGCTGAGCTGATGACGCTTTCGCTCGATATTGTACGCTTGCGCAGGATCGCGCTGCGTATCAAGGCAATTGCGATGGCGCTCGATGGGGCGGATTTTATCGAGGTATTCAAAGGCTTTCTGGAAGCGGGGCAATCCGAGGAGGAGAGCTACCAGTCGACGGTTCGTTGTTTTCGTGGCGGTGATGTCAGGGGCAGGACGGTGTTCACCAAGGACACGGTATATCTCAAGGGCCTGGTGGAAGTATATGCATTTCTCGTCACTTGCATTCATGAAAACCGTACGGAGCTGGCCAGTTCGCTGTTCGCGGGCAGGCTCACCCTGGGTGATGTGATCGAACTGGCGCCGTATTTTGAAACAGGTTATCTCGATGGTCCGTTTTACGTTCCACACTGGGCACGCGACTTGCGCACGCTTGCATCTGCATTTGCATGTAATACCTTCTTCATGCGTATAGACATGACCGACGTTAAGCTCGAAAACTTTGTTTTACTTGAAGAGGCATTGGCAACAGGAAGCGCATGAGTGATTGAATTTAAGGGGTCAAATTTAAATTTACCTTTACCCAGTCATGCGGTCATGCCAGCAGCTGGGACATAAAGACAGTTGCGAGGCTCAACACCAGGAAGAAGCCGGCCATGTCGGTGACTGTGGTCAGCAGCGGACCCGAGGCGACTGCCGGATCGATACCGAAGCGTTTCAGGATCAACGGCACCGTGCCGCCGATCGAAACCGCAACCAGCGTGTTCAGTGCCAGTGCCAAACCGATCACTACGCCGAGATAGGCGTTGTCTTTCCAGATCCATGCCACCAGGCCGATAAGAACGCCGAGCACGATGCCGTTAATGATGCCGATGCTGAATTCTTTTTTCAACACATGAAAAAGGTCTCGCGGCCGTGTCAGTCCAAGAGTCAGCTCACGCATGCTGACGCCGACTGCCTGGTTGCCCGAGCAGCCACTCATGTCGGAGACCATGGGTAGAAATACTGCGATGGCAATCACTGCGGCAATGGTTTCTTCATAGGCGGAGATCACGCTCGCCGCAATAATATTCAGCACGATATTCGATGACAGCCAGGCCAGCCTTCTCTTTGAGCGCAACAGGACCGGCATGGAACGCAGTTCCTCACTGGTGCGCTGCATCGACAGACTTTGGTGCTCGGCGCGCTGCAGTTCCGCTTCAGCAAATTCCGTTCTCGAAACAACACCGAGCAGTACGCCCTCGATGTCGACCACCGGTATGCCAAGAAAAGGGTTCTCGTCGAACATGATGGCCAGCTCGTCGTAGCCGGTTTCGGGCAGAACCGAAATCGGTGAGGTCATGATGTCGGCAAGTGGTGTTGCGCGTCTCGATCTGAGCATGTCTCGCAGTGACACGACTCCAACCAGTCTATCGGCACTGTCGATGATATAAGGGTGCTGGCCGCGATAGCGCTCGAACTCGTCATCGCCCTCGATCAGGCGTTTGAATACCTCGCCGACAGTTGCATCCACACTGAAAGTAAAGACTTCCAGTTCCATCAGGCCGCCGGCGGTATCCGGGTCGTATTGAGACAGTTTGCGCACATCTTCGGCGCTCTCGGTATCCATTGCCGAGAGGATGGCTTCGGCATTCGCTTCTTTTATATCCTGTACAATGTCGGCCTGCGTGTCCGTTTGCAGTTCTTCCATGATCTTCGCTGCCACAGTGGAATCGACATTTTCCACGATGGAAGCTGCCAGTTCAGCCGGGGCATCCTCAATCAGTTCTGCGGCTGTTTCAGGCGACAGTGCGGATATCAGCTGGCCACGTTCGTCCGAGTCCATCAACGATACCTGGCGCAACATCTCCTGGCTTGGAACAGATTCAATGATGTCGGTGAGCTGTTGCTCATCTGCTGCCTCTATAGCTTCCTGTAATGATTCCTTCAGGGTGCCGGGCTTTTTTAGCTCTTCTTTTTCTTGTGTGTCGTTCATCGCAATGAGTTCCAGGTTGAGAGGACGTTTTTGATTCTGGGTATTGTAACTACATATTTGTAGCAAGATAGAGGATGTATATATTTTTCTGTAATGATGCGCTAATGTGAATGTGAGCTTTCGCGATTATTCGACGTTGTTAAAGGGTACGTGGCGAATTTATTTTTGATCAATAGACCGGTCCAGTTATTAATGCGGAAAGGATGTGGATTTAATTTCAGGGTAGTTCAATAAAAAAATGGAATAATCGCTCCGTCACGTTTATAAATAACGTAGATACAGCTAATTTATAAAGGGTCTCGGACTCGAATTGCATCGGGAGATTCAGGAAAATGATTACAGTTGAAGAGTTTATGTCGTCAGAGCTCTGTACTATGAGTGAAACCGATTCGGTCAATGATGCCAGAAAAGTCATGCGCGAGAGACATATACGTCATATCCCGGTAACCGATGATGAGAACCGTCTGATAGGTCTGGTTACGCAGAGGGATATTCTTGCCGCAGCAGTTCCGGAACCGGCGGGGGGAGAATGCAAAACTTCGGCGACAGGTGAGGTGGATATCAGGTTGGCAGACATCATGATCAAAGACGTGAGCGTGGTCGACAAAACCGATTCCTTGCGTACTGCTGCAATATATATGCAATCCCACAAATACGGTTGTCTGCCAGTGGTATCGGATGGTCGGCTGGCAGGAATCATCACTGACAGCGATTTCGTCGCTATCGCTATCAATCTGGTCGAGCAGGCGGAACTGAACGAAGAGGAACTGGGTTCGGAAGACATCATGTTATCGCGATAGCATGCAACCGGGTCAGACCTATTTACCATGTCTAAAAAGAATAATCGGGGTCAGAAATTGCAGTCTGATTCCGATTGTCCCATTACGTTTGAAACCTGCCGATTCGCCACCTTAATTTTTCTGTTTTTTTGTGCATTATTTCGCTTGAAAAAAACATTACATTTGCTAGATATTCGTCAAAACACAACGAGTAATGCTTATGGGCACTAAAGATATCTGGTATGGGGTACTCGAGGCTGGTGACAAGACCTCTCCTGTGGTTCGCGATATGTCATTAGAGGTGAGTGATACAAAGCGCGTCTGGCTTTACAACCACGTGAAGAACCAGTTCGTAGAATATTCACTGGAGATAGTTGAACCCAAGCTTCGAAACCTTGGCAACGGTGATATCTCACTGGATGAACTCGACCAGGCATTCAAGTCGGCACGAAAGGCCTTCGGACTCGCGCGCAAGATCCGTAAATGGGATAACAAGACATCCACCGCAACAGTTGCACAGGTCGACAATGATGAACCAGATATCGATCTGGAAGATGGTGATATCGAAGATTATATTGACGATGATTGATAACAGTAATTAAAGAAAAAAACAGGGGTCAGAACCCTTTGCCAGGTCTAAAAAAAGCCCCGCACTGCGGGGCTTTTCATTGTCCATGTTTATCCGGTAATTACCAGCCGAAACCCATTCCGCCGCTGTCCCAGTCACGTGGGCCGCGGCCGCGGTCGTAGAAGCGAGGGCCGCTTCGTGAGCCCCAACCCGGACCGCTTCCTGAACCCCAGCTCGGGCCGCTACCGCTGCCGAATCCGAATCCGCTGCCACTGTCATTTCGCCGCCAGGGATCGCGGCCATAGTACGGGTGATCCATAAAGGGATCGTTCATGAAGGGGTAATCGTAGAACGGGTCGCGGCCCCAGTCATCCCAGCCCGGACCTCTGCTTGAACCAAAGCTCGGGCCGCTGCCGCTGCCGAAGCCGAATCCGCTGCCGCTGCCTCTTCGCCGATAGGGTCTGTGGTAGGGGCGATGCGGGTAGTAACCGCGCCAGGCCGCTTGTGGCGGGGTTGTTGCGACTGGGGGTGCCTTGGCCGTGCTTTGCGCGGCGGGCTGCTGGTCGGCTTTCTGACCGCTTGTGTTGTCGGCCGCGATCAAGTTTGTCTGGCAGCCGAAAAACAGAACGATCGATGCAGTGACAATTTTGAGTCTGGAAAATTTCATGTTGTTCTCCATCAGTTTTGCTACGCTTCTAACTCTAGCAAAGTCCGATTGCAAGGAATAGTCCACTGGTGATTATTGGGGACGTGGCGAATATATTTTGACCAGACCTCGCTGTTCCAGTACGCTAGCATAACAAATGAATTCGATAGCAAAGGAGTTGCTATGGCAAGATGTGCAAGGACTTATCTGCCTGGGTATCCGTATTATATTGTCCAGCGAGGCAATAGCCGAAATGCCTGCTTCGTAGCGCCTCGTGACTACGTCTCCTTTATGGGGCGCGCCCCCTTTATGGGGCATGCACTAAGAGGTGAGTCGATATCGAAATAGCACTTCTGTGGCTTGTTACTTTGCTGCCTATAGTCATCAGCCCAGGTCCGGCGAATATTTTATATGCGGCATCTGGAAGTTCGTTCGGGATCAGAAAAACCATCCCGTTCTGGCTGGGCACAAATATTACGAGCATCTTTCAGACGCTGGCGGTCGGTTTCGGTCTGGATCTGGTTATTACCGCTTATCCCCGGATAGCTGACGCAATTAAATACCTGGGCATTGGCTTCCTGCTCTACCTGGCCTTTAAATTCTTCAGGTTTTCATGCTCTGCAAATAAGACGCTCAGGCCGCTTACTTTTAAAGATGGCGTTATCGTTGAGGCTTTGAACATGAAGTATCTGCTGATACCGACGATCATGTTCTCACAGTTTTATTCGCCTGACTCCGGCGGATACGGGCAGATCATATTTTTAACGTTTGCTCTCCTGTGCCTGACATTAACGACGAGCATGATCTGGATCATCGGTGGTAACACGCTGGCCTCATTCGTATTAAACGAGAGCAGGCAGAGGACAGAGGGCATCCTCTTCGGCTCACTGTTATGTGCTACCGCTCTCTGGCTGCTTTTAATCTGAGAACAGTCAAACGGCTATGACATCATCAGATCAGTGAGTATGTCAGAACCGGGTGTCGTCGATGGTGATGGCCACGGCTGAAATATTTTTTATAAATCTTGCATTTTGACAACCTGACTTGCGATACTCCATCCTGTTGTTGAAAAGATATTAATCATTCAAATGGTAATACTATGAAACTAGAATCACTTGCCTTACACCACGGATATGAGTCAGAAGCGACCACCAAAGCTGCAGCAGTGCCGATCTACCAGACAACCTCCTACACTTTCGATGACACGCAGCATGGCGCGGACCTGTTTGACCTGAAAGTGCCCGGTAATATCTATACCCGCATCATGAATCCGACCACAGACGTTCTCGAACAGCGGCTTGCCGAGATGGAAGGCGGTATCGCCGGCCTGGTGGTCGCCTCCGGTATGGCAGCGATCACCTACGCGGTTCAATGTATCAGTAACGTAGGCAGTAATATCGTCAGTACCAGCCAGTTATACGGCGGTACGTATAACCTGTTTGCGCATACCTTGCCGAAACAGGGCATCGAAGTGCGAATGGTCTCGGCTGATGATTTCGACGGTTTCGAAAAGGCCATCGATGAGAATACCCGCGCTATCTTCTGTGAATCTATCGGTAATCCAGCCGGTAACATCGTCGATATCGAAAGGCTGGCGGAGATCGCACACAAGCATGGTGTTCCCCTGATGGTCGATAATACGGTCGCCACACCTTACTTGTGTCGCCCCTTCGATCATGGCGCGGATATCGTCATCCATTCATTGACCAAATACATCGGTGGTCATGGTAACTCTATCGGTGGCATCATCATCGACTCCGGCAAGTTTGACTGGGTCGCCAACAAGGCGCGGTTTCCCATGTTGAATGAACCGGATCCTTCCTATCATGGCGTGGTCTATACCGAGGCACTTGGGCCTGCGGCATACATCGGTCGTTGCCGCGTTGTGCCATTAAGAAATACTGGCGCTGCGATTTCACCGCATAACTCATTTTTGATCTTGCAGGGCCTGGAGACACTGGGACTTCGCATGGAGCGCCATTGTGAAAATGCAGAAAAACTCGCCGCGTACCTGCTGGCTCACGACAAGGTCGAATGGGTGAACTACGCCGCACTGGACGACAGCCCGCATAAAGCCGCCTGTGACAAGATTACCGGCGGCAGGGCATCGGGTATCCTGAGCTTTGGTATCGCTGGTGGCGCGGCTGCCGGGGCGCAGTTCATCGACGCATTGAAGATGATCTTGCGGCTGGTCAATATCGGTGATGCGAAGTCACTTGCCTGCCATCCTGCATCTACGACTCATAGACAGCTGAACGAAGCTGAACTTGCGGCTGCCGGTGTAAGCGCCGACCTGGTCCGAATCTCTGTGGGTATCGAGCACATCGACGATATCATCGCTGATGTCAGTCAGGCACTTGATGCGGTTGGCTGATAATAACAATTAAACAGGTTATGCCGGTTTGTTCTTTTGTTGCTGTTCAGACACAAGCGGACCACCCCACGATCAACGAACATGGCGAGGTTGCTATGCACAGCAATACCCTGAGCACTGTATGTGCTGTTAAACTTGCTTTTATCCTGAGCATTGCTGTTTCAAGCCTGAACGCTGCCGGGGCGCTGAACACGATTGAGTTCCTGGGCATGACAGGCAAGTTGCCTGCTTCCTGGGTCGAAGAAAAGCCGTCTTCCGGTATGCGCCTGGCACAGTACCGCATTCCCGGGTCCGAAAATAACAGTAACGCAAATCTAATACTGTTTTACTTCGGACAAGGCCAGGGTGGCAGTGCGAAGGCCAACATCGCCCGCTGGCAATCGCAGTTCTCAAAGCCGGAGGGTGGTTCTGTTGAACCCATGATAGAAACCATGAGCGTGAATGGTATACCGGTAACCGTAGTCGAACTCAGAGGTGATTATGCCCGAGGTGTAGGCATGGGGCCTGTCGGTACCGCAGCACCCGACCAGATTTTACTCGCGTCAATTATCGAATCAGCACGGGGAAATATCTATATCCAGCTGCACGGGCCGGCCGCTACTGTTGCTTTGCACCGTGAGGCCTATATGCAATTCATCCGTACAATAAAACCCTGATTAAAGGGGGCAGCCCCCTTTAACTCTCATTCAACATTGAGTTCGGCGACACCAACCACGTAGTTCTTCCCGTAGACTTTTGCGCATTTCGGACAAGTGGTGTAGAAGTAATACATCTTGTTTATCTTTCTCCCTCTGCTTTCAACGAGTGACTCCATTTCCTTTTCCCACTCGGGAACATTTTTGAATGGTCCCTCGAAGACCCTGGTCAGGTAATCACCGGACAGCCTGACCATCTCCAGTCCAGGTACGTCTTTTGATACCGCGAAATAGTGCTCACCCGTCCAGGGCGAAGGGTCGTTGGATAAGACGATGATGTCGTTCATGTCTATCGCACCGGCTTCTTCAATCGCCTTGAACGTTTTCGGGTATACGGTACCCATGTTGAGAGGTATATGGAAATATGGGGTCAGACTGCAATTTTTCTAAAAGGGTAGTATTCGGGGACAGACTACTATTTCTAAAAACGACTATAGAAATAGCAGTCTGACCCTGATTAATCTTTACAGTGTACCCAGGTGCTGCCTGACTCAATACAAGTAAACTGAATAAGCCGCAGCGCCAGTGAGTATTAATAGAGTGATCCACAGTAGCGGCTTGCGGCTCTTGCGCTCAGATTTATCCTCTTCTTCAGCTTCATCTCCCACTAGCTGCCAGTCAGGCACCGCGATATCAACGGTGCACTCGACACCGCAACTTTTGAAAACGGAAACAAGCCTGTTTGCTTCTTCGTTTGAATCGAACTTCTTGATGGCTTTTGGTGCCGTTTCGAACAGGCGAATGACCTGCTCAATGGAAAGCTTTGTTTTTGCAACGATGTTGTTTATCACCAGGTTCTTGTCGAGGCCCTCGAGGATGTTTCCGGTGAATACAACCGAATATTCTCCACTCATAATGCCCGCCTCACAGTCTTAATCATATTTATTACATGTATAGCAATATTCAGATGAATAACCAGTATTAAGGAATAATAGGTGACAGGCTCCGGTAATCAAAGGGATCAGGTCTTTCATGGTTCATTCATCAGGCTTATGCACAATGAAAGACCTGAACCCGTTTACGTACCCCGTTTACGCTGAAATAATAACCGGGGTATCCTGTTAATCCTCAAACCGGCCTGCAGGCGTACATACCCCTGGTCTCGATTTCACGACTTGTTCTGCTGCCAGGATCGATTTCGTTGATGATCACGTTGTAGATATTTTCCTGATAACTTACTTCTGCAATGTATTGATAACCATTACGCGGGCGAATCAGGGTGTTATAGGTCGTGCTCGTTTCTGCGCTGAATAATCCCGATTTTTGGAACACGAATACCAGGTAGCTTGAGCGGCCTGCAGGTATACCGATGTCATTTGACGAATCGTCAAGTTGAACGGTGCCAGTGTATTCGGTACTGCAGTCAGGATTCACTTTGTGAATATCGACAGCCGCCTGCATACTCGAAAAAATGGAGCCCGAATCCGTTTGCGTCGTTATCTTCAGGTTGTTTTCCAAGTCGCTGTGATAGGTCTTCAATCCCGAACAACCAGTTACGAACCAGATAGTCAATACAAGAACGGCGTATTTTATGCGTGTCATGATTATCTCTACAAGCTTTGCTGTTGTTTTATTATCATGCTGTCAAATCAGGGCAGCCGATTTTCTCGCCAGCAGCCCAACCCTTGATAGCTCTTATCAATGCCTTGTTGCCAACTGAAGAGCGGTACATGACTACCTCAGAGCTGTTTTTTCCCAGCGGAATTGCATCGACCACCATCATGTAATAGCCTTTTTCTGGAACCTCATAAACGTTTAGTACACCTTGTTCGTGTAGTTGCTGTATATGTAATTCGGCTTTTTGATCATTAATTTTGACGGTCGGATTCCATTTGGTAACGACAACCGAGTAACTCGTGTTGGATTGAGAGGTTGACTTGATCCTTACATCGAGACACTGTGGGGCCATCTTCTGAAATGATCTGCCGACATCGGCATAAGAGCGGTTCACTTGGAATTTTTCAACTTCACCCAGAAAAGCACCAGGCAATTCTTTGCGAAATTCATCTGCTGTTTGAGGCATGTGTCCTGCACAGCCGTTTAAAATGCTGAATATTGCGATATAAAGTACAAACCGGATTTTCATAAAACTTATCTACCTTGTTAATGCAATGTTATTTCCATGTTTATTTCTATAGATCGAAACGGTACTAATGTCGACTTCTTCGGGTGTTTATATCTAAATCAAGAGGGGCAAAATTAAAGGGGCCTGACCCCTTTAATAATTAAGACAATGGCAATGTCAAACACTCGCATTTATCTATGCTGAAGGTATGAGCGGGCCAGGCAAGGTTAATGCTTTCGGCTTCAAGTGTATGTTCGCCGGCAGGTATTACAATTGTGATAATGCCATCGGAGCTGGGTGTTTTACAGTCCGGGCCTGCATCAGGGAAATGAGTCGTCAAACTGCCGACAGGGCTGCTATCTACTTTCACATCGATTCCGATTTGGGCTTTACCAGTTTTCGAGTAGATGGTAATTACTGCGACATTGTCCGACTCGCATGACTGCATATCGGCATCAATTGATTCTCTGGACTGATCGAGTTTCTGGAATGCTAAGGGATTCATCATAACGCTAATGGGTTTGACCTGGTCGGCATTAATGTCGAGGGGAGCCGACAGCATTAGCATAAGACTGGACAGTATTACTCTATTCAACATATTCATGCCCTAAACCTCATATTAACAAACGCTAATAAAGAAAAAATTGCATAAACAGTTACTGTTTACTATATCCAATAGTCCCTGAAGAGGTTCGGTTTCGATTGATAAACGGTATCTAATCGGCGACTAACGGTAATTTGCTTGTTAAAGGGGAGGGAGGCACCGTGCTCAGGCAACGGGTTAATTAAATGGAAAAACGGGACAAGGGAAAAACAGGTTCAGAGAGCAATTGTTTCTAATATTTGAGTTAATTGTTCGCTGACCCGGTTTGTTTCTCTAGGGGTCAAATTTTACTTCTTTATACAGTTCTGCCGTTATGTTTGCCTCGGCAGTTCTCTCGGTCTGTCCAGTGTCAGCCTCGGGGGTTTCTTCCACGCTTAGTGCGGCTAAGATGTCCCTGATCTCAGCGAGTAGCCTGTTCGATTCTTCACTCGCACGGGCTAAATCGGCATAATTCTGCATCATTTCATTGCTTGCGTCCTCATCAGAGCTTGTCTCGGCTTGCGCAGTGTCAGCCGTGTTAATTGCTTCCGCGGTTAATGCGGTAAAGTCATTCCTGAGCCCAGTCAGTATCCTGTTGGTTTTGGTATTTTGCTCGATTAAATATTTGAGCTTGCTCTTGAGTCCATATACGGCGAGCGGAAGCAGGAGCCACAACAGGGCCAGTAATAGCAGGAGAGCGAATACAACACTGCCCAGGCCACTGGAAAAGAGAGTTCCGATCTCGTTTTGAATGCTCTCAGCATCTGCACCAGCAGCACTGAAGGATGCCATGGCAAGTAATGTTACCAAAGAATGCTGGATCGATTTATTCATTACAGTATGTCTCATATTCGTGCCAGAATAACGCCTTTACGCTGCAGGCTCCGGCTATCATTAAAATTTCTTTTCATTAGGTACACGCCGCAGCTGGTCAAATACCTTCACCTCCCATGGTCTGATTGCCATGATAAGTGTGCAGCCGTAACGTTCTTCTAGCGGCAGTTCCTCTGAATCCTGCATAAGCGCGTTTGCATCCCTCTCCAGCTGCTTAAGTTTTCTGATGATTTCAGCGTTTGCTGCGCGCGAAAAAAAGCCCGAGACAAAGATGCGGAATTCACCATTGCCATCGAACGCAGAATTAAAGAATTCCTGCTGCACTGTTTTTTGGTAAAACTGTTGAATCGGGCCGCCAGGTATTAATCTGAAGTCTTTCGCAAACATGAGTTTCACGCGGTTGCCCGGTTGTAGTTCGATGATCTTCATGCGGTCCAGTTTTGCCAGTAGTCGTATGCCTTCCGTCCTGGAAATATCATATATGCTGATGATCTCCTCGAAGGAGAGCTTGTTCATCAGGAAATAGGACATCAGCAGCAGCTTGATATCGGAAACCAGTTCGGTTTCCTGTTTCAGCGTGAGCTGCTGCGTGAGTTCAATATTTTTCTCCATCTCGTGGACCAGGTCTGCAATTTCAAGGTTCAGCATTTCACAAACCTTGTTAAGCCTGTCGAGGGAAAAAGAGTGTTCCGCAAATAACCTTTTGACGCTGGCCTCGGACAATTTCAGCTTTTGTGCTACCTGCCTGTAGTTGATCCCCTGCTTGCGCAGTTCCTTTTTCAAGGTATTAATAATCAACTTTGTTTGTGACATGGTATTACCCTGTGCTACAAAAAGATTAGCATGTTAATACTATGCAGCTAATAGTTGTGCAATACAAGCCTTGTCGGTTATTTTCCTTATAAGGGATAAAGGAATACAAGGTACGCAAATATGAAAAAGCTGTTTCGACTGTTAGTTGTTGTCTACAGCTCTATCGGCCTCATTGCATGCACGACGCAAAAAGCCATTGAATATATTGATAGTAACGCCGAAACAATAACCCGTCACTGGAGCGTGGAAGGCATCAAGTTTGCTGCTATTGAAGACAATCGTTATGTCCGCATGTGCATGATATTAAGCAGCCAGACCGATACAACGACTGAAGAACTGACTATCGATCTTGAGCAAATATCTAACACGCTAAATAACCAGACCGCTGTGATCGAAGGTCTTGAAGCTGGATTAAGTGATGAATCCCCGTTTTGTAGCCGTTACCTTGAAGAAGGCGAAAAGTCAGTACCAATTTCTGAAATCCATTCCGATGCACCTGATATCACTGAAGCTCTGTATGCGATTTACCAGGAGCCACTCGATCAGCCTGTTATAACTCTGTTGCATCACGAGACGGGACGCTATATTGTATTCGGTGCTCCAATGGATATGTACGGCGGACTGGATGAACATGCATTTGGTTCATACACGCAGACTGAACAACGTTTCAGTCCGGCTGTCGTATTGCTCATACCCCTGACGTTGATAGTTGATGCTGTACTTATCACCGCCATGGTTATCCTGCTTGTTACTTGTGCCATACCTCTCTTATTGCCGCTTTGTATACCAATTGCAATCGCTGCAAAAGGCATTCAGGCGGCTAGTTCAGACATTGAGGCTGACCCTGACCCTGATCCGGAGCCGGAAGACCTGTTTGACGATTATTAGGACTGGTGAGAAAGTAAAAGGACCTGACCCTGTTTGTTTTTCTTCGACCCCTTTATAGCAGCGCCTTTATTGAAAATCGATTAACAGAATGCCTGGCTGAGTTAACGCTGGAATCCAGCAAGGCAAGGATCTATTCGCCTATACTCCAGTCGATTGTTGAATGCGACGGTTCCCAGGTTCTTTCGGGCCGCAGATAAACGTTAAAATTTCTTGATCGCTGCGACCCAATCAGATACAGAGTGGCCCTTCCTTCTACACGGTGACTGTCATTCGTAAGATTCAGGCCGTTATAGAGAATATCTGTAGTCCAGTAACCTTCATTGTCGACCTGATTGACCAGGCTGGCTGTACGGTCTTGCAACCTGTAAGACTTGTTCGTATCCATATTGGTTACTATCAGGTTGTCAATTACTATACGTACAATATCTCTTGTTTTAGAACGGTACTGGATCAGCATGGAATCACGCGCCTGATCAACGGGTAACTCAAATCTCAACTCGCCCTTGTAAACCAGTATGTCCGTAATATCTGCATAAACCTGCGGTGATATAAACAGGCTGGCTATCACAAATATACATACATTCATTGTTCGATTCGTATTCAACATTACCTGCTGTGCCCGTATATTGGTCATGAGAATCACGTGATACTACAATCATCCGTGCCTTAAACCGCATTGTCAATCACTACTATTGACCCGTTCTTTAGAAAAAAGGGGAGGCGAAAAAGGGAGTGTAGAGAATAAATAAACTTTTCGTCCTCTTTAATTCCAACTGCAATATTCTGAGAGAGAATGCAGTGCTGCGTCTGAAAGTGTGCCGGCCTGCCAGGGCGTCCGTGCCCGCTGCAGAGGCTTGATATGAGTTATCCCCGCCGAAATGTGCTTACTGGCACAGCGTATTTTCAGTAATGCTATAGGGCTTGCCGTTCACATATAGCTGATCGCCTTCCATTTCGAGTGTGAATTCCTGCGGGCGCGGCCCCTGGCGAATTAGCAGCGTCGGTTTGCCGCGGATCGGATCGATGAACCACCGGCCCGGGGGGCGTGGCATAGGCGTCACGGGCATGGTCACCCAGGCATAACCGTTCCACACCGTCTGTTGTGTCGCGGTCGCGGTGGGCTGGGTGTTCACGGGCTTTTCGTTCGCCACGGTGCCGTTGCTGCACAGGTTGATCGGCTTCGGTACCAGGTGACCCCGGGTGACCGGGTTTTGCGGCACCAGGCTCTTGCCAATGAGCCGCTGCTCCCAGCTCATGATCATCTCCGAGTAGTCGATCTCGATGAAGCGAATGCTGTCGATCATGGCCTTGATGCGCAGCTTCCAGTCGTTCCAGTAATCCGGCCTTGCCGCGCCTATCACAAAGAAGTTCTGGTCGTCGAACCCGGCGAAACCGCCGAACACGCCCCTGACCTTGTACTCGCCGATGCGGCCCTTGACCGGCACAAGGACACTGCTGCCCTGGCTGACCTGGGCAGATTTTTCACTGCCCGTCACGACCAGGTCGATGCTGCCGACGTCGTCAAAGCCGCCGGCTTTCAGATCCTCCTTCAGGTCGTACAGGCGAAGATTATGGACAGGCTTGATAAACACCGAAGCTGTATTGTCCTTTGTGCTGAACACGTGGTAGCCGCGCCATTGCTTTTGCTCGACGAGTTCGTCATCGAGGTCGATGCTGATACCGATGCTCTTGTCGCTGTAGTTCGCTGCGTTGCCGATGCCGATAAAACAGCCGATACCCAGCACGATGCCGGATAGTGTTGATATGAATCTATGCATTATGTTTCTCCTACGTGTCATAACAGGATTGTATGGCAGTCATGGAGCCTCTGATTCATTCAAAGACTCCCGTGGTACATGGATGCACCACCATTACTCAAACACGTAAGGGTTTGAGTAATGAAGAAAAAAGAAAATCGCATTTTTCGATTTTCGTGCTCTGAGAATTCATGGAAGAATTATTCAGAGCTTGATTCGTGTCCCCAGGCCAGGCCGAATGATCTACTGGCCTCGCGGTATCTCACTTGCACAGGTCGCTGGTAGTGATGATGTACGGCTTGCCGTCCAACAGGAAATTTTCGCCCTCGTATTCCAGCTTGAGCTTTTGCTCGGGGCCGTCACTCACGATCAGGAAGGGCGCGCCCGCCGATACGATCACATACCATGTG
>Ga0209536_100009069_pt1 | contig 14818 bp, 12 predicted proteins | sample DeeMarSeWOR28_12_FD_187461 | JGI IMG/M metagenome (GOLD analysis project Ga0209536, IMG submission 187461) | Marine sediment microbial communities from White Oak River estuary, North Carolina - WOR-2-8_12 (SPAdes) (version 2) | ecosystem: Environmental > Aquatic > Marine > Intertidal zone >...
GGGAAGTGCGGAATGGGAGTAGGGTGGTCTTGATGATTAAGATTCTGAATTGAGTCTGCTCTCCCAGTTAAACTCCGGCTCTGTTACCGTGTGTTCCAATCGCTGGATGCGGTACTCCAGATTTTCATATCGCCTTTTAATACGGTCTGCGGCCATTTCTCTTGAATGCACATAACTGTCATAAAACTCCTGTTCGTCGTCGTTGTCTATGGGAATGACCGGCTCCGGTTTCATCAAAAAAGCCGCGATAAAGTATATGACAGCAGTCGGCCAGAAACCGGTGAATAAAAAGAGGGCCAGTGCGATTATCCGCACCCAGAAGACGGAGAAATCAAAATATTCGGCAACACCCCTGCAGACTCCAAGTATGACACCTCGTCTGGAACGGTAAAAAGGCCCATGGAAGATGCCCGAAAACCGGTTGCTTCGAAAACGCCTACCAAAGTAGCGATCACGCCCGACTCGATGATATCTGTGTCTTCTATGCCTTTTCATACAGGATGATCCTTTCTGCCAAACGTCAGGCTATGCTGGTTCTGGTTTACTCTCTTTTGCAATCCGTGAGGATTTTAGAGCTTCCAATTCTTGTTCAATCTCTTCATCCATCCCGAGAGCCTCCAACTCTTCCATCAGGGATGGGCTCGTACCGTAGTTGATGAGGCTGGCTTCCGCTTCCATCCGCTCGATTCGGTTTTCAAGGTCCTCAAATTTGAAGACGGCTTCAGTACTGTCAATCCGTCTAATTTCTTCCTGAGCGCGTCTTTTCTTGTTCGCGTGGATATGCCGCTGAACCAGAATCCGCTGCTTTTCCTTTGCACTTCTCAGTTTATCCTCCAACTGCCTGATATCGTCCTGATACGCCTCGATGAGGGTATTGTGCTCCATGAGTTCCTGTTCAAGGATCTCTGCCCGTTCCACGGATCTTCGTTTTTCAATGAGGGCTTCTCGTGCCAGATCATCCCGCCCTTTGCTCACAGCAAGGGGCGCTTTCTCTTCCCAATACGAAATACGGCTCTTCACATCATCCAAATGCCGCTGGACCTTTTTGCTCTCCGCCATGACCCCCGCACAGGATGCTTTGATCTCAATCAATGTATCCTCCATTTCTCGAATCATGAGCCTCACGAGCTTTTCAGGGTCTTCGGCTTTATCCAGCATGGCGTTTATATTCGCGCTGACGATATCTCGAAATCGAGTAAAGATCCCCATGACATGCCCTCCCTGTTTGAGTTTTACACAATAGATAGGCATGAATTGTGCCAAAAGCACTGCTATCAAATAACCCCATATTTTCAATAAATTATCTCATTAGCAGCATCTCGTGGCTATGGTTTTTTTCACCAATAATTGGTTGAATAAGCTACTATTTAGTCATCTCGCGCAGAGGCCATAGTCCCTGCTGAATTATGATTCCAATGTGTGGTTGTCTTTATTGGCTCAGCTTGGCTGTTTATAATAAAATCACTTTCACAGCCAAGGGCAAAAGACGTATCTATAAATGCCCTGTGCCGTGCGCCATGCGCCTTGCGCCATTCTTTTATTCCTCCCTCTTATAGCTGATGGAAATGCCGGAACTGCTGGCCCTGTTTATTGTCGTTTCAAAATTTGGCATGCTGTATACATAATCAAGAAAAGCAGAGACACCGCTATCATCCGTCCAAGAAACATTGTGGGCGGTGAAACAGCCGCCCACTTCAAGTTTCGGGGCCAGGGCAATGAAATAGTTCGTGTACCAATCTTTATCCGCGTCATTAAAGACAAAGTCGAAAGGACCCTCCAATTCTTCTACGAGATCATGGGCATTGGCTAATCGTGCGTCAATGTAATCTGAGAGTCCGGCCTCTTCAAAATTGGCGAGGGCCTTTTTATACCGACCTTCATCGATTTCGATGGTGATCAATTTCCCTCCCGTCTTACTGAGTGCCCAGGCTATCCATATGGCGGATCGTCCTGTGGAGGTCCCGATTTCAAGGGCCCTTGTATAATTGTTTTCAACGATAAGATCGTACAAGACTTTCCCATCTGCATTGGGGACGTTCATATCGGACCACTTGGGCCTACTCTTCATAAGGTAATTTGCCACGCTCTCATCGAGACTTGTCATCTCTTCCGTTTCTTGAGTTAGGACCGGGTCGGAGGTACAGCCTAAAAAAATCAAAGAAAAGAGGAAGATTGGTATGATACGAAATCTTATCTTCATTTCATCCTCCCATAAAGCTATTTAAAAAAATTATTTCACCACAGAGTCGCAGAGTTCACAGAGAAGATATTTTTTCGTTTGCCGGGAGATACCGGCAAACGAAAACCATCAGCCCTATCGGGCGCTAGGAATACTATTTTTTGGTTAGGATTTAATTGTTGTCCACATACCGGCCCCGCAGGGTGGAGTTCTTTTTGCCCATCGGTATCTCCCGATGGGCAAAAAAAGAAAAACTCTCTGTGCGCTCGAGCGAATCTGCCTGAGGCAGATAAAGCGGGTGGTGATATTAAAAGCCGATGCCCGAAACCATGGGCAGCAACGACTCATCGGCCCACTCCCCCATGGATCCCTCGTATATCTTGGCGTTCTTGAAACCGAGTATCTTTGTGGCCACAAACCAATTATAAGCGGCATGAATACCGTCATTGCAATAAAAGACGACAACCTCATATTTGCTGAATCCTACATTGCTGTAAACCTTGAATAGATCGTCCTCGTTGATAAACAGGTTTTTCTCATTGATGTTGCTTTTCCAGGGAATGCTAACCGCGCCCGGAAGGTGTCCCCGACGGGCCACATCCAATCCTGAGTGAATCATCTTGCCGGGTATCTCGCCTGTGTACGTCTTCCATGGCCTTGAATCCACAAACAAAACATCATTATTCCATAGATTCAGCTTGACGAAGGCCTTATCGACGTTTATCTCCGGGGTCATCTTCCCCACTTTATAGGAACTCGTGGGGCTGGTCAGAATTTTGTCGGTCGTTTCATAGCTTGCCGATTTCCAGCCGGAAATGCCCCCTTCAAGAATCTTGGCGTTTTCATGGCCATAATATGTCGCAACCCAGTGGGCCCGTATCGCGAGTCTATTATTAAAATTGTCATAGAAGATGAGCGTAGAGTTCTTGGTCGCTCCAATTTTATTCATGACCGCCTCAAAACCCTCTTTTGGTACAATCTTATAATATCTCTTTTCCGCGGTATTCGATAGATCCCGTTTCCAATCAATAAAAAGGGCATTTGGGATATGTTCCTTTTGATAATCCTCCGGAGTAAGGCTCACATCAATGATGACGATATCCCGATCGCCCGCGTGTTTCGCCAACCAATCAGGGGTCACATAATTTTTTGTACTCGGATATGAAGCCGCAACGCCATAATGAATCAGGAGAAGGAACCCTGTAAAACCCAAAAAAAGTGTCATGATTGCCTTTTTCATCTCGGACTCCTCTCTTGCTTTTTTCAGGAATATTAACCAGATGGACATAAATGGATTTTAGTTAATTTTGAATCCATTCATTATAAATTTGAGGTAATCTATAAAAAGATCTAATCAACCCTCCTTACCATAATGAGCCATATCATTTTTTTCAACAAGTTCTTCGTGGCCTTGTTCGTTGAATCCAGGTTCCTGGACCTCTCTATCCTAATCTTCACGGATTGTTGAAAAGTTCCCCTTGACTATGATAAACCCTATTGAGCTAAAATTGGGGGTCTCCTGGAACCAGGGCTTAATCGCCCGATTTTTTGAGCCTTCTTTGGGGTTTAACCGATGAATGAAAGAACACCAAAAGTGAGAAATGATTTGGAATTTATTCCTGTGCAGCATGAAGACCGGCAGCTGGTCCTCATCCGTGACCATCTTGGGCTGGTTCAGGAGGGAAAGGCCGTTGCACCCGCCCTTTACCATGTCATGGCCCTGTTGAATGGTTCCAGAAATTTGAGGGACTTACAATGGGAATTGATGAGACAACGCGGGGGTCTTCTGGTGGATACCGATGAGCTAAAAAGGATCCTCTTTCAACTCGATGAATCTTACCTGTTGGACTCCGAAAGATTCAAATCCGCAAGACATGAAATCATGAACCGCTTCGCCTCAGAGAAAGTAAGGCCCTGTTCCCATTGCGGCCAGGGATACCCCAATGAACCCCAGGCCCTCAAGTCTCGTCTGGATGAGATTCTGGCCGCTCATGCCCCTGTACCCGGCCCCGACGGATCCATCCTGGCCCTGGTGGCTCCCCATATCGATCTCAATGTAGGCTACAAAATGTACGCCCGGGCCTATTCTATGCTTAAGGATGTGTCACCCAGAAGGATCATATTGTTAGGCGTGGGGCATCAGATGGCCGATGACCTCTTTTCCTTGACGGATAAGGATTTTCAAACCCCTTTGGGCCTGGTTAAAAGTGATCCGAACCCCATTGAACGGCTCAGGGAGAAAGGATCGGGGGTCCTCGCATCAAATGATTTTGCCCATCGAAGCGAACACTCTCTAGAGTTTCAGCTTCTTTTTTTACAACATATCCTTAAAAAGGATTTCACGATCATACCCATCCTTTGCGGATCCTTTCAGGTATCCCTCCCCGAATACAGCAGAGACGCTCTTCTGGATAAGGCCGGCCGATTATTGGAGACATTGCATGAGATGATGATGGAACCGGATACGCTTCTGGTAGCGGGGGTGGATTTTTCGCACATCGGCCTAAAATTCGGTCATGACCGGCCGGCTGAGTACCTGGAGGGTCAATCAACCGCCCATGACAAGAAATTGTTGGAATCCCTATCCATGCAGAACGCGGATAAGTTTTGGGAGGAATCCCGGGCAGTAGAGGATCGATTTAATGTGTGCGGGTTTTCCGCCCTGGCATGCCTGCTTGAGGTCCTGCCCCCATGCAAAGGGACGATTCTGGGCCATGAAATCTGGCATGAAAAAGCGACCAATTCAGCCGTCAGTTTCGCAGGCGCCCTTTTTACATCTCCTCCGTGAGTTTTCCTCGTTGATATCATTCCGCGGGTCTTGACGGGCTGTTGCCTAAATCGAACTCGAAATAGGTTATGTTGCCCTTTCTGAAATACCTCGAAAAAACTTGGCCTCCACGCCTCCTTTGTGTATAACGATTCAAAACCTGACCCCGAAAAAATTCCTTCTGAGGCGAAGTCATGTCAGATAAAACCAAGTTCTTTTACGGTTACGTTATTGTCATCATATCTTTCTTTATCATGATGATGACGCTTGGTCTGCACGCCTCATTTGGGATCTTTTTCAAACCCATGATAGCCGATCTTGGTTGGACCAGGGCTGTGACTTCAGGCGCCTTTTCAGTTTCCCTGATTGCGCATGGACTGATCGGTATTGTGATGGGGGGTCTCAACGATCGCTTCGGCCCTCGCGGGGTGATGACACTCTGTGGTCTGCTTTCAGGCTCGGGATATATCCTCATGTCCCAGGTGCATTCTCTCTGGCAATTCTATCTTTTTTATGGGGTCATCATAGGTCTTGGGAGCGGTGTTTTCGTTCCCCTATTGTCGACCGTCGCCAAGTGGTATGTACAAAGAAGGAGTTTGATGAGTGGGATTGTTGTCGCGGGTTCAGGGTTCGGCATGTTAATTGTGCCACCCATCAGTAATCGGCTTATTTCGGTGTATGGTTGGCGTTCAACTTGTTTGAGTTTCGGTATTATCATTACCCTGTTTGTCATTTTAGGCGCCCAGTTTTTGAAACGAGACCCCGACCAGGTGGGACAAAAGGCCTTTGGTGAGAACAGCGCCGAAGAAGAAGAAACAGAGCAATTAGACAGGACCTATTCATTCAAGGAGGCCGCGCGAACCCAATCCTTCTGGATGTTTTTTGCCATGATGGTTTGTTATGGATTCAGCTTTTTTTCCATTCAAATACATATTGCCCCTTACATCACGGACGTCGGGATTTCAGCAACCAGTGCAGCCAACATCCTGGCGGTTATTGGAGGGGCCTCAATCATTGGACAAACCGTCGTCGGCAGTATGGGCGATCGAATCGGTAATAGACCGGCCTTTATCCTGGGTGCTGCTCTCCTGACGCTCGCTGTGATCGGTCTTATGCTGACAAACGTGTTGTGGACCTTCTATCTGTTTGCCCTGTTTTTGGGCCTTGCATTCGGAAATATGACCACCCAGGAATCCCCTTTAATCGCTTGGCTATTCGGACTGGGATCCCATGGTCTTATCTTCGGGTTTTTTTCTTTTGCCTTTACGATCGGCGCCGCCATCGGCCCTGTAGTATTCGGTTACCTGTTTGACACGACCGGTCAATATAAAATCGCCTTTTTATTGTGTGCCGCCATCTCTATGGTGACTGTCCTGTCCACAGTATTCTTAAGACCCACGATTACTAAACCTTAGGGGACATTGTTGAACATGCCCCTTAATTCTTGACAACGAGCAATCCTCATCCATGTTCTCCAATGTTTTTTTGTCAACCATTGCTCTCCCCTTTTCTCAAGTCCTTGAATCTTTTTGCTTTAAGTTCGAACCTTGGCAATGAACCGTATGGTTGGACCTCTGTTCGATATCCGAGGTTCGTTTTCAGCCTCAGCTGATTCTTCAAATTAGAAATGATTTGCTCACTTTGTTGTTCATGACCCGGAGCGAGTTCTATTTTTAACAAAATGTCATCAATATCACCTTTTTTTGTAACAATCACTTCGTATTCATCCGATAATTCGGGGAAACCCCTGACGACTTCCTCTATTGCCGTGGGGGCGAGCAGAACGCCCTTAACTTTAGTAATATCATCTGTGCGGCCAATAACCCCGCCTTCAATAAGACGAAAGCTTCTACCGCAGTCGCACTCATAATCAGCCCATTGAATAACATCCTTTGAATCAAATCTTATACAGGGTTTGGCGATTCGATCCAGTGCTGTTATGATCATTTTCCCGGGTTTGCCGGGCTCATTTATGATCTCACCGGTATTAATATCTTCTATTTCAACCAGAAAAAATGCCTCGTTTACATGAAGGCCCCCTGGTTGTTCCGTGCATTCATAGCTCCATGCGCCACTCTCCGTTGCACCGATATGATCATATACCTTTGCACCCCAAGCATCTTCAATCCGCTTTTTAGTCGTTGGTATGCTTGCACCCGGTTCCCCTGCGCATGTGATTTTCCGGATATGGAGATCTTTTGCAACATCAATGTTTAACGCCTTTGTGGCCGTATCAGCCATTCCCAACACATACGTTGGGGTAGCCATGACAGCCGTGCACTTGAGTTCATGCATTTTGAGTATTCGCGCCTTTGTATCCAATACGCCTCCCGGAACGACCTCACATCCGATCTTTTCCGCCGCATAATGACCGCCCCAGAAAGCGACAAATATATTGTACCCAAAAGGAATAAAAACCCTGTCGGTTTTACGATATCCTTGTGCATAAAGGACATAAGCCCATGTTTCAGAATACCAATCCAGGTCCTGCCAGGTTTCAGCATGGTACACAGGTGTACCGGTCGTGCCGCTGGTCTGTCTGAATGTGGTAATCTCTTCCAGGGGAACAGAAAGTATGTCTCCATAGGGAAAAGGCTTCTTCTTCTGTGTATCCCTCATCATAGCTTTTTCAATTTTTGGAATATGTTTAAGGTCATCAAAAGTTTTAATATCCCCTGGTTCAAGACCGGCATTTTTATAGATCTCTCTATAGAATGGAGAATTCTTATAGGTCAAATCCAGGGTTCTCTTGAACTTCATAAGCTGCAGATCCTTTAGTTTTTCCGAGGGAAGTGTCTCTGTTATGGGATTCCAAAAGATTGAATCGTGTTCCATTCCTTGCTCCCTACCTGCATACGTTGAGAATCTGTCTGATCGGTAATGTCCAATAGGAACCGAGATCGTTTAAAAAAGAGTAATGTCTGCTTAGCTTCACGAATCAGATCATCGCCGCCTATGGAAGCTATCAGCGAACATAGCGGCACCCAGGGCTACGGTTAATGTAGAATCCCACGCAGGCTTGGGCGCCAACCGCCTCACCCCCAGTATTTCTTCCAGCCATTTTATTATAGCCGGATTCCTGGCCAGTCCTCCAATGATTACAAGATCCGTTTTTAATCCTATTCTTGCCACCAACGTGCTGATTCTCATTGCCACCGCATGGTGGTAACCTGCTATCACCTGCTCTTCAGGCACTCTGTTGATCTTTGAATCGAGGACTTCTGATAGTGCGAACACCGAGCAAAAATCACTTAACCTTAATAATTCTTCAGATTGAAGAGCGATGTTACCGATCTCATCAATATCCTTCTGAACAAGATCGGCGAAGGATTCCATGGATCGTCCAAGACCCGCAGCACATTTATCGTTCCAGAGGAAATCATTGACTCTGCCGCGGTCCGTACAGTGAATGATCTTGCAACTTTGACCACCAAGGTCCAACACCGTACGCACAGACGGTCCCCAAATATTTACAGCCCCTGCAGCTGCGCATGCAATCTCAGATACAGTTTTTTCTGCAAAGGGGACCTGCGACCTCCCAATACCGGTTGCCACTATGGAATGGATATTTTCCAGCTTCAGACCCGTTTTATCCGAGATCGCATTTATTGTGCCGAAGGCGGATTCTTTGGGAATCAGGGTTTTAACATGAGAAGATGCATAGGGTTGTCCATCCAGCAGTATGAGAGCTTTGGAGTTAACGGCCCCGATATCTACACCGGCAACTATCACCTTTGCCTTTTTCCAATCCAACTGTTTATGAATTGAAGCCTTCTCGGTCATTATTCCTCCTCCTCACTTATTACAGCACCGATTGCACCCACATATTCCGGAGGTTCTATCACGCTTATGTCTTGATTCAGCAATTCCGAAATGTGCTTAATAATAACCTGGGACCGGGCAATTCCTCCTGCCACCACGACCTCTTTCGTAAGTGACAGATAGGTGCTCATATCAGCAACCCGCTCAGCTATATACCTCAAGACAGCAGCGGCCACATCGGCGATCTCCTCGCCTTGACACATCAGATCAATGGCATCTGTTTCAGCGGATAGACCACATTGAATAGCGACAGATAATTTCTTGGTTGATTTTAGCGCCAGTTTGGTCAACCCTTGTTCATTTAATCCCAAGGCTTTGGCCATGGTCGTGTAATAAATACCCAATCCATCAGCACATTTATCATTCTGAACAACATCAAGGAGATCACCGTTTTGGTCGTAACTCACAGCTTTATGAACATTCCCGCCGATGTCTATGATGGTTCTGGAATCCCTATTAAGGAACAAAGCCCCTTTAGCGCCTGACTTGAATTCAGGGACAGTTCCGGTTACCTTCAGAGACGGTGAGTCAATTATATCTTTAAATATTCCTGTAGCGACGACGCCTTCCAGGTCTTCAAGAGAGACGCCGGTATTTTCCATGGCATTATTCAATGCTGACTGAGCCGCTCCGACTATGTCAAATCCTGTGGGTGCATTACCGTAACCCATGACTTCCCTTCCATTCATTATTACTGCCTTGGTGTTAATGTGGCCTGCATCCAGTCCTGCTTGTATTTTTACTTTTTTCATGGCTCCACCCGATTTATCGTTTCTATAAGTGCTTCCAACTGTGTCCCGAATTGAATTCTGGGTACGGTCGTATCCAGCTCAAGCTCAGTCCATGGGATACCCAGATTTTTCAAGATGGGCTTAAGGGCCATAATGTCCATGGATTGAGGACTACAAAATCTCTGATAGAGCATTACCACCCCATCCGGCTTGAATTCCTCAATATATCCTTGAAGGACCCTAAACCTTTTTTTCTCACCGCTGCCGGGAACAGTATCTTTTGAAGGACACGGAATCCTGCTGATATGTCCCATAGCGATGGCTTTAAGCTTATCATCGCTATCCTCAGGCACCTCAAACCAGAAGTACCGGGCTGCTGTACAGGAATCAACAAATATGAGATTCGTGTCGTAGTTCAGATCTTCAAGCAGATCGAAGATGCGTAGATCATCACAAGCGCCTCCGGTTACCATCAGCCTTACCCCTGAAAACACCCTGTGGGGCTCAGCCTTCAGTTCCTGAATAAGCTCCTCAAGCATTTTATTGAATTCTTGTTTTTCCATAACCTGGGCGGCCAAAGAAACGGTTGCAACGTCAGCGCCGCTGATGGGAGGCTTATCAGCTTTCAGGGACTCCCAGAGTTTTTTAAGGAGTCTCCTGGTTTTGTTATAAACTTTGATGGCTTTCTCTATCTCTTCATCTGTTATGGATTTCCCCTCAAACTTCTCAACGAATTCTTTAAACTGTATAAAAGACTTGACCATAATATCACCGGCGTGTTTTGTATGTATAATGTGCGGGTAGGTTATGAGATAGCTTTTTTCCTCATATCCTGCAAATCTGACCCAGACATTAAAGGCTTCAGCCATATGTATGCAACTGCTTGCATGGGTTATCATGTCTAAGTAACCGTAATTTTTTTGCAGGCCTTGATAGGCACAATCGTGTGAGAAAGAGCAGTATGTTTCGTGTATGTAGCTCCTTGTCATTGCTTGTGACTCATGGGCACTGAGGATTCTAATGGGTACAAAGCCTGCCGCATACAGGATTTCCTCAGGAACATGAGTGCACATGTATCCGGCCAAGAGGTGCCCTTTGTCTTTTAGAGCTTTCGCGTATTCATGCGGATTCTCAGTGATGTGACGAAATTTTTCTATGATTTTACCAGCGTTCTTCTCCATCGTTTCTTACACGCCTCCTTTTTTGTTCTTGTGTGCTTTCATAAGATCTACGAACAACTCCGTTTTCCGTTTGGAGCCAGGTATATCCATCTTCCGCACATCGACTGTTTCAGTATCGTATTCAATTGTAGGGAGCCTGTCTTTAAATATACGCTGCAACGCTATGTAACCATTCCTGAAATCGGTTTCACAACTCCGGGTAGGTGCCAGTAAAAATCCGTCCGCTTTAAATTGCGCCGCCATGGCCTTGGACATTTCTTCCAAAGCCCAGTAGGACCTTACGCCCTGCCATGTGGGCCAGGCCAGGACTATTTTCGCCAGCTCCGTTAAGGCTTTTCTTCTGGTGGACAAGTCCAGATCACCCACCCATGACGGATCAATGCCCTCCCATGACCATTTCCGATCTTTATCAAATCCCTTGAAATTGCCGGCAGTGCCGAAGGTATAAACCGATGCTACAATCTCGGCTCCGGCGTTTTTAAGGGTTCTGCCGATTTCCGGATGACCATACGTATGAGCCAGCCCAAAATAGGCGATTCGATAATCTTGATTCGGAATAACGCTCTGGCCGGTGTCAACCATGTGCTGCACTTCTGCAAGCAAGTCTTCATACAACTTCGCAGCCTCATCGGTTGTCCTGTCCACCATGGCTGGCGGGAACAGGGCGATAAATCGACGCTCATCCAGAGGTGCGGGCGAATGCATGTTAAGTGCACATACATTACCCCAGAGAACCAGCACCTTAATTTCGTTTCTGGCTGCCCTGATGAACAGCTCATCATTAAACTGCCTGCCGGTTACCCTCTCAAGCCACCCTATTCCTTCCTCCATCTGATCACTCACATAATCTACAATTTTTGGATCTTGCTCCGCAGCACCCCCGCCGATCACATCGATTGGGAACAGGGGTACACCACCCAGAATTCGGGAAACTTCCTGGTACCATTTTGAATGCAGATTGCACAGATGAGTCGTCCAGATCAAATCAGGTCTGGGATACCCGTCATGGACCGTTCCATCTGTAATACTCATTTTATCACGAACCACCTCTCCCACGAACAGTTTCAGGTAACTGCATGAATGAAAACCCAGTCCGGCTGATTCAGCCGCCATAATATTCTTACGCCCTTCTTCCGGCAGTGTTCCCGCTGTTGAAGCGGCGTGAGGTTCGCCCCCTATTAAGTGAACATCATGACCTAATCCCTTGAGGGGCGCCAACACGCTCCAGGTGGAACCCATGCAGCGAAGGCCACCGGAAGCTCTACTCAGGTAGTCCCTGTAACATTTGGTTTGGTAGTTCTTAAAGTCGCTCCAAACTTTTAAAGTATACGCCATTTCAACCTCCATTCTGACTATCGTGCGCTTACGGCCTGGTGCCTCTTTTGTCGAATTTACATCCTATGACAATTGATAAGAATTATGAACCCTCAGAAAAGCCGACCGATCTTCATCGAGTGCTGGATACCCATTGCAAGGCGGAGATGCCGGAGAGAGCACCAAGAAAGGTTCAATAGTGTTTTTTTGTGATGGGGCTAAACCAATATACCGTGTGTTTTAGATGAAATCTACGAAAATTGCAAGATACTGGTTCTGAAATTTTTTCATGCCAGATACATATTTAAAAGGTAACTTATTTTTAACCTGAATATTGCTCGTGGCAATATGTCGGCACTAGGCGGAATCGACGTCTGCATAGGATAACTGTTTATCCAGCTTAAAAGATTCATTGAAAATTTCCAGCAGTTTAATATTTTGCTTTGCAAGCATAAGACAATTCCCAACGATCGCATAAAATAGAATACTGAGACGGGTTTTGGATGAATTATCCCGTATCCTTTGTATTTGTCCGAGGTTAATTTGATCTGCTATTTTCCGCATGTAGTGATACTGATCAACGATATTTTGATAATTTGAAATATCTTTATTGTTGAAAGAATTTTCTACTTTTAAAAGGATATCAAGCATAGCGATTTTGATTTTTTTGAGCTCTTCAATCTGGATATCCAGCAACCCTTTATGCTTATTACCGACATGAGTATATGAACGTAACACGATATCCCTGTAACCGTCTGATAGTTTTTGCAACCGTCTTATGGTTTGGGCGTATCGGTAGGAAACTTTGGGATCTTCCTTTTGCTGCAGCCTCAACACTTTAAATATATTGGCCATGATAATATTTACCCAGGTTTGGATACTTTTCGTCTTTTTTCTCTCCTTCTTTAGTGTATCAAAATCCTGCTCAAACAAGGCTTCGAGAGTTTTATCGAAAGACACTCTGAACTCCTTTAAGAGGTGTGCCAGCTGTTCGAATGTACTTGAAGTGGCCATTCTGGAATCTTTTATCTTTTTCAGATTAAAGATATCTATTTTTTCCGTTTCCTTCACACGACTTTTATGCTTCTGATGATTGTTCCAGACCATAAAGCCAATAATGAGTAAAAGAGCGATAATACCCGGTGACTTAAAATAGTGAATACAATTTGTAAAAATAAAAGCCGTTACAAAAGCGATGAAGGCGGTCATGAACCATCCCCCGACCACGGTCAAAACGCCTGTAACGCGGTAAACCGCGCTTTCCCTGCCCCACGCCTGGTCTGAAAAGGATGTCCCCATGGCCACCATAAAGGTCACATAGGTTGTCGATAAAGGGAGTTTCTGCGAAGTCGCGAAAGAAATTATCGCACTTGCAACCATTAGATTGACCGAGGCCCGAACCATGTCAAAAGGAGGCCTATTGTTTATGACTTCGACGGCTGTTTTGTTGTGAGGATCCATCCTCTGATTGATGAACTCTCTCAAACTCGCCGGAACAAGAACTTTTAAGTAACCCAAAAAGGAATCCACCATGCCTACAATGCCGCGAGAGATCCATATGGATTCAAAACGTTCTACCCCTTCCTCCTGCTGACCAAGACTTATTTCGGTCTGGGTAACCGTCCGGGCCTTTTTGGACAACCACAGGGTCAGGACCATGACGACCCCAGCAAGGAGTAACAAATAGGTTGGTGATTGAATTTTAGCCCCCAGGGCTTCCATGGTGATGGTCAGGGGGTCACTTGACGCAATCGCCGTTTTATAAGCTTGCAACCCGGCTAAAGGGACACCGATAAAATTCATCAGATCATTTGAGGCAAACGCCATGGCCAGAGCAAAAGTGCCTACAAGCACGATGATTTTCAATATGTTGACATTAAAAAAAGAAATCAGAGCTTGCAGAATAATTACCGAAATAATAAAGATGAAAAATAGAATTAATATCCAATGAGAATGTATCCACTCCGTGGTGCTGGATGTCATAAAGCTTGCACCCTTTGCGCCTTTGATAAGGATAAAAAACGTAATGGTCGCCATGGCAACACCTCCCCAAATTGCGCCATAACGCCTTAGCCTGTCCATATAGTTAAAAGTAAAAATTTGACGTGTTATGAACTGGACTATTGCACCGCAAAGAAATGCAACGATAATCGATAGAAGAATGCCAAATATAATCACCATGGCTTTGGACGTGTTTATGTATTCTGCAACCCCCATCACACTTCCTTGCGCGCTCATTATTTTGATCAATGACATGGCGACGGCAGCCCCCAAAAGTTCAAAAACAATCGAAACCGTCGTAGAGGTTGGTAATCCGTAGGAATTAAACAGGTCTAAAAGGATGATATCCGTGAATATGACAGCAAGGAAAATCGCAATGAGTTCAGGCATAGTAAAAAAATTGGGATGAAATATGCCCTTTCTTGCAACTTCCATCATGCCGCCTGAAAACGTCACACCGGCGAGAATCCCAAGGCTTGCAATGATCATGATGGCAATAAATGGTGCAACCCTTGAACCAATGGAAGAATTTAAAAAATTTACCGCATCATTCGCCACCCCCACAATGATGTCAAAGACGGCAAATATCAACAGCAATACAACTGCTAAAAATAATATTTCAATACTCATGATCGAATCCCTTTCCAATCAAACCGGAAGTGTGAAGAACCCCGACCAAAGGTCGGGGTTTCTTCGAATGAAAAAGCCATTTAGGCATGGTAGCGCATGCCCCCGAACCCCCATATTTGAAATACATCCACGTGCACAGCAGAAAACTTTCTGGCTTTTTCACGGATTTACATAAAGACAGACAAATCTATGG
>Ga0209536_100009070_pt1 | contig 14818 bp, 12 predicted proteins | sample DeeMarSeWOR28_12_FD_187461 | JGI IMG/M metagenome (GOLD analysis project Ga0209536, IMG submission 187461) | Marine sediment microbial communities from White Oak River estuary, North Carolina - WOR-2-8_12 (SPAdes) (version 2) | ecosystem: Environmental > Aquatic > Marine > Intertidal zone >...
TGCCCTCCACATACATCAGGATGGCCCGCGTATCCGGGTCCTGCCGGAAAAATTCCAGATATTCGTGAAACTTGATGTCGGCTTCATTACCCACACCGACATAGTAGGAAAATCCTTTGCGGCTTTTGATTTTGGCTTCGGTAATCAGGGTCAGCGCCATATTGCCGCTCTGGGTCAGCAACGCGATATCGCCCCGGGGCGCGTCTTTAAGTCCTACCAGATTTAAATTATCTTTGAGGTTGAGCATGCCGGAGGTGTTCGGACCGACCAGCCGGATGTTGTGTTTTTTGGCCACCGCCACCATTTCATCTTCCAGTTTGCGACCATCTGATCCGATTTCACCGAAACCGCCGGCCAACACCACCGCACCTTTAACGCCTTTTTTACCACAATCCGCCAGCACGGACGGCAGCGTTTTGGCCGGTGTTGCCACCAAAGCAACATCGATCGGTTCGTCAATATCCGTTACGCTCATGTAGCATTTAAATCCAAGTATGCTTTTTTCCTTGGGATTAACCGGATAGATTTTACCCTCGTATTTTTCATCCAACAGGGTGCGTATGGCCTGGTAACCGCGTTTGGTCTCATTTCTGGAGGCACCGATGATGGCCACCGATTCGGCATTAAAGATGCGATCTAGGGACATTCAATTTCTCCAATTTCATGTTTTATCTTCACCGATTAGGGTAAGCGATATCTTCAATAATTGGCTACTGGCCACTTGCTTCTGGCGACTGGCTAAGAGCCAATGACTAATTGATCGACAGCCAGTTGCCAGCAGCCAGAGACCAGCAGAACCGATGCAAGAAGCCAACTTCTGCGAACATAGATGCAGAAATCAGCAGCCAGTAGCCAGAAACCAGTAGCCAGAAGCCAGAATCACGATTTTTTGCGCTCTGCAAAGGCCTTGAGCGCTTCCTGGCGCTCCTTGGTGGAGACACAGGTCAGACAAGCCTCGATCTCGAAATCCATCAGGGCGTCGAGACTAATTCCGCTTTGGGCCATTTGCAAGCCTTTTTTAATCATTTTGATTGAAATCGCTGAATTTGCCACAATTTTTTCAGCCATTTCCCGGGCAGCGGATTCCAATTGTTTGAGCGGAACCGACATGTTTACCAAACCGATACGCTCGGCCTCTTTGCCGTCAATATACTGGCCCGTAAAGAGCAGCTCTTTTGCTTTTCCAGGGCCGATTAAGTTTTGTATCAATCGAAAGGCACCGCCGGTTACCGATGAGGTCACCATCGCCTCAGGAGATCCGATTTGAGCCTCATCAGCAGCAATGCGAATGTCGCAGGCCAATGCCAACTCATAGCCGGAACCCAACGCATAGCCATTGATCGCAGCGATGGTCGGTTTTTCAAAGCGAATAATTTTCCGGGAAGCTTCCTGAAGCTCGACTAAATAATCGCGATATTCATCCACACTTCTGGTTTTCGATTCTTTCAGATCCGCTCCGGTTGAGAAGGCACGGCCCTCACCGCTAATGATCAATGCTTTTACTTGCTCATCTTGCCGGGCATCTTCTAAAGCGGCTTGTAAATCAAGCCAGAGCTGCTTATTCATGGCATTCAAAACCTCAGGACGGTTCAATCGAATCATCGCGACCCCCTGATCTTTCTCATATAAAATACAGTCAAAATTCATATTTTTCTCCTAAACTATGCGATTTTGGGTAAAAGCGCCCACAGAATAACCCAGGCCTGGGTATCAGGGTCTTTATCCAGGCACACGATTCCGCTGTTTTGAAATTTAAAAATCGGTTTGTCGATTGATCCGGTTACCAGAAAGGCAGTCATGCGTTCCATAAACGGCAAATGGCCGATCAGCATGACATTCTCAGAAGGGTCCAAATTAGCTGCTGCTTCAGCGACATTATCCATCGGTTTGATGCCGCTAATCTCCTGGACGCCCTGATTCGGAGCTAGTGCCTGGGCCAATATTTCAGCTGTCTGTCGGGCGCGTGTCTTTACGCTGTGTCTGATCTGGGATACGGTAACCCCTTTTTCTTTGGCCGTCTTAGCGATCATTTCTGTTTCTGCTTTTCCTTCTTCAGAAAGGCCTTGATCGGGGTCCTGGTCCTTTGGCAGGCTCTTTCCATGTTGAACAAGATAAAGTGCCATGACGCTGATCCTCCTTGTATTTTAAAAAGATTGTGGCTATAGTTTTAATTTAAGTGTCCATAAACATCAATAAAATTTTCCCGACCTTGCCGACTGTTCATCGATATTGTTGTGGGGTATCTGAATGCGAATTATAACGCGACCGGATTTTGATGGGATCGTATGTGCGGTCCTGCTGTATGATGCCTTAGAAATTAAAAAACCGATTTTATGGGTAGAGCCCAATGACGTCCAAAAAGGCCGGATCGATATTCTAAATCAGGACATTATTGCCAATTTGCCATATGATGAGCGCTGCGCGCTCTGGTTCGATCACCATTTTACCAATCAGATCGACACACCGTTTAAAGGCGCGTTTCAAATTGCACCGTCCGCAGCGGGGATCATTTTTGAATATTACAAAGAGCGTTTCCAGCGGGATTACAGCGAATTGGTGCAGGCGACAGATAAGATTGATTCGGCTAATTTGACCTTGGACGAAGTTCTTCACCCTGAAAAGTATCCATACGTCCTAATCTCTCTGACGGTGTCAAACGAGGCGCACCCCAACGAGCCTTATTGGAATATGCTGGTTGAACTTTTCCGAAAACAGGATATTCAGCAAATATTAAAAAATTCTGAAGTCAAACAGCATTGTCAGGAGGTGATTCAGCAGAATGACCGTTATGTGGATATCTTAAAGCAGCACACCGTATTAAACCGGCATATTGCCCTGACTGATTTTCGATCGTTAGACAGAGCCCCATTTGGCAATCGATTTCTTGTTTACTCCCTGTTTCCCGAGGCTTCGGTAAATGTGAGAATTCGCCGAGAAAAGCATCATAAAGACATCGTCGTCGTGAATGTAGGGCACAGTATCTTTAACCCAGGCTGTAATGTCAATGTTGGTTTGATGCTTGCAGAATTCGGCGGCGGTGGTCACCGGGGAGCAGGCTCAGCAAGAGTCCCCCTATCCAAAGCTGATGAAATCATCGCTAAAATAGTCCACCAGTTGCTTGAAAACAAACGCAATGAACACTATCAGTCGCGGTGGCAGAACAGCTCTTTATGATTTTTTCGGTTTTGAAACTGTCTCGAATCAACTCCCCAAGCTTAGCCGGTTGGTAAATGCTATTTCTGACAGGTAGCGAATAATCTCGCACCTGCCTCTCAACAGATGCCTTCTTATCTTCACTGGTGGCGAAAACCGAGTCTCCTGAGTTAGGGTCTATCGTTCTATGGTTACTTATGTAAAATTGCTGTTAACCGCCATTTTCTGGGGGGGGACATTTGTTGCCGGACGCAGTCTGGCCCAGCATGTGGGGCCATATTCGGCGGCATTTCTCAGATTTGCGGTTGCATCCCTGTTTCTGGTTTTCATCACTTGGAAAGTGGAAGGCCGGCTGGCACTGCTAAAAAGGGGGCAGCTCCTGCCTGTCTTTCTACTCGGATTGACGGGTGTTTTTTTCTACAACGTCTTCTTTTTCAAAGGATTGAAACTCATCGAAGCCGGCCGGGCGGCGATCATCATCGCCAATAATCCAATATTGATAGCCCTTTTATCAGCCGCCATCTTTAAAGAAAAGCTGAATGCCATAAAAGCCACGGGCATTGTCATTTCTGTAACCGGTGCCATTTTGGCCATATCCAAGGGTGATCTTCGTGTTATTTTACAGGGCCATCTGGGATGGGGAGAATTTTATATTTTTTTGTGTGTTGCCAGCTGGGTGACTTTTTCTTTGCTCGGCAAAGCAGTGATGTCCGGCCTTTCACCTTTAGCATCGGTTACATACAGTTCTCTGACCGGCACCCTTTTACTCTTAATCCCCGCCTTCAGAGAAGGTATCGTCAATTGCATTAATTTTTCAATTTATGATTGGTGGAATATCTTTTACCTGGGTTTTTTCGGCACGGTACTGGGATTTGTGTGGTTCTATGAGGGGATTAAAAAGATCGGGCCCACCAAAGCCGGACTGTTCATTAATTTTGTTCCGATCAGTGCAATTTTACTGGCTTTCTTTTTGTTGGACGAACCGGTAACCTTTTCTTTGCTGATCGGCGCATTACTAGTCACAACCGGGGTGTATTTAACGAACCGGCCGTGAGATGCTTTGCGTGTGGCTGTGACATGTGCTTCAGTTCAGCTCGCCATGTAAGAGCGGATAAATTTTTCACGATCTTCATTTTACTCTCGTCTTTGATCTTTTTTTTTCTCGAGGATGTATTATAGTTTCATATACTGATTTGATCTAAATGTATTTCTGAATTATCAGAAGTTAACCAAATTGTATAGAGACAATAATTTAGTGTTAGAGGAGGCATTATGGATCTCAAGGATTATTTTGAAAATTCGAAGGGTGTGGGCGTACTGGCGACCGCCGATAGCGACGGCAAGGTCGATGCGGCAATTTATGCCAGACCCCATTTTATGGAAGATGGCACACTGGCCGTTATCATGCGCGACCGTCTCTCCCACCACAATCTTCAGTCCAATCCCCACGCCACTTTTTTGTTTATGGAGGAAGGTCCCGGTTATAAAGGCAAACGGCTGTTTATGACCAAGGTGAAAGAAGAACAAGATACGGAGCTTTTATATTCCCTGCGTCGACGACAATACCCGAACGACAGCGAAGAGGCCAAATTTTTGGTATTCTTTAAGCTGGACAAGGAGCTGCCGCTTGTTGGGGCCGGTAAATAATTTCTGTTGATATCCACAAAAAAAAGTCACAGAGGCTGCTTATGGAAACATCAGCAGAGGTCCAAAACCGTCTGCGGAATCTTTTCGAGTCGCAAAGACTAGCTGTTGTCGCTACCCAGAACGGCGGTCAACCCTACGCCAGCCTCGTGGCCTTTGTGGCCACTGATGATTTGCGGCATCTTTTCTTTGTCACGGGGAGAACCACGCGTAAATTCTCAAACATGTTATCCGATTCACGTGTGGCGGTTTTAGTGAACAGCAGTGTGAACCAGGAGTCCGACTTTCATGAAGCGATTTCCATAACCGCCACCGGAATCGCCGAGGAAATAAAGGATCCTGAACGTCGGGATATCCTCAAACTTTACCTGTCCAAACACCCGTACTTAGAAGATTTCGCCAAATCACCCTCCTGTGCGCTTATCAGGGTAACCGCTCGATCATATTACATGGTACAGAATTTTCAAAACGTGATGGAGTTTCATATTGACCGATGACCTGGATCATATCGACTGAAAATATCCAGCAGGAAGACGGGCAGCGGGTCGGCGGCAAGGGATACGCCCTGGCATTGTTGGCTAAAGGCGGTTTTGCCGTTCCCAAAACCCTCTGTGTGACGAGTCAAACCTACCAGGAGTATGTTCGCCGGACCGGTTTGCGTGAGCGCATTTTGCTCGAGCTCAATCGGAAATCATTCAAAGATATGCGCTGGGAAGAAATCTGGGATTGTGCCACCCGCATCCGCAATATGTTTCTGCGTAAACCGATTCCAGCTGACATATCCGGTCAACTTAAGCAGGCCATTCATGCTGCCTTCCATGACAAGGCCGTCGTGGTGCGATCGTCGGCACCCGAAGAACATGATGCCGTGTCCTCCTTTGCCGGCCTGCATGAATCCTATGTCAATATTCAGGGCACTGATGCCATCCTGGAACACATTTCCAAGGTCTGGGCATCTTTATGGTCTGATGCGGCGTTGCTATATCGCCAGGAAATCGGCCTGGATGTCACCAAGAGCGCCATGGCAGTGGTTATTCAGGAAATTATCGTTGGTGATAAATCGGGGGTGGCTTTTTCCAAAAATCCCAACGACACATCCCAGGGGGTGATCGAATCCGTCTATGGTCTCAATCAGGGACTTGTGGATGGCGCGGTTGAGCCCGATCGATGGATACTCGACCGCCAGAAGAAGACAATCATTTCCCACACCCCGGCCGAGCGCACGCATTGGGTGATTGCCGGTGAGTCCGGTGTTCGACTCGATGCCCTGCCGGAGAAATTGGCGAATTTGCCGCCACTGAACACTCAAGAGGCCCGTCATGTTTTTGAGCTGGCGCTCAAAGCCGAAAATTATTTCAAATCCCCGCAGGATCTGGAATGGACCATTCGTCAAAAGGATCTGGTTGTGCTGCAATCCCGCCCGATCACCACGCTAGCACCGCAAAAAAATGGTGACAGCCGCAGCTGGTACCTGAGCCTGCACCGCAGCTTTGAGAATCTCAAACACCTGCGTGACAAGATTGAAAATGAGCTGATACCGGCCATGATTGCGGCAGCAGATAAAATGGCCCGACGGGATCTCAGCAAGCTGTCTGATCAGGATCTGGCGGCAGAGATTAATCATCGCTGGGAGATCAATCAAAAGTGGACCAACATCTACTGGGAAGAATTTATCCCCTATGCCCATGGGGTTCGACTGTTTGGACAAATATATAATGACGCCATGCATCCGGAAGATCCATATGAATTTATCGATCTGCTGACCCACACCGAAATGGCCAGTTTGGAACGAAATCAAATGTTAGCGGATCTGGCAAACCGGATTGGCAACAACCCTTCCCTGGCCAAAGCGCTACATGAAGGTCAAACGGAGAACCTTGATCCTTTGTTTTTAGAGGCGGTGAATCGATTTGTTGAAAAATTTGGTGACCTGACCTGTGCGGTGACCGGCGGCACCCAGTGTGAACAGGCACCGGATGGGCTTTACAAGATTTTGCTCGAAATGGCTGCTCATCTGCCTACCGAAGCCGATCGGCAACCGATGAAAGATAAGGAAGCCCTGCAACAAAAATTCCTAAGTATGTTTGAAGGTGAACAGAAAAAAACGGCTGTTGAGCTTTTGGATCTTGCCCGCAGCAGTTATCAGCTGCGCGATGATGATAATATATACCTGGGTAGAATAGAAGCCCAGCTGCTGGCGGCCGTACGCGAGGCCAGACAGCGGATTGATGCTCGCCTTCATGGAGGATCGAACAAAAAAATTGCCGCTGAACTGCTTAAAGTGGTTGAAAGCCTGGATCATCGACCACAGTTTCAGCCGCCCTACCAGCAAAAACCCGAGAACGGATTTGTGATTCAAGCCCGGCAGCTAATCGGCCAGCCCGCCGGGCCGGGTTTGGCCAAAGGGCCCGCCCGGGTGATAGAGCAAACCGCCGATCTGGCCGAATTCAAGTACGGTGAAATATTAATCTGTGATGCCGTGGATCCGAACATGACCTTTGTGGTGCCGCTGGCAGCCGGAGTCGTGGAGCGCCGGGGCGGCATGCTGATTCATGGTGCCATCATCGCCAGAGAATATGGCTTGCCGTGCGTCACCGGCATTCCCGATGCCACCAGGCTCATCCGTAATGGCGATGAAGTGACGGTTGATGGGTATCTGGGGATTGTAACGATCGGCTCAGCAGAATTGTAAGGTTCTCTTCAGATGGATGCGAAATGCGCCTGCTGGACGCCATCAAGTAAAAGAAAAGACCTGATTTTAACACAAATAACATCCGCGTCGGGATGCTGCATAAAGCTATCCAGGTGAGGATGGGCTTGTAGAAGCTTTGCGGCCACCTGTTTGCGTTTCTGCAAATTTTCAATTCTACAGAAAATTCCCTCTACCGTCAGCGCTTTGGCCGCCGAGCGGGGGGATTTTTCGCGGGTATCGATCAGCAGGCTGACCGCTGGGTTTTGCATCAGATTCTTGTACTTGGTGCTGTTTTTGTGAGTCACCATGTAAATTTCTTCGCAATTGGCATCGGTGACATAGGCCATCAGTGAGCAATACGGTTTTTGGCCGGCAACGGTGGCCAAAACACACATGTCTTTCTGTTTGGCAAGGGCTTTCATCTCGGTGAGCATAGACCCATCCTTTAAACAAGCGCAGATTTTATCTTGATCTTATTGCCTATCACATTTACTGTGCTAAGAAAATTAAAATTATGACCTGAATTTAGCATGAAAATTAATGCGAAGTAGAGATTGCCATTAATCACAGCACGTCAAGCAAATTATAGGAGTACAAATAAATCGGAGGCGTATTATGAATGAGCGAGTTCGATTGGGTATCAGCTCCTGTCTTCTGGGCAATGCGGTTCGCTGGAACAGTGGTCACAAAATGGATCGCTATCTGACCCGCACCTTGGGCCAATTTGTGGATTATGTTCCGGTCTGCCCGGAAGTCGAAGCCGGTTTCGGCGTCCCGCGGGAATCCATGCGCCTGGTGGGGGATCCGGAAAATCCGCGTTTGATTACCTTTAAGACCAAAACCGATAACACCGATCAAATGTTGACCTGGGCCCGCAAGCGTGTGAAAGAATTGGAAAAGGAAGATCTGCATGGCTTTATTTTCAAAAGCGACTCCCCCAGCAGTGGTATGATCCGGGTAAAGGTCTACACCGAAAAGGGGATGCCGGTCAAAAATGGGGTGGGTATGTTTGCCAGGGAATTTATGGACCATTTTCCCCTCATTCCGGCGGAAGATGATGGGCGGCTGCACGATCCCAAAATCAGAGAAAATTTTATCGAGCGCATCTTTGCCCTGCAGCGCTGGCGCCAGACGATTAGCAATGGCAAAAATATGGGTAACCTGGTGGATTTTCACACCCGCAACAAGCTTTTAATTCTTTCCCACAGCCAAAAACATTCGCGGCTGATGGGCAAGCTGGTGGCAGCCGGCAAACAGATGCCGATGGATGAGTTATACGCCCAATATGAGGCTTTGCTGATGGAAGCCCTGGCGCTCAAAACCACACCCAAAAAGAATATGAATGTGTTGCAGCATTTAATGGGATATTTCAAGAAACAGCTGTCGCGGGATGAAAAGCAGGAGCTGCTGGAGGTGTTCGACCAGTATCGTCAGGAGTTCGTCCCGCTGGTGGTGCCGATTACGCTGATCAACCACTTTGTGCGTAAATACGATCAGCAGTATTTAAAATTGCAGACCTATTTGAATCCACATCCTGTAGAACTAAAACTCCGAACCCACGTTTGAATCGGATTGACGCCTTGCCCTCGGGCAAAATCTGGCATTTTAAAACCCATTCAGGGTGTTTTTTAAAAAAATCGGGTCAAATTTCGATTGGATTGGCGGAGCTTAAGTTTAATACACACGTCTAATTCACTTGGGAGTGATGGCGTGCTGGAGCAAATTTAGATTGGAGTACTGGAGTGATGGAGTAGTGGAGTACTGGAGCATATTTGGATTGGAGTAATGGAGTAGTGGAGTACTGGAGTAGTGGCTTAAAGATGGCACCCACGCAGCAAGTTCAAGAACTCCTTCCAACACTCCAATACTCCAGTACTCCAATACTCCCGATTATTAGATCCTCTCAAGCTAACTTTTACCAAATTAGCTATTGAAAGGCTGTGAGATGACTTCTCGACCCATTTTAGTGACTGGGGCTACGGGTTATGTCGGCGGGCGGCTGATACCGGCGTTGCTCGAGGCCGGTTATCGGGTCAGGGCCATGGGCCGGTCGCTGGATAAGCTCGCATGCCGTCCGTGGGCCCATCATGAACAGATTGAACTGGTGCAGGGTGATGTGCTGGATAAGGTTTCCCTGAAAGAGGCGGCCAAAGGTTGCCGGGCCGCATATTATCTGGTGCACTCCATGATTGCCCAAAAGAAAAAATTTGCCGAAGCCGATCGCACGGCTGCCCGCAACATGGTCGCTTCAGCTGCATCCGAAGGTTTGGCAAGAATTATTTACCTGGGCGGTCTGGCAGAGGCGCAGGACACCGCTTTGAGCAAACATTTGCAATCGCGCATCGAGGTGGCCGATATCCTCCAATCCGGGCCGGTGCCCACCACCGATTTGCGGGCGCCGATGATCTTAGGATCCGGCAGCGCCTCGTTTGAGATTTTGCGCTATCTGGTGGAGCATCTGCCGGTGATGACCACACCCCGCTGGGTGTTCTCGCTCAATCAGCCGATTGCCATTCGCAATGTGGTTTACTATCTGGTGGAATGCCTGGCGCACGAGGAAACCACCGGAGAGACCTTTGATATCGGCGGCCCGGATGTTTTGACCTACCGTAAACTATTGGATATCTACGCTGAAGAAGCCCATCTTCGCAAACGCTGGGTCATACCGGTGCCGGTCTTGACACCGACCCTGAGTGCTTACTGGATTCATCTGATCAGCCCGGTTCCGGCATCGATTGCCCTGCCGCTGACCGAAGGCCTGACCAGCGCGGCGGTATGCAGCGAAAATCGCATCCAGTCCATTATCCCGCAAAAGCTTTTGAGCTGCCGGGAAGCCATTCGGCTGGCGCTGGATCGGGTCCAGCAACAGCAATTGGATAGTTGCTGGGCGGATGCCGGAGAACTGATTGAACCTGAGTGGGCCCATTGCGGTGATGCGGACTGGGCGGGGGGCACGATCCTGAAATGCGGCTATCGCGCCATAATCAACGCTCCGGCTGAGACACTCTGGGATCTGATCCACAAAATTGGCGGTCACCAGGGCTATTATTTTGGCGATACCCTCTGGCGATTGCGCGGCTGGATCGATCGCTTGGCCGGCGGTCCGGGCCTTGGCCGGGGAAGCGCTAACCAGGCCGGTCGGTCGGTGGGCGAGGCGGTGGATTTCTGGCGGGTCCTTAAGGTGGAGCCGCCTCATCACCTGGCCTTGCTTTCCGAAATGAAAGCGCCCGGCGATGCCATCCTGGAATTTCAAATCAGCGCCAGGGGTGCTGAGCGATCCGAGCTGCAGCTGATTTCACGCTTTATGCCCAGAGGGCTGAGTGGTTTTATTTACTGGTATGCGTTTTATCCGTTTCATCAATGGGTCTTTGTCGGCATGCTTAAATCCATAGCCAAACATAGCGGTAAGATCCTTGAACAGGGGCCGGAACGATTTACTCCCAAGTTGCATGACAGCTGTGCATTGCCGACGAACGAGACCTGATAACTAAATTCAGACTAAAACTCATATCTTGGCGACCTTAGCACCCGCCCTGGTTATCGGCTACCCCTTACCGTATTCGCCTAAAGACAGCGTATCAGCGCTGGCTTTTTTATTTGATGAACCGCTGTTTTTTGTCGATGAAATGCGCTTTGGCCCTTATCGATTCTGGCACCATCAGCATCGGTTTATAAAAACCACCGAGGGCATCAAGATGCAGGATACAGTTTATTATGCCTTCAAGTTTGGATGGCTTGGACAAATCCTGCACAATATGGTAATACGCACCAAGCTGAATGACATTTTTGATTACCGGCAAACAGCTCTCGAAGCTATCTTTGAAAGTCGCCGCTAACCCCCATAACACCTTTCCATTGGACCCAGAAGGAGTGGTATATGAAACGGTTGATATTCGTCCTGACTGTCGGCTTCTGCCTACTGATCAATAGCATGGCTTTAGCGGATGACATTCCTCTCAGCGAAGCCAGCTCCGAATGCATTGATTGCCATGCATCGATTCATCCGGGCATTGTCAGTGGCTGGCAACAAAGCCGCCACGCTATGATCACCCCCCAAAAAGCCATGGCGGTCGAAGGCGTTGCCCGTAAAGTCTCCAGCACGACGGTGCCTGAAAGTTTACAAAAGGTTGTGGTGGGATGTGCCGAGTGCCACACCCTCAGACCCGAAGCCCATGCCGATACCTTTGAGCACAACGGCTATGATGTTCATGTGGTGGTCAGCCCTGATGACTGCCAGACCTGTCATGTGACCGAAAGAAAGCAATATGCCAAAAATATCATGGCGCATGCCTATGGGAATCTGGCCCATAACAGCCTGCATCAAAAACATGAGCATGCCATTCTGGCATCAACACAATTTCAGAACGGGAAAATAACGAGGACGCCTGCCAACGAGGCCACCAAAGCTGAAGCGTGCTACTACTGCCACGGTACCAAACTGGAGCTGGCCGGCACCGAAACCCGCGACACCGAAGCGGCCGGTGAACTGGAATTTCCAGTTATCAAGGGCTGGCCCAACCAGGGTGTGGGCCGCATCAACCTGGACGGCAGCATGGGCGCCTGCTCGGCCTGCCATACACGGCACACATTCTCAATCGAAATAGCCCGCAAACCCTATACCTGCAAAGAATGCCATGTGGGGCCCGATGTGCCTGCATACAAAGTCTATGCGGCCAGTAAACACGGCAACATCTTTTCAAGCAAACAGGCCACCTGGAATTTTAAGGCCGTGCCATGGACCATCGGCCAGGATTTTACAGCCCCCACCTGCGCCACCTGTCATATCAGCCTGCTGGTCAACACCGATGAGGAGGTGGTGGTTGAACGAACCCATCAGATGAACAATCGACTGCCGTGGCGTATTCTGGGGCTGATATATGCCCACCCGCATCCCATTGAGCCGGATACCAGCATCATCCGCAATAAGGACAAATTGCCCCTGCCGACGGATTATAATGGCGGCTTTGCAACAAAGTATTTAATCGATGAAAAGGAGATGACGGTTCGCAAGCAAGCCATGCAGGCGGCCTGCCTGAACTGCCATGATACCTCCTGGGTTAATGGTCATTGGCAGCGCTTTGAAAACACCATCAAAGAAACCAATGCCCAGACCCTGACCGCCACCCGGATCATGCAGGACATTTGGAAGCTGGGTCTGGCAAACTATCAGGACAATCCCTATGACGAAGCCGTCGAAAAAAAATGGAGCACCACCTGGTTGTTCTATTCAAATACCATCCGTTTTGCTTCTTCCATGGCCGGCGGAGGCGATTACGGCGTGTTTGCCGGCGGCCGCTATCAACTTTCGCAAACGATTCTGGAGCTGAACGACTGGCTGAAGTTAAACAAGCAGCTTGAGGCAGCTCAAAAAAAATAAGCCCCCCGGGCAATTATCGGTTAACCCATGAAACCTCAAGACATACAGGATACGCGTATCCAATACTTAAACGATCTCGATCTGCGCCAGGGGAATTTCGTACTTTACTGGATGCAGCAGTCCCAGCGGGCTGAATACAACCATGCTCTGGAATATGCAGTGCAACAGGCCAACCAAGTGGGGCAGGGTGTTTTGGTTGTCTTCGGGCTGATGGACGATTATCCGGAAGCCAATTTGCGGCATTATACGTTTATGCTCGAGGGGCTTCAGGACACCCAAACGGCGCTTGGCAAGCGCGGCATCAAAATGATTGTCAAAAAAGGCAATCCTGCTGATGTGGCCCTTGCAGTTGGTGAAAAAGCATCCCTGATTGTGTGTGATCGAGGCTACCTTCGACATCAACGGCAGTGGCGCCAAAAGGTCGCTAAAGACGCCGGCTGCCGGGTGGTCCAGGTCGAAAGTGATGTGGTTGTGCCGCTTGAAGTCGTTTCCAACAAAGCCGAATACGCGGCCCGCACCATACGCCCCAAAATACACAAACATCTCAAGGATTACCTCGTTGAACTCAAACCGACGAAAATAAAAAAATCTTCTCTGCAGCTCGGAGTTAAGGGCATCGGTTTGAGCGATATCAATGCTGTTTTAAAAAAAATGTCGCTGGATCGAAGTGTCGGGCCGGTCAGCCAGTTCTTTAAAGGCGGCACCGCCCAGGCACGCCAGACATTCTCAGATTTTTTGCGTCATCGGTTCAAAACCTACGTTGAAAACCGCAACCAGCCGCAGACCGATGATGTTTCCCATATGAGCAAATATTTGCATTTCGGCCAGATTTCTCCCTTGTTTTTGGCTTTGAAGGTGCAAGGCACCGACAAACGCCAAAAGGAGGCCCGGGAGGCTTTTATCGAAGAGCTGATTGTGCGCCGTGAGCTAGCCATGAACTTCGTTCATTACACGCCCGACTATGATTCATATCGATGTTTGCCGAAATGGGCGCAAAAGACCTTAAGCGAGCATAAAAAAGACAAGCGTGAGCATACGTATACACGCCGGCAGCTGGAAGATGCCAAAACCCACGATGAATACTGGAATGCGGCCATGCGGGAGATGAAGTTTACCGGCTTCATGCACAACTATATGCGCATGTACTGGGGAAAAAAAATTCTGGAATGGACCTCAACGCCTGAACAGGGCTTCAAAACGACGCTGGCCATCAACAACACCTATTTTTTAGACGGCCGCGATGCCAATTCTTACACCGGTGTGGCCTGGGTCTTCGGGGTTCACGACCGGGCCTGGTTCGAGCGGCCGATATTCGGCAAAATCCGCTACATGGCCGCATCCGGGCTGGAGCGTAAATGTGATATTCAGGCCTATGTTAAAAAAGTGGATGCTCTGGAAAGGCAAAGCAGGAAATAACATGCCCGCCTAGCAACGCTTGCGGCGATAAAGCTAAAACTGAGTCAAGGTATTATTTATGTTGTATTAACGGGACCAGACACCAATGGCAACGGATAAAAAATTAAGACTGATCTTAGGTGATCAGCTCAACGAAAACCATAACTGGTTTCAAGAACCGGATAAAGCGGTCACCTATGTGCTGATGGAAATCCGGCAGGAAACCGATTATGTAAAGCACCACGTTCAAAAAGTGATGGCCTTTTTTGCGGCCATGCGGGCCTTTGCCGAAAAGCTCAAAGAAAAAGGGCACGCTGTCATCTATTTGCGATTGGACGATTCCCAAAATCAACAAACCATCGCCGGCAACATCAAACAGCTGCTCAAAAAAAAACAGTATGCGCGTTTTGAGTATCTGCTGCCCGATGAATATCGTCTGGATGTTGAGCTGCAGGAGATGGTCAAAGCGCTGCCAGTCTCCTGGGAGGCGGTCGATACCGAGCATTTTCTGACGCGGCGGGAGGACTTCAAGGATTTTTTTGTCGGTAAAAAACGCT
>Ga0209536_100009071_pt1 | contig 14818 bp, 14 predicted proteins | sample DeeMarSeWOR28_12_FD_187461 | JGI IMG/M metagenome (GOLD analysis project Ga0209536, IMG submission 187461) | Marine sediment microbial communities from White Oak River estuary, North Carolina - WOR-2-8_12 (SPAdes) (version 2) | ecosystem: Environmental > Aquatic > Marine > Intertidal zone >...
GGGGCCACTAACACGACGTCAGCATCACCCGGCAGATCGATCAACCCATAGCCGACATTGTACCCGCTGGCCCAAACCAGAGTGTTCCCGGCCGAAATGCCCGGGGCGATCTGCGTCTCCCATATTAATGGTTTACCTCCTGAAAAATATGTGCCGGCTCGCATGAAATAGAAATTGCCACCTATACCATTGGTAGTTTCAAAGACAATGTTCCCCTTACAACACGATGCAAAATTTAGACGATCGGTAGGCTTGACAATCGCTTTGAATAGGATTAAGATAGGTGCATTGGTTATACCAGTTGACCATTTTACCATAAGACCACCATACCATATTAACGCTTCGTTTGAAAAATGGGTGTGGCATGAAACCAAATCCGCCCCTTTTCCATGCTGTCCAGAGCGAGAGGCTCAGCGAGCAAATTAACCGCCAACTACTGGAGACGATAACAGCTGGTCACTACCAACAGGGTGACCAACTGCCCTCCGAGCGTGACCTGGCTGAAATGTTTGGGGTAAGCCGCGCGGCCGTTCGTGAAGCCTTAAGATCTCTATCTAGTAAAGGGATCATTTCAATTCGACAGGGACGCGGGACCACTGTCAACTCAGTTGAGGAGTGGAATTCGCTAGATCCAGACGTGTTGATGTTGATGCATGGGGACAAGGTGTTTTCCCAACTGATCGAGGTACGCCAAATCATAGAACCTGAGCTGGCGGCATTGGCCGCCAGAAACATCACTCCCGAGGAGTTAGAAGAGCTCCGGCTGGCTACTGATTTGCCAGAGGAAGACACGATCGAAGAACATGTTGAACGAGACACGGCCTTTCACCAGCTGATCGCTAAGGCTTCACGAAACCAGGTGCTGCTGATCGTGCTGACATCAATCTCCCCGCTGTTGAGTGAAAGTCGGCGGCGGACGTTTGTGGTTCCGGGGGAGCTGGCTAGAGCGCGTAAGTGGCACCAAACAATCTACGCGGCCATTGAAGCTGGCGATGCCGAGGCGTCACGGAAAGCGATGGCCAAGCATATGAAGCAAGTGGAGAGCGGATTAGCGCGGTTCAGCAAGACATATGTGAACAGCGCATAGTGGTAATCCCGGCTGATTAATGAGCCTGTGAGGAATAATGACTGACTTAGCTTCACTTACCTATGAAAATGTAGAAACAAACGAACTTCCCCAAGAGCTGTTACTGGACATGTACCGGCGGATGGTCACCATCCGTAAATTTGAAGAGACAGTTTACGATGTCTACAGTCGGGGGATTATGCCCGGCTTGGCCCATCTTTATACCGGCATGGAGGCGGTCGCCGTTGGGGTATGTGTTACGCTCAAGCGAGATGACAACATCACCAGCACCCATCGAGGCCATGGGCATCTGTTGGCCAAAGGCGGCGATCCAAAACGGATGTTCGCCGAGTTGCTAGGTAAACAGAGTGGCTACAACCGGGGTAAGGGAGGGAGCATGCACATTGTTGATATGAGTCTGGGTATTTTGGGCGCCAACGGGATTGTCGGCGGGGGCTTGGGTATTGCTACCGGCGCGGCCTTATCGGCAAAATTAACTGGGAATGATCGAATTTCAATCGCCTTTTTTGGGGACGGAGCACTCAATGAAGGCTTATTTTATGAGGTGGCTAACATGGCGTCCCTATGGCAACTACCGGTTGTGTACGTCATGGAGAATAACCGGTACGGTGAGTACACATCGACGAACCGCTCCACGGCGGGCAGCGGCCAGGACCGAGCCGAGGCGATGAACATCCCGGCGGTGACAGTGGATGGTAACGATGTGCTGGCGGTATACCGGGCGGCGCAACTGGCAGTGGCTCACACCCGTGGTGGGGAAGGACCTAGCTTTATTGAATGCCAAACTTACCGTTGGCGGGGTCATCACATGGGCGATCAGGGCGATACCTATGGTTATCGGACCCAACAGGAGATTGAAAGCTGGATGGAGAAATGCCCGATCCACCAATTTCGCAAAGAACTGATCGATACCGCCGTAACTAAAGCCACCACGTTGGATGCCATTGATGAGGAAGTCCAACAGTTGATCAATAAAGCCGTGGAATACGCCAAGCAAGCCCCCTACCCAGATCCGAGCGAGGTGTACCAACATGTCTACGCCTGAACGAACCGGGACCATCCGGGAAGCGATTAATGAGGCACTGCATGAAGAAATGGAGCGAGATAGCTCGGTCTTTATCATGGGAGAAGATATCGGCGTGGCCGGAGGCGTCTTCAAGGTAACAGCCGGGCTACTGGATGCCTTTGGATCGGAGCGGGTGCGCGACACACCCATCGCCGAAGCGGGAATTGTCGGCTTGGCGGTTGGAGCGGCAATGACGGGGATGCGACCGGTGGTGGAAATCATGTTCATTGATTTCACAACCCTGGCCTCAGACCAAATCGTCAATCAGGCGGCCAAACTAAGGTATATGACCGCCGGCCAGACGAAGGTACCGTTGGTCATTCGGACAGCTATGGGCGCCGGCCGGCGGGCAGCCGCGCAGCACAGCCAAAGCCTGCAAGCGTGGTTCTGCCATATTCCCGGGTTGAAGGTGATAATGCCGTCCACACCAGCTGATGCCAAGGGACTGCTGAAGTCGGCGATCAGAGATGATAACCCGGTCCTCTTTCTGGAAGATAAGATGATGTATAACCAAAAAGGGCCGCTGCCGGACGGGGATTATACGGTCCCGATAGGCGAGGCCCGGATCCACCGAGAAGGGCGGGACGCAACCATCATTTGCACGTCGAGTATGCTTTATCCTACCTTAGAAGCAGCTGACCGACTGGCAGAGGAAGGGATTAAGGTTGAGATTATCGATCCCCGCTCTTTATCACCGCTAGACGAGGAGACATTGGTGAAGTCGGCTTTAAAAACGGGCCATGTCCTGGTGATTGACGAAGGGTATCAAAGTTTTGGCGTGACGGCGGAAATCGCTGCCCGACTAAACGAGAAAGCGTTTTATTACCTTGATGCGCCAGTAAGGCGTCTAGGCGCATCTGATGTCCCGGTCCCGTTCGCACCCAGTTTAGAGGATCTAACTATCCCATCGGCGGACCGAGTTGTTGAAATCGTGCATGAGATGAGGACGTAAGGATGGGGGCTATGGCACATGAGGTCGTTATGCCCCAGCTGGGGCTCTCGATGGATAGCGGACAGATTGTTGAGTGGCTCAAGGATAACAATGATCGCATTAAGCCCGGCGATTTCCTACTAACCGTTGAAAGTGATAAGTCAACGGTTGAGGTTGAAGCGGTTGAAGCAGGAACCTTGCAGATTTTGCGAGGCCCTGAGGATGGCGAGATCAACGTGGGTGAGGTGATTGCCCTGTTACTGGAGGAAGGCGAGTCGCCGGTGGACCTATACTTGAAAGACCGGCAGCGAGCAGCTGTCGCCGTTGAAGAACCAGTTTTACCCGAGCGAGTGATGAACGTATCTGAATCTGGCCGGCAGTTAATTGGCCAAGATGGCCCGGAGCAACACCCTAGGCGAATGCCCTCGACGCCGGCTGCTCGCCGCCGGGCAAAAGAATTGGCGGTTGATTGGCAGTTGGCAACGGCGACAGGACCGTTCGGGGCGATCAAAGAGCAAGATGTGATCCGGTTGGCGAAAAGCCTGCGGGAAAAAACGTCACTGGAAGTTCGAATTTCACCGTTGGCGCAACGTTTGGCTGAAGCTACCGGGGTAGAGGTTCGAGCGCTTACGGAGCGCTATCCGGGTAAGCGCATTGAGCGGGCCCAGGTAGAGGAATATCTGCGCGAATCGCTGATCGAGGCCAAGCTAGAAACAGGCCGCGAGCGAGGAATGGCTAATAACAAAGAGGAGGCCTTGCCCCGGCGAGAGTCGGTGGGCCGACTACGCCGCCTCATTAAGGAGCGAATGGCTTACAGCGCTCAAACCTATGCCCCGGTCACACTGACAACTAAGGCGGATGCTTCAGAATTGGTTCAGATTCGCGCCGGACTCAAGGCTGATCTCCAAACGGAAGTGGTGCCCAGCTACAACGCTTTTCTTATTAAACTAACGGCCCGAGCGCTCCAAGAGCACCCAAATTTGAATGCTTCGCTGGATGGGGACGAGATCATTTACTGGCCGACGGTTAATATGGGCATTGCGGTGGATACAGATCGGGGCTTGGTGGTGCCGGTCGTTCAGGATGCAGCTGCGAAATCGGTCCACGATCTGGCCGTTGAACTTGCGGATTTGCTGCCCCGGGCGAAAGCAGGCAAGGCTTTGCCGGACGAGCTTACAGGCAGCACGTTTACGATTACGAACCTAGGTTCTTTTAATATTGACGCCTTCACACCTATCATCAACCCGCCAGAAAGCGCCGTCCTCGGCATTGGCCGGCTGATTGATAAATGGGTGTTGGTTGATAAGGAACCGGCGATCCGCACAATGTTGAGCTTGAGCCTGACTTTTGACCATCGGCTGGTGGATGGCGTGCCAGCGGCCCGCTTTCTGGATCGGATCAGACAATTTGTTGAGCAGCCATATTTATGGTTGGTATGAGATGCAATACGACCTGAAGGAAAAAGTTGCTGTGGTAACCGGCGGCGCGCGCGGGATTGGCCTGGCCATTGGCGAGGCGCTGGCAGCAGCCGGGGCTATCGTGACTTTGGTGGACCTACGGCTTGAGAAGACCACGCTAGCGATCCAACCGCTGCAGGAATTAGGTCTGCCGGTTATGGCCACGGCGGCCAATGTAAGCCACCCGGATCAGGTGCGTGCTATGATCAAGGTAGTACTCGACCGTTGGGAGCGAATAGACATCCTGGTTAATAACGCGGGCATCTGTCCAATGACGCCGGTTGAAGAAATAACGCCCGAAGAGTGGGACACGGTTTTGGGCGTCAATTTGAAAGGAGCATTTTTATGCAGCCAAGCCGTGATCCCGGTCATGCGTCGTCAGGGATCGGGCAAAATCATCAACATCGCCTCAAGCGCAGGGCAGATGGGAGGTTTGGCCGTGGGGCTCCACTACTCGGCTTCCAAGGCAGGAATGTTGGGCCTGACCAAAGGCTTGGCCCGGATTCTGGCACCACATATTCAGGTCAATGCCGTGTCGCCGGGAACAACAGAATCAGAAATGACAAGCGGATGGACTCAACAAGCTATCGATGACATTATCAGCAAAATCCCAGCCGGTCGATTAGGTAGGAAAACCGATGTGGCGGCAGCCGTATGTTTTCTTGTTTCTGACGAGGCTAATTTCATCACCGGCCAGACATTAAGTGTCAATGGCGGCCTTTTAATGGTGTAGGTTGACTGTGCAGATTTTACTACCTTACGGACAGCGTCAGCTGAAGATAAGTCTCGATCACGAGACCCGACAGGTCACGTTATTGGAGCCGAATAGACCACCTTATGACTTGATCCGTTTAGCGCTAGCCGCGCCCATAGGTAGCCCACATCTCCATGATATTGTCCGTCCTGGGCACTCTGTCGTCATCGTGACCAGCGATATCACTCGCACCTGCCCCACGCACCTGATGCTGTCACCATTGATGGAGGAACTGGCCAAAGCCGGCGTTCAGGATGAGGATGTCCAGGTCATCTTCGCCTTGGGATCACACCGAGCGCATACAGATGAGGAGCACATAAGGCTAGTTGGACCAGAGATGGCTAGGCGCTTGAGATGTCTAGACTCAGATCCCAACCAGACGATAACCGTGGGAACTACATCTCGCGGCACGCGAATCGAAGTCTTCAAGCCGGTCGTCGAGGCCGATATCCGCATTGCTCTTGGCAGTGTCGAGCCGCACTATTTCGCGGGCTATTCTGGCGGCGCGAAGGCGCTGGTACCAGGCGTTTGCTCGCTGGCAACGATTCAAAGTAACCATGCGATGATGGTCCATTCAAATGCTAGCGTGGGTGTATTGGATGGAAACCCAGTTCGAGAGGATATTGAAGAAGGAGCCGAGTTTATCGGTCTTAACTTCATCCTCAATGTCATCGTCGATGCCGAGCATAACATCATTGCGGCGGCGGCGGGACATCCGGTGGAAGCCCACCGCTGGCTCTGCCAAGTTTCGGGCTACCAGCGAAAGGTTGCCGTCGAGCAGTTGGCTGACATCGTCATTGTCAGCGCCGGTGGGTTTCCGAAAGATATAAACCTTTATCAGGCGCAAAAAGCTCTGGACAATGCCGCTTGCGCCGTGAAGCCCGGTGGGATCATTATATGGGTTGCCGAGTGCCCTGATGGATTCGGAAACCCAATATTCGAAGAGTGGTTAGTTGGATCAAGTGCCGATGTTATTTTAGCCCGCATTCAAAATCGCTTTGTTCTGGGTGGACACAAAGCGGCAGCTATAGCCCGTGTGCTAAAGCGAGCTTCAGTCAACTTGGTGAGTGCACTGCCAGCCGATCTTGTACGCGATTGCGGGCTGAACGCGTATGCGGATTTCGACTCGGCGCTAAGAGCAGCATTGGATAACGTCGGGCCAAGTCCAGTCATTACGATAATGCCGGCTGGCGTTTTAGTGGTTCCAGCTCTAAAACAACTTCTTTAGCAATTTCAGAAGGAGATAGAATATGATCGAGAGAAAACCTGTCGTAGATCGCTTTAAGGGGAAGGTCGCCATCGTTACAGGTGGATCAAACGGCATCGGACAGGCAATCGTCGAAGAACTGTGTAAAGAGGGTGCCTCGGTGGGGTTCACTGGCATTAGTGACGCAGGCTTGACGACTGCCAAAGAACTTGAGGATGCTGGCTTTGACGTACTATTCCGCCAGGGCAATATGGCCGATGAAGATTTCTGCAAGAGCGCGGTTGACGCGACGTTGGAAAAGTGGGGTAAGGTCGACTATCTGGTCAATAATGCTTTCTCCTTCACGGCCAAAGGATTGGAAGCGACGCGCGAAGATTGGGAACGAATTTTCATGGTTGGCCCGGTTGGCTACGCTGTAATGACTCAACTTGTGACCCCATCGATGAGGGAGCAAGGCGGTGGCTCGATCGTTAATATGTCCAGCATTTCTGCCTTCATCGCCCAGCCAGATCGTTGGACTTACAACGCAGCCAAAGGCGCTGTTCACACCATGACAAAATGCATGGCCTTGGACCTATCAAAGTACAACATCCGAGTGAATAGTGTCAGCCCGGCCTGGATCTGGACCCGTGAAGTCTACAAGGCAGCCGATCTGGACGGTGGTGGGCGAGAAAAATGGGATCCTATTTGGGGCAAGTTTCATATGTTGCGGCGCTGCGGTGAGCCGGTGGAGTGCGCGGGCCCGACGTTGTTCCTCTTGAGTGACGATGCATCATTCATCACCGGCACCGACCTGGCAATATGCGGAGGATACCAGGCGATGGGTCCCGAGGGACTAGGTGAAATGACCCGTCTTGCCGGATCCGATTGATGGAGAAGACAGTATGAAAAGAGTTGGCTTCTTACTCAAAGTCAAACAAGACAAGATTGACGAATACAAAAAACATCACGAAGCCGTCTGGCCCGAGATGCAAGATGCCCTGCGACGCTCAGGTTGGCACAATTACACCCTATTCATTCGAGAAGACGGGCTGATATTCGGATATTTTGAAGCGCCTGTTGACTTTCAAACAGCCCTAGATAATATTGCCAAGGAGGAGGTCAATCCCAGATGGAATGCTTTCATGAACCCGTATTTCGAGAACCTGGGAGATATGGAAGTCGACGAGAGTATGATTGAATTGGAGGAGTATTTCCATCTTGACTAAGGAAGTTAAGTTGCTCGCTAGATGAGGTAATGGCCTTGTAAGGAGTAGTGGTATGATACGCTTGGTTGATCTTTCGCAGGATATCTTTGACGGGGCACCGACTTTCGAGCCGGATCCGAAGACTCATATCAATGCGCACCTGAAGATCTCGGATCTGAACTACAACATGACTGAGATCATCATGAGCGCACACTACGGCACCCATCTTGATGCACCATTTCATTTCTTTGACGATGGGGTAACTGTCGAGAACCTGGATGTGCGTAAAGGTGTCGGTCTAGCCCATGTACTTGACTTCACCCACAAGAAGGCGGGTGACCCGATCACGATTGAAGATATGCAGGTTCACGCTAGCAAAGTTACGAGGGGCAGCCGCTTGATCTTCAATACGGGTTGGGACAAAATACTGCCTAATCCAAGTTATTTTGGTGGGCAACCATACCTGACAGTCGAATGCAGCACCTGGATGGCTGAACAAGGTGTGGCTTGTTTAGCTTTGGACACTCCAACAACCTATCCGGCCGAATACACAGCGTCACATCATTCATTACTTAATGAAAACGCCCAAGTGTTGATCATCGAAGGGTTACGCGGGCTGGATCGGCTTAAGAACGAGCAGGTCATCTTGCTCGCTTTACCTTTGCGTATTCGTGGACGTGATGGCTCTCCTTGCCGGGCTATGGCAATTGATGGAGATATAGGCCCGCTAGCTGATTTGTTTGAAAGTCTTGTGTATGACATTGCCTACTAGGCAGATATAGGTTAAGGCTCAACGATAACGAATGAGTATCTATCTCGCATTTGCTGGTGCTATCAATGACACAAGCGAGCGTATTCTTGCAGGATTTAAATTGTTGATTGCCCAAGATCATGGAGTATGTGGAGTAACACAAGCCTATGACTGATAACCTCCCGGTACTAACAACCCATGGCATCTACATGGCCTTCGGTGGCGTCAATGTTTTAAAAGATATTGACTTTGAGATCTATCCCGGTGAAATCCATGGACTGGTGGGTGAAAACGGCGCCGGTAAGTCAACCTTGCTCAAGAACATTGCCGGCGTTCATGTGCCAAAGGCCGGTGAAATTCGGTTGAATGGCAAGGTTGTTCAGGTTCCGAACCCTCACGCCGCGACTGATTTACAGATAGCGTTGATCCACCAGGAGCCTTTGACCTTCCCGGATCTGGATGTGGCTGAGAATATTTTTATCGGCCGCCAACCGATGAGCAGTGGCCTATCCCGATTGGATTGGGCAACCATGTACAGCCGCTCGGCCGAGATCCTGAATTCACTGGGCGTGAAGCTTGATCCACGGGCCAAAGTTCGCGGCTTATCTATTGCCGATCAGCAAATGGTTGAGATGGCTGGCGCACTCTCGCAGGACGCCAAAATCCTTCTGATGGATGAGCCAACCGCAGCACTGACACCCAGTGAGGTGAAAGACCTGTTTGCCATCATGCGACTGTTGCGAGACCGGGGTACGGCCATCGTCTTTATCAGCCACCGGTTAGAAGAGGTGTTTGAGATCTGCGATCGCATTACGGTTTTACGTGATGGAGAATTGATCGACCAGCGTATAGTTGGTGAGGTTTCAGTTGACGAGATCATTCAAATGATGGTCGGGCGTCCATTGAGCACGTTGTTTGAAAAAGGTGATACTGAGGAGTTTGGTGAACCTGTACTTGAAGTCGAGGGTCTCATGCGGACACTGAAATTTGAGAATATCACTTTCAATATACGCGCCGGAGAAATAGTCGGTATGGCGGGGCTTATCGGGGCTGGTCGAACGGATGTTGCCCGTGCCCTCTTTGGCACTTTGGAAATCGATTCAGGAACGATTCGAATCGACGGTCAAAGAGTAGAGATCGGCCGGCCGCGCGACGCGCTCAAACACGGAATCATCTACGTGCCCGAAGATCGCAAACAAAATGGTTTATTAATGCCAATGAGCGTGATCAAGAATATGACACTTGCCGTGCTGGAGCGACTTTCTCGCAACGGATGGTTGCGAGAAAGCCTAGAAGAAGAAGCTGCACAAGAATATGTAAAAAAGTTGAACATTGTTCTTCGTGACCCCAGCCAACCCGTACGAGAACTATCAGGTGGAAATCAACAAAAGGTTGTGCTCTCGCGGTGGTTGATGACCAAACCCAAGGTGATGCTTCTGGATGAACCTACTCGTGGGATCGACATCGGTGCCAAGGCGGAAGTGCACCGCTTGATGAGCGAACTAGCCGCCCAGGGTATCGCAATATTGATGATATCTTCTGAACTTCCAGAAATATTAGCTATGAGCGACCGTATCATCGTGATGCGAGAAGGGCGAATCAGCGGTCGTTTCGACAAAGACGAGGCGACTGCCGAAAGCGTGATCGCCGCCGCCGCCGGCCAATTTCTGCAAGAAGGATAATACCTATGGCAACAACCTCAGATACACTACAAAGACAGCGTTCCAGCGATATTGCTGTCCGCCTCGCCCGTTTCCGAGAACTAGGTATTGTCGTTTTTTTGATTGCTGTTTTGGGCATGACGATAGCCTTCCAACCTGATTTTTTGCTCAAACCAATCAACATTCGCAGCATCCTGCTTTGGATACCCTTGCTGACCGTGGTAGCGATGGGCGAGATGATGGTTATCATCACCCGGGGCATTGACGTGTCAATCGGTTCCATGCTGGCTTTTGCCGGGATCGTTGTGGGCATGATCTTTCGCGATGTGCCGGGTTTCAATATTTATCTCGGAGCGCTGATAGGGATTTTGCTAGGGGCTTTGTTGGGAGCCGTCAACGGCGGCTTGATCGCCTGGCTAAAAATCCCACCCATCATTACCACCTTGGGCACCCTCAGCGTCTACCGAGGGCTAGTATTCATTGTTAGTGAGGGTCGTCAAATCGACCCAAATCATGTGCCAACCGCGCTGATTCGCTGGTCACAACGGGGGCCATTTGGAATTCAGTGGGTGCCATACGTGGTCCTCATTGCCGTAGTTGTAGCCTTTCTGGCCTATGCCTTCTTGCGTTATACCAAGGGAGGGCGCAGCATTTATGCAATTGGTGGCAACCCTGAAGCCGCCAGGCTGCGCGGTGTTCCGGTTGAGACCACGACCTTCTCGGTCTATCTAATCACCGGAGCGCTCTGCGGCCTGGCTGGCATCTTGTATGCTTCGCGATTCGGCTTTGTGAACCCAGGCGAGACGGGAGTCGGCTTCGAACTGACCGTCATTGCCGCTGTCGTAGTTGGCGGTACCAACGTCTTTGGTGGTTCTGGGTCGGTTCTAGGTGTTTTCCTGGGGTGCCTGCTACTAGGCACCATTAACGTAGCGCTAGCCGTGCTGGGTGTCGCTTCCACCTGGCAATTGGCCGTCTATGGTTTCGTCATTCTTCTGGCTGTCACGGTTGACGCCGTCATCCGACGTGAACTGCGACGGGCAACCACCGGAGAGTAAAGTGCCGATGAGTATAGATGAGACTCGATCACAGAGTACAATGGTTGATTCCTCGCTAGATCAACCAATGGAAGGTCCTAAGAAGAAACGCATCATGAATGTGGTAGTGCAACCGGAATTCATCACGGTGATTCTGCTGATACTGGCCTTCATTGGCGGCTCCATCATTTCACCCTACTTCTTAGATCTAGACTTCCTACTAAACTACACCTCGCTTTTTATTGAAGTGGGTATCATGGCCCTGGGCATGACATTCATCATCATCAGTGCCAATATTGACTTGTCCGTGGCCTCTACGCTTGCCTTGGTCGGCGCTGTAGCAGGTGTGCTTTTCTTTGATCTTAGCATGCCGATGGGAATTACTATCGTCCTCGCTTTCCTATTGAGCGCGGCCTTGGGATCGTTCAATGGCTTGCTAATTACGCGTATGAAATTGCCCGCGTTGGCAGTGACATTGGCCACCCTGGCCTTGTATCGTGGCGCTGCCCAAGTCTTGGTTGGGGATGATTCTCGTCCAAAGTTGGCTTGGAGTCGTGATATCGTCTTTCCCGACTGGTTTGTAGGTATCCACCGGGTTTATATTCCAGGTACATCTATTCCACTGCCTCTTGTCCTTTTCGTCATCTTGGCCATCGTTCTGGGTATCCTATTACACAAAACAACATTTGGTCGTTGGGTTTACGCCATTGGCACCAATGAGGAAGCGGCACGTTATGCAGGCGTTCCGACCCAGCGTGTAAAGCTGGCCATTTTCACCATGATGGGACTACTCTCCGGCCTGGCTGGTCTGATCATGGTCTCGCGCCTCAGTGTGGCCCGTTACGATCATGCTCGCGGATGGGAGTTAGACGTGATTACCGCGGTTGTATTGGGTGGCACAGACATTTACGGTGGTCGGGGAACTATTTTTGGCACAGTTGCCGCGTTCCTGCTAATCATTTTCTTACGCACTGGCATGGGTGTCGCCAATGTTAAAGCTGAGAGCCAGCTGGCTGTGATTGGCACCTTGCTCATCGTCGCCATACTGGTATCTAACTTGACAAAACGTATTCGAACTTAACGGCGTTTTACCGAAAATCTGTGGTTCCTATTTAAAAGTAAGGGAGGTGATAACCGAAATTAACTGTCATTGTGATGGACCTAGTTCTTGCAGAATCTGTATAGACCATTGGGCTGAAAAGCTCTACTAGAGGAAAAATAGGAGAATAAAATGTTGAAGAGACTTTACATCGTAGTTGTCATATTGTTGACAATGTCAATGATCCTCGTGGCTTGTCAAACTGAGGCCCCGGTGGAAGAGGCTCCAGCACCAGCCGAAGAGGAAGCAGCACCAGCTGAGGAGGAAGCAGCACCAGCTGAGGAGGAAGCGCCTGCAGAAGGTGAAGCTTTGGATATCGTTTATATCCCCAAGAACACGGGCAATCCCTACTTCGACTCAATTATTCGGGGTTTTGAACAGGCCTGCTTGGAAATCGGCTGCAACTTTACCACCACAGCCCCGGCAACGGCTGAGGCAACCTCGCAGATCCCCTTTGTCGAAGAGCAAATCCAGCGAGGTGTGGACGTGCTCGCGATCTCGCCTAACAGTCCTGACGCCTTGAATGATGTCTTTGACCAGGCAAGCGAAGCAGGTATTGTCGTACTCATCGTCAACTCAGACATACCTGGCAGTGAAGAACATCGCGATGCTGCCGTACTGCCGATGGACTTTGATATCACAGGGGCCAGTCAGGTTGAGCTGATGGGTTCGCTCATCGATTATGAGGGCAAGATCGCCATCTTGAGTGCAACGGCCGATGCGCCAGACCAGAACTACTGGATAGAGGGCATGGAAGAAGCGCTCCAAGATGAGAAATATGCCGGGATGGAACTGGTCGACATCGTTTATGGGGATGATGATCCTCAAAAAAGCCTGACCGAATGTGAGGGCTTACTGGCCAATTATCCTGATCTACGCGGCATTATTTCACCCACGACGGTTGGCGTGGCAGCTTCGGCGCAGTGCGTTGAATCGGCCGGCGTCTATCCAGGTGGTGCGAATGCAGTTGGCGAAGGTCTTCAGGTAACTGGTCTGGGTACTCCCAACCAGATGCGTCGCTTCATCGAGGAAGGAATCGTCGAAGCGTTTGCCTTGTGGAGTCCGTATGATGAAGGATATCTGGCCGCATACCTAGGCACTGATTTGGCCAACGGCAATGTTGAAGCTGCTGAGGGCAACACTTTCGAGGTTCCCAATTTAGGTGAACGCTCTTTCCGCGAGCAGGCCGTGGTCATTACCGGTCCGCCGACAGTTTTCACCACCGACAACATCGGCGACTTTGACTTCTAAACGTTCATGAGTCCGGTTATGTGACCATATCCGGCTTTAAAAACTTCTGTGAGGGAGCGACAGGTGAAGGAGCACTCGTCGCTCCCTATTTTATTCTGCCAGGGCATCTGATATGGTATAATCTCGGTTCGATAAGAAGGCAGGTGCTAATGCACCGAAAAGCGCTTTCCGGCCAGTCGGAATTTCATTGTGCTATGAGGGAAAGGTGAAGAAGATGAAGCGAGCACTACTTTTGGTCTCTTTGTTAATGTTAGGCGCTTTGGTCGCCTGTAGGCGGGGAGAAGAAGGTTTAGGAGCCGGAGGTGGACAGTCTCTCCGAGAAGGCTCGACCGCCCCATACCATTCCCCAATTGCTCAGGATGAAACCTACCAAACAGTATTGGGGCTTAATATCCTGCTGTATCCTGCCCCGGTCGACGAGGAATCTTTTGATGCATTCGGCTCTCCTCATTGGGAACTGGACCCCTCGGAATTCACTCAAACGATGCTAGACACCTTTGACGGAGAATTAGGTGAAGAGGCTGTCTATGAACCTGTCGTCGAGGAGTTGCTAGATGATCCTTTTATCACCCAGATTCAAGACACCATTTATGAGGGCGAACCAATCCAGGTGGGCTGGGTGTACGGAAATAATAGCGACCTGGAGATCATGTACCATAATGCCGTGTCCGTGACGCTGATACCTGCTAACGATGTCGTCATATTTGCTGGCTCGGAAAGTGATTTTGACGAAGCGGGTAGTGCATTCGCCACGAAAGATGCTAAGGCTTATTTCACACCACACAACTCGGTCATTGAAATTGGACCCGAGAGCCTATTTGCGTTCCCTGTGCGGGTGATCAAGGAAAGCGGACAGTTGACGGCTGTGATCGTGCCGGAGGGGGTTGAGTTGGAGCCGGTCTCGCTAACGGGCAATAACATCACCATCGAGGCGGCCGATACCTCTGCTCGCTATTAAGGGATTGGCATTACAATCGTAACGGCGGATTTCGTCTATCCTTATTCTTGATTTTCTTCATTCGTGTTTACACGGCCGTCTACCCTTCCACCAGATAAGATTTTATTTGTTATAGCATTGGTCACTTCCGAATACACGAGGATAAAGATTTTTGAAGGATGCGCATATGAACAACATTGAACAAGCCTATGCACTGGCAAGGGATCGTTATGCCTTGTTAGGCGTCGATGCCGACCAGGCCCTGGCCCGGCTTGCAGAAGTACCCATCAGCCTCCATTGCTGGCAAGGGGACGACGTGGGCGGCTTTGAAGACCCGGGTCGGGGTCTAAGTGGTGGCATCATGGCCACCGGCAATTACCCCGGCAAGGCCAGGAC
>Ga0209536_100009072_pt1 | contig 14817 bp, 13 predicted proteins | sample DeeMarSeWOR28_12_FD_187461 | JGI IMG/M metagenome (GOLD analysis project Ga0209536, IMG submission 187461) | Marine sediment microbial communities from White Oak River estuary, North Carolina - WOR-2-8_12 (SPAdes) (version 2) | ecosystem: Environmental > Aquatic > Marine > Intertidal zone >...
AAAGGTGTAGTCGAAATTTTCTCTCAGTAGATCAGCGATATGCCTTTTTAACATGCCTGTAGATAATTGGCTGTAATTTAAATCAAATATTTAATTTTTTCTTTTAAATTTGCAGCCATACCTGAACTTTGTAACAAAATTTAGCATGAAAGCAGTCATCCAGATCGTTCTATTAGCAGTGATAATACTTTTGGGTTACCTCTTGTACCAGAGCATTATGCAACCCATCCGGTTCAATAAACAAAAAGAGAAAAGCCAAGAATATTCCGCTTGAGGAGGTAGGATGCAAATGATCTTCTTCTTCGCACCGCTTGGTTCACTGCTTTCCCTGATCGTTGCTCTGTTTCTTTCAAGAACAACAAGAAGGTTCGACGAAGGCACCGACGTCATGCGCGAGATCGCCAACGCCATAAGGGAAGGTGCGCGTGCATATCTTCGCAGGCAATACCGTGTCGTTATCATAATCTTCGCGATCGTCTTTCTAATACTGCTAGTCCTTTCGTTGAGCAAAATGCTGCCGACATTTGTGCCATTCATGTTCTTGACCGGCGGTTTCTATTCTGCCCTCTCCGGATTTATCGGCATGACCCAGGCAACAAATTCTTCGGCACGGACGGCCAATGCGGCACGGACAAGCCTCAATAGCGCTTTGCGTGTCGCCTTCGCATCAGGCGGCGTCATGGGCTTTGTCGTTGTCGGTTTGAGCCTCTTTGACTTGAGCTTCTGGTTCTTTTTGCTCAACTGGATATATCGCTCCCTGCCCATTGATGCGCGACTTCTCGTCGTAACCCAGACCATCGTCGCATACGGCATGGGGGCTTCGTTTCAAGCGCTCTTTGCCCGTGTTGGTGGCGGGATCTTTACCAAGGCCGCGGATGTCGGAGCCGATCTCGTCGGCAAAGTCGAGGCAAGCATCCCTGAAGATGATCCGCGTAACCCGGCAACAATCGCTGACAATGTCGGTGACAATGTGGGAGATGTTGCCGGCATGGGTGCTGATCTGTATGAATCCTATGTCGGGTCAATAGTTGCGGCAATGGCCCTTGCCTTCGCCGCCGGACTGGGCTTCAAGGGCATTATTCTTCCCATGCTCCTCGCCGCGGCAGGCGTTCTCTCCTCGGTCATCGGAACCTTCCTGGTGCGGACAAAAGAGGAAGCGAGTCAGAGCGCGCTGCTCTTTGCCATCAGAAAAGGCATATGGGCGGCGAGTATCATCATGGCCCTCATTTCTTTCATCATCATCTGGTTTTTCCTGCCAGAGCATTTTAACTTTTACTGGCCCGTGCTTATCGGACTGGCAGCCGGGCTCCTCATTGGTTTTTCGACCGAGTTCTTCACATCGGATAATTACAGGCCAACAAGGATCATCGCCGGTGCAGCCAAGACTGGTCCGGCCACAGTCATCCTTGAGGGTCTCAGTGTCGGTATGCTCTCGATCGTACCACCGATAATTGTCATTGCCGTGGCGATTCTCTGTGCCTATTACCTCCCGGGTGGAGCATCGAATCCTGATCACGGGCTGTTTGGTGTCGCGATCGCCGCCGTCGGCATGCTTTCAACCCTATGCATTACGCTTGCTACGGATGCATATGGTCCGGTCGCGGATAATGCAGGCGGTAACGCCCAGATGGCAAACTTACCCGAGGAAGTCCGCACCCGAACCGACGCCCTGGACGCGATCGGCAACACGACCGCGGCAACCGGTAAAGGCTTTGCCATTGGCTCGGCAGCACTGACCGTACTCGCGCTCGTCGCTGCCTACCGAAGCCAGATCGCCCGGGTATTCCCTGCCCTGGATCTGCGCGTCGCCAACCCGCAGGTCATGATCGGTCTTTTCATCGGTGGCATGATGCCGTTTCTTTTCTGCTCGAGGACGATAAAGGCCGTGGGTGAAACTGCCGGTAAGATCGTGCTCGAAGTCCGCAGACAATTTTCGGAAATGAAAGGCATACTCGAAGGAAAAGTAAAACCCGACTATGCGCAGGCCGTCAGTATCTGTACGGTCGCCGCTCAGAAAGAAATGATCGTGCCCTCGCTGCTTGTGGTCGTCGTACCCATCCTCATCGGCATCTTCCTGGGTCCGAACGGTGTTATCGGTCTGCTCGTCGGCGCGCTGGTGACTGGTCTTGCGGTTGCCTTAATGATGGCCAATTCCGGAGGCGCCTGGGACAATGCCAAGAAATACATTGAAAAAGGCAACCTCGGTGGCAAGGGTTCATCCGAGCACAAAGCCGCCGTGGTTGGCGATACGGTTGGGGATCCTTTCAAAGATACGGCCGGACCTTCGCTCAACATTCTCATTAAACTGATGTCCACTGTGTCCATAGTTTTCGCTGGCTTCATTCTTCGGTTCGCTCTTTTCAAGTAGTTGAAAATAAAAGACTGGCCAGCGGGCGATCGGCCCAGAGAAAAATTCTACGAAAGAGGCAGTTACGGGCTAACCGATACTGAACTGCTTGCCATTCTGATCGGAAAAGGTGTCAGGAACCGAACCGCCCTTGACCTGGCAAAAGAAGTAATCAACAGAGTCGGTACTTTGAAAAGACTCAGTCACAAATCGGTGGGTGAAATTGAGCGACTGAAGATCCAGGGACTCGGCCGCGCCAAAATAACGACTATCCTTGCGGCGCTCGAAGCGGGCCGGCGCTCACTTTCCAGCAAGACCGGAAGCAAATGCCGGTTCAAGAACCCGGACGACATCTACAAGTATTATTATCCCCTGATCGGCGGGTTAAAATACGAAGTCTTCAAGGTTGTAGCAGTGGATGGACGCAACATGCTGATCAACGAACACACGATATCCAAGGGTATCCTGGATGCGAGCCTGGTCCACCCCCGCGAGGTTTTCCAGTTCGCACTCAATGAAAGCGCTAGCGCCATATTTCTCATTCACAACCATCCAAGCGGGATACTGAAGCCCTCGGATGACGATCTCAAGATAACTGAAAGGATCTGCCGCGCTGGAGAGATCATGGGCATTAGCATTGTTGATCATGTGATCATAGCTGAAGAAGGATATTACTCCTTTTCCCAGCATCACCTGCTGTAGTAATCACCGGGGACAGGCTTTAGGTGCCGAGGATCTCGATAATTTTGTGTATTGTTGGATCGAGTTGCTTTTTCTTCTCGTAGGTATCTCTGAAAGGTGTATACACGATATTCTTATCGACCTCACCCAGCATATATCCGAATTTGCTCTCAGTTACGGCTTCAACCGCGGCAAATCCCAGTTTTGACGCCAGGATCCGGTCGCTTGCCGTTGGTGTGCCGCCGCGCTGTATATACCCTAATACTGCGACACGGTAATCTTCTTTAATGCAGTTCTTGATCTTCTCGGCGATCGTGAATGCATTACCTGCCTCATCGCCTTCGGAAACAATGACAATATTCGATTTCTTTCCTTTCTTAATATTCTGATTGATCTTGTCAGCCAGACCACTGATATCGGTCGGAGTCTCAGGTATGATGACTTCCTCGGCACCGCCGGCTAGGCCAACTGCTAAGCCGATGAAACCGGAATAACGTCCCATGACTTCGATGAAGAACAATCTCTCCAGGGACGCCGCCGTATCCCTTATCCGGTCAATGGCTTCCAGCGCGTTATTTATCGCGGTGTCAAATCCGACAGTGAAATCAGTGCCGTAAAGATCATTGTCGATCGTGCCTGGTAGCCCCAGCATGTTCACACCAAAGCGCTCTGAGAATTCATGCGCGCCGCGCATCGTGCCATCGCCACCAATGGAAATTATCACATCGATCCCCTGGCTAGATATTACCTGCTCTGCTTTGCTCATGCCTTGCTCGGTCTGAAATTCATCTGACCGCGCCGTGCCTAGTACAGTTCCACCGCGTTGAATGATATTAGCAACTGACGCACGGCTCATTTTCTCTACATCGCCGAGTACCAAACCATTGTAACCATCCCTGATACCTAAGACTTCAAATCCGTAGTGTAGCCCGGCACGTACTACAGCCCGTATCGCAGCATTCATGCCCGGTGCATCTCCACCACTAGTCAGAACCGCAATTTTTCTTTTCATTAAAAATATTATAACAATTTAAGCTATCATGTCAACTTCATACCGAAATTCACGGTGACGCGCGAGCCGTTGAAAATACGTCAATTGGGGCTTGACAAACTTCGAATTACGTATAAAATAAGTATAAGGATGTACGAAAGGAGGTGAAAAGTTATGACGAAAGCTGAACTGATCGAAAGAATGGCGGCAAGAGCAAAGATTTCCAAACGTGCTGCTGGTATCGCTTTGAATACCTTTGTGGAAACGATTACCAATGCGTTGAAGACCGGTGACAAGGTGGCACTGGTAGGTTTCGGAACGTTCTCTGTTTCCAAGAGAAAGGCAAGAATGGCTCGTAATCCTCGTACTGGCGAAGCTATCGAAGTGCCAGCCAAGAGGGCACCCAAGTTCAAAGCGGGACGCGACCTGAAAAATGCCGTAAAATAAGGAGAAAATGTCAAAAAAGGGATGGGTCAACCATCCCTTTTTTGTTACCCAAATCACTGCTGCTCCTTCACCTGCCTATTGTCCGTATTGATGTAAGTTTACCTTGAAGTCCAGTTTCAGCCCTGAGCCAATGTTGGATAGGTCATGCCAAAACGCTGCTTATAGTAAATGCGCATCGCCACCAGCACCACCAAAAGGACGCATAAATACCAGGGATATAAAAATGCCGTAATAATAGTGAAAAGCAGGCCGGGTAACCGGAACGAAGCGATCGTCGTTTTTCTATTGATTTTATCAAATCGCAGCGAGTAACCCGCGTTGTATACAAAGAGCGGAAAGGAAAGCGCCGCCGGAATAAGGCATATATAGTCCCTCTGAACATACGCGCTTATTATCGCCGCGACCATAATGAACGTGGATGCCACAAGAGAAACACGGGGACCCAAAAACACACCAGTGGTGATCTCACTCGCGCGGCGATCACCTTCTATGTCTACGACTGTAGTATTTATGAAAACTGCGCTTATGCTCAGGAAGTAAGGCAGAAAACGCAAAAACATCGACCACTCAAAACTTCTGTACAGTAGCCAGCCGACCGCGAAGTTGATCATACCGTAGCCAATTCCGTTGGCCAAGGTATCGAGCACCGGTTTTCCTTTGAGCTTGACAGGTGGCAGAGAATACATCACACCCATGACTATGGAAACCGCGATCAGAACGAGAAAAGCGACACCGAACTTCACTGAGAGGATCATGGCGAGTATCCATAACACCGCCATCTCAATATAAGCAGCTTTCACGGTTACATATCCGCTGGATAAAAGGAAGAGCTTTTTGTTCAGGCGGTCGGTCTCGATATCCATTATTTGGTTAAGAATATAGACCCCGCCCAGGACAAAGGTGTAGATCAACAAACCCAGGAAAAGATCAGTGGTAAGACGCCCATGCCGGCTCGCAAGAAAACTGCCGATCAGGAGAAAATTCCATGCCGGAATGAGTATGAGCGGTCTTAAAATGAAGAAATAGTCAAACGGGTTGAATCTTGACACCGAGTTATATAACTTTCTTGACCTTGCCAGCGTGCAAGCACCGGGTGCAGACAAGCAGTCTCTTAACCCCGCCTTTGGTCTTAACTTTGACTCTTTGCAGATTGACGTGGAATTTCCTTTTCGACACATTATCTGCGTGGCTTATCTTTGAACCAACGCGCGCACCACGGCCGCATACCGCACATTTCCTTGCCATACGACTCCTTTCGTTCAATTATACCGAAATAAAGCATCAAGTCAACGATACAATATCTATAGCAGCACCCTCAGCAATGATTGACACCATATGCTTATTTCGTATAATTTCACGTGCGGATAAAGGAAAACATTGAGCATCTTATGCAAAAAATAGATGCTGCAGCGACCAAGTCAGATCGTAATCCTGATGAGATCACTATCGTCGCGGTCGCGAAAACGATCTCTGTTGGGGAGATCGAAGAAGCGATCGCCTGCGGCATCAGGATCATCGGCGAGAACCGGGTCCAGGAAGCAACCCAGAAGTATGAGGCGATCGGCGAACGCGTCGACTGGCATATGGTCGGCCATCTTCAAACTAATAAGGTCAAGGATGCATTGAAGATCTTCTCGATGATCCACAGCCTTGATTCGGTCAGACTCGCACAGGAAATCGATAAACGCGCCACAAAACAGATCGACTGTCTGATCGAAGTCAATACGTCGAAGGAACCATCAAAGTTCGGCCTCGCGCCTATGCAATTGTTTGACTTCTACTGTAGCATAAAAGAAATGCGTAATCTGAATATTTCAGGTTTGATGACGATCGGGCCGGGTTGGGCAGTTCATGACCCTGAAGCGTCAAGATCCTGTTTTCGCCTGCTCCGCGACCTTAGAGATGAGTTGTCCCAGGAATTCGACCGTCCTTTCCCCCTGCTGTCCATGGGCATGACTGCTGACTACGAGGTCGCCATCGAAGAAGGATCCAACGTGGTGCGCATAGGTACCGCGATCTTCGGTCCAAGAAAATGAATCGCTGTCAATGAGATCAACAGGGATAACAGACCTCGAACGTCTTAATGAGTGGCGCCGGTACCAGTCGACACTCTCAATGATCCTGTGCGCAGCGGCCAGGAAACTGCACCCGAAATCCAGGGTGCGCATAGAGCACTCGATGAGCAAAGGGTTTTACTGCACCCTGGGCAAGAGAGTTACCGCCTCAGACGTGAAGAGGATCGAGACCCAAATGAAAAAACTGGTTGCGGAAAATCTGTCAATTCAACGCGCGACGTTTCCCAAGAAAAAGGCGATTTACCTCTTCAAGAACCTCGATCAACCCGACAAAGTTGCCCTGCTCAAGAACATCCGCCGCCAGAATGTCACCCTGTATTCACTACTTGATCTATACGACCTATACGCCATTCCACCTTTTGACACCACCGCGCAAACACCGCGGTTCTACCTGAAGAATTTTCCTCCCGGGTTTGTAATGACCGCGCCCACATGGCAAGATCTTACAAAGCTACCTGAATTTCTCCCACAACCCAGGCTCGCGCGAATATTCAATGAGTACGTGGAGTGGGCCAGAATCCTCGGTATCGGCGACGTTGGACCGCTTAATCGCGTAATCAAACAAGGCGGGGGTCCTGAGATAATCAAGATTATTGAAGCCTTACATGAGAAGAAAATTGCCTATATTGCCGACCGGATCGCCCAAAAGAAAAGCAAAGTTGTGCTCGTTGCCGGCCCCAGCAGCGCAGGCAAGACCACCTTCACCAAACGGCTCGCGATACAGCTGAAAGTCAATGGCGCGAGACCGCTCGTCATCTCCACTGATGACTATTTTCAGCCACATAGCAAAACCCGAAAAGACGCATCGGGAAAACTTGATTTTGAGTCCCTCAGTGCAGTAGATGTACCCCTTCTCAACAAACACCTCCTCAAGATAATCACGTGCGATGAAGTATTAATGCCGAAATTCAATTTTCTTACTGGGCGCCGTAACAAAGGTTCGCCAGTCAAACCTTCCAGCGATTATGTGGTTCTGCTCGAGGGGATACATTGTCTTAACAATGCTTTAACGCCGAAAGTTCCCGAAGCCATTAAATTCAAGATATACATCAGCGCATTAACCCAGCTGAACATCGACGACCACAACCGGATCTCGACAACTGATACGCGTATGATAAGACGCATAACACGGGATACATATTTTCGCGGTTACCAGGTTCAGGAAGTGCTCCGTATCTGGGGTTCAGTACGCAGAGGAGAGGAAAAGAATATCTATCCTTATCAAGAGGCTGCGGACGAAATGTTCAATTCTGCATTAATATACGAACCCGCCGTTTTGAAGAAATTCTGTGCACCGATATTGAGGAAGGTTAGGAAAAAAGCTCCTGAATATGAAGAAGCAGAAAGAATACTCGATTTCCTAAATCTGTTCTATGATTTGAGCGACCGGGATGTACCGTCAAACTCGATCCTGAGGGAATTTATCGGAGGTAGTAGTTTTGCCTACTGACCACAGAAACAGCGATTTCTTCTGCACAATTATTGTGCGCCAAACATTTTTTATGTGCACATATACCGCATTAAGCTCAATATATCATGTCTTTTGGCTGGCACGGCAATTGCAATAATAAGGAGTTAGACTGTCTTTACAAGACTTTTACAGAGTTTCGACTGCTACAATGAAAGCCGGCAGCCCGTGCCGCAGAGGCGGACTGCCGGCAAATATAGATTCTACTAAGGAGGAATCATGAGAAGCAGCAGACTACAATGGCTTAGCCTGTGTATGATATTTTTCATCCCATTCAGCCTGTATGCCGCAAAATACGGTGTGCTACACCTGAAGGGCGTCGGTGTTTCTTATGCGACAACCGAAACTGTGGCCAGCTTGCTGGCCAGTGACCTCACTAATTACGGTCACACTGTACTCAACCCCGACGCCATGGATGATGCGGCTGGCGAAGTGCTGGAATGCTTTCAGAGTGAGTGCGCGGCCGACGCCGGGGCCGTAGCCATGGTGGAGAGGGTGATCTACGGTTCAGTTTCAACCCTGGGTGAAAAACACATTGTGCAGGTATCAGTCGTTAACGTTGCGACACGGGAAGTGATCTGGGCAGGCAGCCTCGCCGCCAAGACAGCAGAAGATCTAGATACCGTAGTCAAGAGACTGGCAAAATCGATCTCCGAGGGAAAGAAAACTGAAGAGACAATTGAAGTCGAACTGGTAAGCGCTGAAGAAGCGAAGGAACCCTTGAGAAGGCGTGTATTTGGCACCTTCGGCGTGACTACCGGCGTGGTCGCGCCCGTGGACGGTTATGGGAGTGCCGGAAACCTGTACAATCTGGGCTGGCTGTATCGGTACGAGACGACTCATCTCGTGGCAGAAGTCGGTGGGTACTTCACCTTCCCTGGCGATTTTGAAACCGGCGTGGCAACAGAATTCTGCCCGGTTGAATTCTCGCTACTCTACATGTTGGGCAAAAAAGACATCGCACCGTATTTCGGCGGAGGATTAGGATTCGGGTTGCTCACCATCGAATCAGACGCACCGTATTACTACACAGAAACTGCATACGGTATGACGCTGAACGCGGGCGGCGGGATCGTGTTCATGAGGACCTATGATGTCCGACTTTTCCTTGATGCACGGTACCACGTCAATTTTGCCGATGTTCCAAACATTGCAGGACCCCATCACGGATTCAAATTCGCAGCTGGTGTACTGTACCGCTTCCGAGGTTGCTGCGGGCTGGGACTCTAATAGCAAAGAATGATAATCAGCCCCTGGTCAGTACCAGGGGCTTTTCTGTTTTATGATCTCCACAACAGTTTTTTCTGTAATATACCAGCGCTGCCTTTTCTGCGCATCGACATGCTGTAATTTCAGAATGTCGCCCTTGCATATTGAATCAAAGACTTTATTGTCTGCAGTCCTTGACTTGATGAATTTTATGAGTTCGACACGTCCCTGCGGTGTGCAAATGAAACAACGTTGCTTGCCTTTCTCCTTTAGCAACTGGCTGATCACTCTGTAACCATCAGGTTTACTACAGGGCATTTGTCCCTTGGCGATCACAAGATAGGCGAATTTCAGAACGTCGATTTCGCGGTTGAGCCCCTGATTGATTACCTTGAGGAAATCGGGTGGCGACCAGTCCAACGATTGATGGCACCATTCTTCACGTGAATCGACCTTCATTAACGTACACGGATCATCATGCAGACAGGGCAATATGACACTCGCTCTGCGTTGTGCAGCTAATTCATCACGCAACATCATCAACCGCCGGGTATATTTCTTCAACGCCGGCTCGATCACCACAAAAAATCCGCCGTCGGTCAGGCACTTCTCAATGGCACGAACAAAACGCACTGGTATGTTGTCACCTTGTACTATTTCAGCAAGTGAATTGACGCACACGATCACATCATATCGGCTTTTTCTCCCTGATACACCTCGATCCGTGATTCTTTGCCAGCGGAAGCGTATCTTCACTCTCACGTCACAGCCTGCGAGCCATCGGCCCATAACGCGCGCACGTTCTAGCATACTCCGAGAAAAATCGACACCAGTGCAATTGAACTTTTTGATAAAGGGAGAGTCTTTGAGTGCATAATACAAACCGCAAATTGCCGCACCATCGCCGCAGCCTATATCGAGTACTTTCACACGCGTTCTACCTGACATCACCCCAGGATACCGCGATTCGATTTCCTTGGTCACGATCAGAGTTTTCATCAGGTTGGTGGGAAAATTGTAAGCGAAATACGCATTCGTGTACTGTTCTTCAGAGGGTTTGCACGTCATGAAATTTGCCGCAAGCTTTCTCATCTGCTGCTTGAGAACCTGCAGCTTTGCATTGTGAGCCGACTTTGTTGTCTGATCCAGTCCCGGCATTTCCAGGATCTGTAGTATCTTTGCAGAGATCTCCTCAGGCAGCGTCATTTCTCAGGAGAGATTTGCTTACTCTAGAGTTGTTACTATAGCCCCGTGTTCTGAAAACAACTCACGGGTGTGGTCATCAGAAGTCAGGTAAATGACTTGGTTGCCCTGTTCGACGAATCTTTTGAGTAACTGTACGAGCCTTTCTCTACGCCGCCAATCGGCGAATATGAAAGCATCATCAAGTATCAGAAAAGTTCCTTTCGGATAGACCTTTCTCAGCGCGGCCAAGCGGAAGCACAGGAGCAATTGATCCTGGGTGCCGCTGCTCAAATTATCAATGCTGTACCGGTTACCCTTCTTGTCGATCACAATAAAGCTCTTCTTCTCAACAGAGACCTCTGAGTAACGGTCTGTAACAACCTTGAAGTAATTCGTCAACCCTTCATCTCCATGGAGTATGCCAGTTATAAAATCATCCAGCTCTCCACTCATATCCCTCAGAATTTTACGGACCGCCATAGCTGCTTCCTTCTCCAGCTCGTAGTTCCGCAGTTTTTTGTCCAATCCTTCAAATTCACGAAACGCCTCCAGCTCATTTCCAATACCCGCCTTTGCCTGTTCAACCTCGCGGAAGAGTCTTGTTTCTCTGGTCAACTGATCGGCCATCTCTTGCACTTCGTTCAGCTCTGTGCGTAGATCCTTCTCTGCGGCTAGGTCAATGGTACCCTCAGGAAGATCTACCTTATATTCTTTGATCATCCTTTCCCACTTTCTAGGGTCGCTCTCGTGAAGACGGCCGGCAAGGCTGGCAGCAACTTTCTGCAGTTCATTTTCAAGATGCCTCTTTTCTGACAATTTTTTCTCCAGATCCAATATCTCAGCCAAGCCGGTTTTGGCCCGCAATTCTGAAATCTCGTCATCAATGACCTTGACTGATCGGGCGCTCTTCAAACGCTCAAGCGTTCTTTCTTTTTCTTCTACTGAGGCCTTCTTTCTGATCTTCTCTTCTTGTATCTCTTCTATTCTCTGTGGCAGGTCTGCGATCTTCTCTAAATCAGGGAATACTTTCATTGCTTTTACCAACCACTCCTTTTGTTGCACCAGCATTTTTTTAACCATGATCCTGCGCCGAGCGTACAAACCTGACACCATGATCGCACCAATCAAGAAGATGACTGCTGGTACCGTAGGCAATGGAGTAAATAGAGAAGCCACCGCGGCGATAATGGCAACGAGCAAGATTACAAGTGGAAAGATCAAGGATGGCATGGCCGGTTCTTCTTTGATGAAATCAGCCGCAGAATTCAGACCTTCTTCCTCGATATATCGCCCAACCTTTTCCAGCCCACCAATCTCTCTCTCCAATGATTCTTTCTCATTTTCAATCTCATCCACTTTTGAACCTTCATCCAGCTTTGCTCTTTTTTCGATATCGAGTTTTTGCCAGGCCGTCAAGTATTCATATCTGTACCGCTCGTACTCCTGACAACCGCTCTTCGCCTCCTGGTATGCATTATATAGTCTCTGCATCTCCTGATAACTCTTGAAACCCTTACTCTGTTCGATTACCTCAAGCTTGCCTCTCAGATATTCACCCCTTGTGCTCAGCTTGGCCAGTTCGACTTCCTTCTTTCCGATCTCGCCGATCCTACTTAAGTAACTGCGCAGAGCATTCCTGCGTTGAGTCTCATTGCCGATGACTGCTTGTTTTTCCCTCTTCCAATCCTCTTTTCTGGGTTGCAGACCTACGGCATCAAACACCTGCTCGTCCAGCCTGGTGAACTGCACCCCGGCACCCACCTTACTCAGCATCGACTTCACACCATCCCAGAAATTGGCCTCACCTTTGCTGCCAAAAATACCGGATTCAGAAGCCTGCACATAAAGAAGATTCGCCACATCACCTATAGGCAGATCAATGTTCATCTTCTTGGCGGGTAGATTCAGAACATGACCGTTCGTCTCAATCTCAACCCTTATATCTCTAGGCTTGTCATACCGCAAGGCGGCCGCAGTTCTCCTAAAAAGAACATGAGCCAGAACCTCGACCAGCGCCGTCTTTCCGGCTTCGTTGAGGCCGAAAACAACCTCGAAATAACCGGGCGTCAGGACTAACTCCCTAATAGGACCGTAGTCCAGGACCCGGATCTTCTTGATCCTCATTTCAAGACCTTACTGAAAACTGGAAAGGCGATCTCAAACACTTTGAGCCTGAGTTCATCATTTAAGTTCTCGGTCTTTGCCACGAAATTCCGAACAAGCGGATTAACCATGAGCTTGTCCCAGGATTGAACTTCAACATCCATCCTGAGGTCTTCAAATTTGCCAGCGTAACGCTCTTGCATGGTGGAGAGCAATTCCAGGTATTTTTTTTCGTTTTCGCCGATATAGCCAGTAACAGCGATAATGGGCATGATCTTAACATCATTGATATCACCTAGATACTTCTCTATGTCATGTAGAATCGTTTCTTCGACTCCGGGGTAGACAAAGAAGTCCTTTGCTACATAGTATGCAGCCATATCCACGATATGTTTTTCCGTGCCCATACGCTTTTCATCAATATTCAACAGCTGAAATGACCTTGCACCCACGCATTTTGAATCGATCGCTATCGGCGATCCAGGATATACCACACGGGTTCCATCGTACCGCAGCTCAATGAAACGGCTGTGCAGGTGTCCCATGGCCACATAACGTGCGATGTTTTCTAGATCGACCGGAAAGATGGGCATGTACTTTGCCTCCTGGTCTTCGTCCTCGAGTAGTCGAAAGATGAATGATTGATCGTACAATGTCCCATGCGCGATGAGGACATCGATATCATGTGGTAAGTCTCTTACACAATCACTGAACCCACAATCGGCATAGGGTACACCATAGATTTTCAGCACTTTACTCCGAAGAAGTTGAAATGGTCTTTCGGTGAGTTGAATTACGTTTTCGCCATATTCGTATTCCGGGCCATAGGAATTTGCGTCGTGATTGCCCGGAATAATAAGCAGCTTGAATTTCAACGATTCACATAGTCGTCTAACTTCATTTCGCAAAAGTGTGGCGTCAGAATCGGAGTCAAAAAGATCCCCCGCAATGATAAAATAATCCACCCCTAACTCGCCTGCTCTCTTCAGCAACCAGGTAAAGATATCTAGGCGTTTTTCTTCATCCTTTTTCAGATGTATGTCAGCCGTGTGTAGAAATTTCATGAATTCAATATTTCTTACTGAAGTAGTCGTCCAGGATCTGACGGTGATCAAAAGCAAGGTCAGCAGGCAAAGTATCCCGATCAAAAAGACCAATATCTGCCGCGTCATCGCCAGCCCTTGGCTTACCCCGGGCTTGCGCCACAAATACAATCGAAATTGTGTGACGGCGTGGATCCCGATGCGGATCTGAATAGGCATGGAACTGGTTCAACCCCTCGATCTCCAACCCGGTCTCTTCTTTTGCCTCGCGCCGTGCTGTGGCTTCAGCCGATTCACCGTAGTCGATAAACCCACCCGGGATCGCCCAACCGGACGGAGGGTTTTTACGCTTAATGAGCACTATTTTCCCCGCAATCTCGATGATTATGTCGACGGTTGGTATGGGGTTGCGCTGACTCACAAGGCAAATTATAGACAGAAACTTGACCAAATCAATAGTTGACAAGACTTAAATGTTTACTATACTATGTGAACGGATTGCAAGTTAAGTTGAATGCTCCAGCAAGTTCGTGATATCCAACCCAACGCATTGCACCGTTTGAATCGAAAACAGGGGGTTAATCAATGATAAGACTCATTTCCTTGACTACACTTCTATTCATCCTTGGCGCTGCCCAGGACATGATCGTCAGGGTATACGTTCCAACCTGGCAAGACTTGAAGAAAATCGATGAGAAAAATCTGGACATTGCAGCCGGCAGGTACGGAGAATGGTACGATCTGATCGCCGATGATCATCTTTTCAGCAAAGTTGTCGCTTCCGGCCTGCCCTACGAGGTCACTATACACAGCCTCGAATACAGAAAAAATCAGGTACGCGGCTCCTATCTTTCTTATGCTGAAATAAACGATTCGCTTCGTGATCTCGCCCTCAACCATCCTGGTATCTGCATGCTGGATTCTCTGCCTTTCCCGACATATGAAGGCAGATGGATATACGGCGTGAAGATCTCAGACAATCCGCAACTTGAAGAAGACGAACCCGGATTCACCCTGGATGGCTGCCATCATTCGCGTGAATGGGCAACGCCTCAAGCCGTGCTTTTCTTTGCCGACTCCATGATCAGCTCATACGGCACGATCGGAGAGATCACCGACATTATCAACGGAACCCAGATCTATTGCTTTCCCGTGATCAATGTTGACGGTTATGTTTATGATTATCCGTCCGGAAACATGTGGCGTAAGAACCGGGAACCATTTGGCGGCGCGACCGGCACCGACTGTAACCGCAATTACGGCGGGGG
>Ga0209536_100009074_pt1 | contig 14815 bp, 12 predicted proteins | sample DeeMarSeWOR28_12_FD_187461 | JGI IMG/M metagenome (GOLD analysis project Ga0209536, IMG submission 187461) | Marine sediment microbial communities from White Oak River estuary, North Carolina - WOR-2-8_12 (SPAdes) (version 2) | ecosystem: Environmental > Aquatic > Marine > Intertidal zone >...
TCTTCTGTCTTCTGTCTTCTGGATTCTGGATTCTGGATTCTGGATTCTGGATTCTGGATTCTGAATACTGGATACTGGATTCTGTCCCCCCTTTCCAGCAGCCATGATGGTGTCTCACCCATAACAGTCGCATCCCCACCCCCTATGCCTCCCATCCGAGTCACCCGCAGCGTAATACTGCCCGATCTGGTACGACTAAGCCGTTACCAGAGAACCCCCGAACTCGGACCCCGGGTGCTGTTTTTCAGCGGGGGTTCGGCGTTGAATGGTGTGTGCCGTGTCCTCAAGAACTATACCCATAACTCGCTGCACGTGGTCACCCCCTTTGACTCGGGCGGCAGCTCCGCCAGGCTGCGCCAGGCCTTCGCCATGCCGTCGATTGGTGACCTGCGCAGTCGCATGATGGCGCTGGCCGACGAGAACATTACCGGACATCCGGAGGTCTACGAGCTTTTCACCTACCGCTTTTCCCAGGACCGACCGAACAGCGATTTACTGATCCAGCTCGACGCAATGATCCGGGGTGATGAGCCACTCGTCGCGGCCATCTCCAATCCCATGCGCCGGCTCATACGCAACCAGCTGGGATACTTTCGTGACGCAATGCCGGAGGGTTTCGATCTGCGCGGCGCCAGTACCGGCAATCTGATTCTGGCGGGCGGTTACCTGAACAACCACCAGCAGCTGGACCCGATTATTTTCCTGTTCTCGAAGCTGGTAAGCGTCCTGGGTACGGTACGCGCCGTGGTCAATGATAATCTGCACCTGTGCGCGACGCTGGAAGACGGGAGCTGCGTCATCGGTCAGCACCGGCTGACCGGCAAGGAAGTGGCACCGTTGAGCTCTGCCGTCCGGCAGCTGTTCCTGTCCAGCCACGAGGATAAGTGCGTGCCCGCCAGATCGGAGATCCGCAGCAAGAACCGGGAACTGATCGAGCAGGCGGAGCTCATCTGTTACCCACCCGGCAGTTTCTATTCGAGCCTGGTGGCGAACCTGCTGCCGAAAGGTGTCGGCTCCTCGATCGCCGCCAATGATTGCCCCAAGGTTTACTGTCCCAACCTTGGGCATGACCCGGAACAGATCGGCATGACGTTGGACCGCTCGGTACTGACCTTGCTCGACTATTTACGCACCGATGTGCCGGACGACACCCGCAACGAAAAGCTCCTGAATTTCATTCTCATCGACAGCCGGCATGGTCACTACCCGTCCGCCTTGTCGGCCGGGATCATGCAGGAGCTGGGGATACAGATCATCGATACCAGACTCGTCAGCAGGGAAAGTGCGCCCTATTACGACGCGAAACGGCTTGTCTCCACATTGCTTTCCCTGACGTAAGACAGCGGGTGCTGGCCGAAATGTCATTTGGCTCGCATGTCAGGCCGCATTGTGGCGGCTGGCTGACACAGGATTAACGCACCCGGGCGATTCAGGGTTAAAGTTAACACCATGGCGAAGCCGCTTTCATTCTGGGAAAACCTTCGGGCCCGACTGGGTACAGACGCCGACACGGTGATACTCGCGCCATCCCAAAAGCTGCGTCTTTCGGGCAAGCGTACCCGGGTTCCACTTTCCGGATTCCCGGTCTTTCAGGTGGAGATGGGAAAACAGCGGCTGGCCCTCTATCCCGACCGGCGTATTGATCCGGGAGCGCAGGACACACCCTGCGATTATATCCTCTTGGATCCGCAGCGCTACTTCACCGGTATCAGCCACTGCCTGCGGCTTTCTCCGGGGAGTACGCTCGCCATTGACCGGAACGTCGAGGATCAGAAATACGTCTTCAGCTCACCCCGCGACGCCTTCCGCCGCCATTTTTCGGTAGTTCACGCCGGCGACGCGCTGGTCTTCAAGGACCCGATCTCGGAACTTGGGACCTATATTTCGCTGGGGGAAGAAGACGGTCTGGACATCTTCAATCGCCGAATGGCTGCACTCAGGCGGGTCCGCGAAATTTTTGGCGGCGCGCTGCATCCCCTGCCGGCCGATGAGGCCCTCGACACCCTGAAAAAGGTCAACCGCTACCTCAGAGAAGAACCCTATCGCCCGAAGGATTCTTTTGGCAACCCCGGCGGATTACTGGAACTGCCATCCCGGCTCATTCCGATCGTGGTCGGTGACCTGCACGCGCAGATTGATAACCTGCTCAAGATTCTGAGCGAGAATGCCTTTCTGGCGAGCCTGGAGAAGGGGGAAGGGGCCCTCATCATTATTGGCGATGCCGTCCACCCCGAGGAGGGGGAACTGGAGGCCATGGACAGCTCGTTGCTCATGATGGACCTCATCTTCAAGCTGAAACTGCAATATCCGGAACAGGTCTTTTATCTCGTTGGCAACCATGACAGTTTCTCACATGACCTGATGAAACGGGGTGTGCCCCAAGGCTTGCTGTGGGAAAAGCATGTGGCTGCAACGCGGGGTGACGAATACAAGACAGAACTGGAACTGTTTTATCGGCAATCGCCCCTGGTGATCGTATCGGACGACTTTATTGCCTGTCACGCCGGGCCACCCCGCAGCAAAATTTCCCTGCAGACGCTGGTCAATATCCGCCAGTTCCCTGACATCGTCCACAACGTCACCTGGAGCCGAATCAGAACCCACGGCTTCCCCGCTGGATACACGCGCGCTGATGTGCGCCGGTTTCGCAAAGGGCTGGAGGTTGAAAGCACGACGCCTTTCATCGTCGGCCACCATCCCTATACAGGAGAGGGAACGCTCTGGTTGAACGCCGGCCACATTGCCCACTACCACATCGTCCTCAGCTGCCGACCCGATCAGATCGGGCTGTTCACCCGCATCGATGGCGACATGGTACACCAGCTCTATCCAACCGAGTCCCTCGCGGCATGGTTGAACGACCAGACCGCTTCCACGTGAGTGCTCACCTGGACACCGCATCCCCCGGCTCACGGTACGTCCGGCGGTAGCACAGCACCAGCACCGGTCTATCACCCGCCGGCCATTTCAGGATCGAGAATCCGGCGCGGCATCCCATCAAAGGTGTGTCGCACGATGACCCGCAGACCACACCGGTGAAAATGCAGTGCCAGGGTTTCATACACTGCCACCTGCTGCGCTACCTCATCCATGCTAAGCCCCGCGTCCACCGGGTGCGTACCGGCCCGGGCCCTGGCCTTGCGAATGGCAAAGATGCGGTCTACCGAAAGCAGCTGAAAATCGAAGACATACCGTGTCCGCCAGTCGATATTCCAGAACCTGCGCTTTGCGGGCGGTATCTGCACGCGCTTCAGGTCAACCGCTGTCGGTGCGTCGAGCCATTCCCGGTCGAAGACCGTATAGCTCTCCCGAAAGCCCTCGAAGGGAAAGCCGAAATGCACCTCCCGAGGCCGAAACGTAAGGATCGGGCTGCGCCACCAGTCTTTCTGGGTCAGGTCGACGTAGCCCTCCTCCGGCCACCCGTGCAGCTTCTGGATCAGGGTCGTCTTGCCACTGCTCGGGGGCCCCGTGACAATGATCTGGCGAAAATGCACGCCGCGCGGATACGGGACAGCCTTGATCCAGACGACGTCCTCGACCGCCACACTCTTCAGGTGCATCGAATCGCCCCGGCGACCGACGACCCGATCAGGCAGCTCTGCGGCGGTCCGCGCCTCCCGTGGCCAGGTGAAAGCGCCGGGTGGTTATCGCGGTGATCCGGTTTCGGGAACACGCCAGGTGCGTCATCTCACCGCTGTCCGCAGCGTGACTCAGGTAAATATCCCTTTCAGGGTGAAGAAGATCAGTGCCGCGAGTACGCCCCCGACCGGCAGAGTGACTAGCCAGGACACTACAATGCCCCCGATAACCCGGAAATCGATGGCACCGATGCCCCGCGCGAGGCCCACCCCAATGACAGCACCGACCGCGATGTGGGTCGTGGACACCGGCAAACCCGTACGCGACGCCAGCACCACCGTTGCCGCTGCCGCCAAGGTCGCACAGTAACCTCGGCTGGGCGTCAATTCAGTAATTCGCGTACCGATGGTCCTCATGACCCGGTAACCCATCGTGGCAAGCCCGATAACGATACCACCGCCACCAAGGATCAATATCCACAGCGGCAGGCCTGCTTTCTGTGCGACTTCACCACCCGACTGCACGATGCTGACCACGGCAGCCAGCGGGCCGATGCCGTTGGCAACGTCGTTCGAGCCGTGCGCAAAGGCCATCGCGCAGGCGGTAAAGATCATCATGGGCGCAAACACTTTTTCCACACTCGCGAAGTGAAAATCGCGGTCAGCGCCCGGATCAATCTTCACCCGGCTAATCATGATCCAACCCAGAGCTGCCACCACGAGCCCGAACACCGTAGCCGCCAGGAAACTCATGCCGCCTGTCAACTCGAGCTTGAGGTGTTTCAGGCCTTTGAACAAGGTCACCAGCGAAATGATAAAGCCGACCAGAAAGACATAGGCCGGTGCCCAGCGTCTGGCGCTGTGAAACGGATGTTCGGTGTTAAGGATCAGGGCGCGGATACTCATCATCAACAGGAAGGCAATCGTGCCGCCCAGCACCGGGGACACTACCCAGCTCGCCGCGATCTGACCGATCTTGCCCCACTGCACCGCATCGACTCCGATGCCCACCATCGCAAATCCGACGATGGCACCGACGATCGAATGGGTGGTCGAGACCGGCCACCCCCGTGCGGATGCGATCATCAGCCAGATTGCCGCCGCCAACAGGGCAGCCAGCATACCGAAGACGAGAATCTCCGGGCTGTTGACGACGGGTGTCGGATCGATAATGCCCTTGCGAATGGTCTCGGTGACATGCCCCCCCGCAATAAACGCACCGGCAAATTCAAAAACGGCGGCGATGAGTATCGCCTGCTTGACGGTAATGGCACCGGAGCCCACCGACGTGCCCATCGCGTTGGCCACATCGTTGGCGCCGATTCCCCAGGTCATATAAAGACCGAAAACGACCGCCAGGACCATGAATATGTAGCCGTATTCGCTTATGATTTCCATTTGCGTTATCCCACCTTGAATTATTGGTTATTGGAATCGCCCAGCGTGTCTCGACTCGCTACCCAAGGGGTTGTGGACACTGCCCATCACGATGCCGAACATTCGAAACCGGGCCTGCCAGATATCATTTCCTGCACCCAGACACACGGGTAGCCTGCTACTCCGGGAGACCTGCTTGCGAGAGCAAACCCTGATCACCGGGCTAACGCGCGATGAGAAGCCGCAGTCGATCCCCGACCTTCTCCGCAAAGTCCGCCAGATCTCCGACCCATTGGATGAGCTGATACCACATCATGACGGAGACCGGCTTGATCTCGTCTTCATGCTCGAACAGCCGGTGGGTCAGTTCCAGGCCGAGCTGATCCGTTTCATCCTCGATCCGGTTCAGTTCCTCCACCATTTCCTCGACCCGGGTCGCCTCGCGCCCACGAAACCCCATTGCCAGCAGCTCGTCCAGTTCTTCGATGATCTTTCCCGATTGTTCACAGGCATCCACACAACGGCGCGCCAGTGCCAGAAACGGATCCTTCAGAAAGTCCGGAAGCTCCATTGGACGTTCCACCAACAGTCCGGCGATATCCTGGGCCGTATCCGCAATCGAATCCTGCATCTGCAACACCTCGAGGAGATCCCGGCGGTCCACCGGCATGAACAGACTTTTCGGCAGGTGACTGCGCAACTCGTTCTTGATGGTGTCCGCTTCGGCTTCCACCTCAAAGATTTTGTCCTTCAGGGCCCGCACGCGGTCTTGCTCCCCGGCAGCCAGGGCCTCGAACAACGGCGGAATCTCGCGCATACACTCGAGTACCACACGCATGTGACGTTGCAGGGCCTTGAAGGGTGATTGGCCAAACAAATTGGCGAACGGAGTAGTGGTCGGCATGGTTATTATCCTCTGCAATCCTGTCGTGACAGCCCGCTGATATCGTGTGTCAATATCCCGGCAACCCTTTGCAGCCTCCTGCCATCCGCGAGCGAATGGCACAGTGTAACACCCACTGGGTTACCTGCCATCTGGCAACCGGTTGCCTGTGTGTAACAATAATACCATCTAATCCGACTTAAGCGCCTCCCCCAACTGTTTGCAGAGTGTCTTTATCACCTTGACCCGGGCAAAGCGCTTGTCGTTGCCTTCAACCAGGGTCCAGGGAGCATTGAGGGTGCTGGTATGCTGCACAATATCGTGTACTGCCAGTGCATAATCGTCCCATTTTTCCCGGTTCCGCCAGTCCTCATCGGTGAGCTTCCAGCGCTTGTAGGGCACCAGTTCCCGGGCCTTGAAGCGGGCCAGCTGTTCGTCCTTGGTGATATGAATCCAGTATTTGAGCAACACAATGCCATGGTCAATGAGCTGTTCCTCGAAATCGTTGATCTCCGAATACGCTCTCTTCCATTCCTCCTCGCTGGCCAGGCCTTCCACCCGCTCCACCAGAACCCGGCCATACCAGCTGCGGTCATAGATCGTCAGGCGCCCAGCGCGTGAAAGGTGCCGCCAGAAACGCCACAGGTAGTGCTGTGCCCGTTCTTCATCGGTCGGCGCCGCAATCGGAATCACCTGAAAATTGCGCGCATCCAGCGCCGCCGTAACCCGGCGGATCGCGCCGCCCTTGCCCGCCGCGTCCGGTCCCTCGAACACCAGAATCGTGGAGACCTTTTTCTTCAGTGCCTCGCGGTGCAGCAGGTTGAGCTTCGCCTGGTACTCTTTCAGCTGCCGCTGGTAGTCCGCCTTGTTCAGGTGCTTCGACATATCCAGCGTACTGAGCACGGTCGGCAGAGGCTCAACCTTGCTCTCCGCGCCCGCCTCACCCGCAGGGCTTTCCGTGCTCTCGGCGCCCGCGCCTGCCGCACCGGCCTGCTGGCCCGCCGCGGCGGCCTGGAGTCTGGCCTTGATCTCCCGCTGCAGCCGGAGATTTTCCAGCTGCTTCCTGATTGCATCTCGAACCAGGGTACCCACGGTCAGACTGCGGTAGTTTTGGTCTGCACCCTCCACGACGGTCCACACCGCCTTGCCGGTACTGGTGCGCATAATCGTACGCTCCGCCGCCTCCACAAACTGGTCGTACATCTCCCAGTGTTTCCAGTCGCGCTCGGTGACGCGCCAGCGCGTCAAGGGATCTTTCTCGAGGCTTTTCAGGCGCCGCTTCTGAGCATCCCGGCTGAGATGCATCCAGAACTTGAGAACCACAGCGCCATCCTCTGTCAGGGCATTCTCGAAGGCAACAATGTGATCCAGGCAATGATCGAGCTGGGCGATATCAATCTTCCCGTAGGCCCGCTCGAGCACCGGGCGCGAGTACCACGAACTGAGAAACAGGCCGATACGCCCTTTCGACGGCAAGTGACGCCAGAAACGCCAGTATTCCGGGCGCTCGCGTTCTTCATCGGAGGGTTCGTCATAGGCGTGCGTCACCAGCCAGCGTGGATCCATCCATTCATTGAGCAGGTTAATCGTCTGGCCCTTGCCGGCGCCGTCCACACCCGCGAAGACAATGATCACCGGGAACTCGCCGGCTTCGCGGAGATCCGTCTGGACTTCTAACAGTTCCTGGCGTAGAAGCGGCACACGCTCGTTGTATTCGGCTTTGGCAATCTTGGAACCGAGTTCGGCTGTTTCGAACATTCACCTCTCCCCCTACACCAGATCACGTATTTCGCGCTGTATATTTTGACCGGCTCGCACGGAACGCAATTCGTGCTGACCATCCATGCCCCGCTATTCGGATATAATAGGTTACAACAGCTCTGACTGCTGCGCGAGGTCATTCAGTGGCAAAGATTTTCGTCCAGGACCCTGACGGACAGACACAGGCCCCCTTCCTGCGGGGCATTCTCACGCGCTCCCTGCAAAACGCCGGGCTCGCGTTCGAAGAGGCCTACCAGCTCGCGACCGCGGTGCGCGAGGCGCTCGGCGACACCGCGTTGATCAGCACCGATGAATTGCGCGCGAAGGTGCTCGCCCACCTGAAAGACGCCTATGGCGCAAAGGTGCTGGGGCGCTATGAAAACCAGGGCGTTACCGCAGCAACGATCCAGGTCGAACACCCGGACGGCCGCATTACACCCTTTTCCGGCGATCAGCATCGCCGGTGTCTGGAGACTGTCGGTCTCACCTACAGGGAATCCGCCGCGGTGATGGCCAAGCTGCGCCAGCATTTTATCGACAAACAGACTGCCGCAGTCACCTCACAGCATATCGCCGAGCTGACCTACCACTGCCTGTATCAGACCCAGAAACTCGGACCCGCGGTAGCACGGCGGTGGCTGGTGTGGATCGATTTCCTGCGCAGCGGTCGTCCGCTGATTCTGCTGATTGGCGGTACCTCTGGCTGTGGCAAGAGCACGGTCGCTACGGCGCTGGCGAACCAGCTCGATATCGTGCGCATGCAGTCGACTGATATGCTGCGCGAGGTGATGCGGACGATGATCTCCGAGCGCCTGCTGCCCACGCTGCACAGGTCTTCGTTCAACGCCTGGCGCGCGCTGCCATCCCACGAAGGCACTCCGTCAGAGGATCAGGATACGCTGCTGGCGGAGGGTTTCCGTGCCCAGGTGGATCTCCTCTCGGTCGCCAGCGAAGCCGTGATTGCGCGTGCCCTGCGCGAGCGCGTCTCGCTGATTCTCGAAGGCGTGCATATTCACCCCTCGATGGTGGAGAGGATTCCGCAGGACAGCGATGCCGTCATAGCCCCCATCATGCTGGCGCTGCTCAAGCGAAGCGATCTCAAGGAACGCATCCGGGGCCGGGGCACCAAGGTTCCCCAGCGACGCTCAGAGCGCTACCTGGAACACTTCGATGAGATCTGGCGGCTGCAGTCATTCCTGCTCTCCGAAGCGGACCGGACAAAAACCCCCATCATCGTCAACGGGGATCGCGATACAGTTGTCCGCGAGATAATGCGGACTGTCATTGATACGCTTTCGAAAGATTTTGCCTCGACCCCTGCGGAGGTATTTCGATAGAGTGTCAGTATCCCTTGTTCCCCTGGGAGCCGAATCATGTGTCGCATTGCCGCCTACCTGGGCCCACCGGTATCACTTAAACAGTTCCTGGTGGACCCGCCGCACAGCCTGGTCCACCAGGCCTGGGCACCCGAGGAATTGCGCTATGCCAGGCTGAATGCGGACGGCTACGGCTTTGCATGGTTTGGCGCCGATGCGGATCCGGCGCTCTACGTAAATCCCTTGCCCATCTGGTCCGACCCGAACCTTTTGCCGCTCGCGCGCAACCTGGCAAGTGACCTGTGGATTGCAAGCGTACGCAGCGCCACCGAGGGCAGCGCCGTCAGCCATGCCAATACCCAGCCCTTCTGCGACAAGGAGCTGATCTTCACGCATAACGGCTTTATCCGTGAATTTCAGCTGGAGGTGCGTAAACAGCTGACCGACAGGCTGAGTTCGGAAATCAACGCCGCTGTGAGGGGGCACACCGACTCGGAATATCTCTTCGCGCTGTTGCGGCAGATTCTCAAAGAGGACAGCGAGCTGTCAATCGAGTCGGCCCTGATTGAACTGTCGAGACAGGTCGATGCCACCATTGACGGGAACGCCACCCTCCTGAACTTTATCGTCAGTGAGGGGACACGCCTGTATGCCATGCGCCATGCCCTGAACGACCCTTGTCCCTCGCTGTACTACACCACCGACGACGAGGCCTTTCCCGGCGGCCAGCTGATTGCGTCAGAACGGCTCGACCCGAGCGAGTTCTGGCAACCCGTGCCTGAGCACCACTTGCTGATTCTTGATCCCGATGAGCCGCCGGAACTCATTGCCCTATGAGCCAGGCGCAGATACTCGACCAGCTGGCGCTGTCCCAGAACCTCGTCACCGCGCTGGTTGAGGATGTCGACGATGCCGTCTGCCGAACGCAATACTCGACTGAGCTGAGCCCGCTGGGCTGGCACCTCGGCCACTGCGTCTACGTCGAATGCCACTGGCTGCACGAGGTTGTGCGCGGTGACGCCTCGGTCACCGCGCCGCTGCGCAGTTTCTATCAGCCACCCTGCACACCCAAGGCGGAACGCGGGCGGCAGCTCCCGCAGCACGCTGTGCTGCTCGCCTGGGCGCAAGACCTGCAGGCCTACAATCTTCGCCATCTTGCCAACCTGAACCCGGCTCTTGCCAGCCATGCGCTGTTTCGCGATGCCTACCTGCAGCACTTTCTGATCCAGCACTACAGCCAGCACTATGAAACCATGCTGATGGTGCTGGCCCAGAAGGCATTACAGGAAACAGTCGCGGATTTTGCCGTCAACCCGCCGATCAAACCGGATGTCCTCAGACAGGAGAGACTGAAGGTGCCGGGAGGCCACTATCGCATCGGCGGCAAGACACCCGAGGCCTATGATAACGAGCTGCCGCAACAGCAGGCCCAACTGGGCGGCTTTGCCATCGCGCGTCTGCCTGTCTGTCACAGCGAATACCTTGCCTTCATGGAAGACGGCGGGTACAGAAATACGCGGTTCTGGTCCGAGGCGGGCCGGGACTGGCGGCAGCGGCATCCCGACATCGAAGCGCCCGAATACTGGCGCCGGAATACGGACGGTCACTGGTTCGGAATCGGAATCCGCGGCGCCTACCAACTGGCAGCCACGGAACCGGTGTACGGCATCAATCAGTACGAGGCCGAGGCCTTCGCCAACTGGGCCGGCGGGCAACTGCCGCATGAGTACCAGTGGGAGGCGGCCTGCCGACTCGGCTTACTGGAAGACACAGGGCGCGTCTGGGAATGGTGCCGTAACGCGTTTCACGCCTACGACGGCTACCGCGCATTCCCCTATGACGACTATTCCACGCCCTGGTTTGATGCCGCCCACTTTACCCTCAAGGGCGGCAGCCTCTATACTCGCCCCGCGATCAAACGCCCCAGCTTCCGGAACTTTTGTCAAGCAGATAAACGGCATATCTTTGCCGGTCTGCGACTTGTCTGGTAGCGCAAATGGTGGCAGTCTGGTTTTTTTGGCGCGCAACTGCCGGGGCATCAAGAAAAAGCAAACTCGATAAGCACACTGACGCGGTTTTCCCTATAATCATCGCCATGTCTGATTCACATGAGTCCACGTCCACCCGCCGGATCGGCAAGGGGATGATTGTCGCAGCCTGGGTCCTCGGCCTGACGCTGCTGACATTCCTGTTCAGCGGCTTCCTGGACCGCCAGCGAAACCCGAACCAGCAGCTGGTGAGCCGCATCAGTGAAGACGGAATCCCCGAGGTTGCCCTCAAACGCAACCGCTACGGGCACTATCTCGCAAGCGGTCACATCAATGGCCAGCCGGTACGTTTTCTGCTGGACACCGGTGCCAGCGATGTCGTAATCCCCGGCCCCCTCGCCGAGCACCTTCAACTCAGGAAGGGTCTGCCCGTAACATACCAGACAGCCAACGGCACCATCACCGGCTACCGGACACTTCTCGACTCGGTCGCACTTGGACCATTGCACCTGAGACAGGTCACTGCCAGTATCAACCCGTATTTTCAGTCGGACGACATTCTCCTGGGCATGAGCGTCCTGAAACACCTCGAGTTCACCCAGCGTGGTGACACGCTCACGTTGCGACCGCTCAATTAGTACGCTTGCAACGTGACAATGACGGATGCTGACAGACTGATCCGAGTGCCAGTATTCTTAATTTATAGCCACGGAATCCACGGAAAAACACGGAAAACATTCGAATGGGTGTTGGTTCGTTCGGTGTTCTTCTGTGGATTCCGTGGCCATACTATCCGTCATCATCAGATTGAAAAAGCACTAGGGCCCGCTGACAATCCGGGCAACATCACGCCTGGCCAGGAGCCGCAATGGGTGATCTCGTTACGGAGCTGACCGACCGGACGGGGCAGCTCGCGGGCGTTCTGTGGGGGAATCCGCTGACGCTCGTCACCCTGCTGGGCACAGGGCTCTATCTGACCCTGCGCATGCGCTTCATCCAGATCCGCGGTTTCCGGCATTCCATGGCACTGATCAGCGGCCGCTACAGCGACCCGCGACATCAGGGCGAGGTCTCTCACTTTCAGGCCCTGTCGACGGCGCTGTCTGCCACCGTGGGTACCGGGAACATCGCCGGTGTGGCGACTGCGATCTCGCTGGGCGGCCCCGGCGCACTGTTCTGGATGTGGGTGACGGCGGTCATCGGCATGGCCACCAAGTTCACAGAATGCACCCTGGCACTGCGATTCCGGGAGGTTACCGGGAAAGGAGAGATTGCCGGCGGACCGATGTACACCCTGCTGCACGGCCTCGACATGCGACGCACCGCTACGCTCTTCGCGGCCTTTGCGCTGGTCGCATCCTTCGGGATCGGCAACATGGTGCAGGCCAACTCCGTGGTCGATGGCCTGGCGTACATGTATCCCCAGCTCAGAGAACTTGGCTGGCTGGTCGGCGTCATGCTTGGCATTCTGGTTGCCCTGGTCATCATCGGCGGGGTCAAGCGCATTGCCCGCGTTGCCAGCATACTGGTCCCTTTCATGGCCGCGCTGTACGTGGCAGCCGCGCTGTTTGTACTGGCAAATCATGCCAGCGTTATACCCGCGGCCTTGCTGACGGTGTTCAAACATGCCCTCAATCCCTGGGCGGTCGGGGGCGCCGCGGTTGGTGAAGCCATCCGCTGGGGAGTCGCGCGTGGTCTGTTTTCCAACGAGGCTGGGCTGGGTTCATCACCGATGGCCCATGCCGCAGCCAGAACCAACGAACCGGTACGCGAAGGCCTGGTGGCGATGATGGAGCCCTTCATCGATACCCTGGTGATCTGCACCATGACCGGACTGGTGCTCATCGTAACCGGCGCCTATCAGCTCAACGACGCCACGCTCGTTGGTGCAGCACTGACCGCGCACGCCTTCCAGCTAACACTGGGTCCGTCGGGCTCGTTGGTCGTCGGGGCAGGCCTCAGCCTGTTCGCCTTCTCGACCATCATCGCCTGGTCGTATTACGGCGATCGTTCCGCGCGTTTCCTGTTCGGTGAGCAGGCCGTGCTTCCCTATCGCATCGTGTATGCCATGCTGGTCGTTGTCGGGGCCGCCGTGCCGCTCGAGCTGGTCTGGAACCTGGCGGATATCACCAATATCCTCATGGCCCTGCCCAACCTGTTGAGCCTGCTGTTACTCGCGGGCCTGGTGAAGAAACTGAAGGATGACTATCTTTCGCGACCCCATGTCCCTTACCGCTGATCGAATCCGGCAGGGCCTCTATCGACGCAAGACTTTCGGAGCATCCCATGACAGAACAGACGACGGACAGCGGACTGACTTACGAGGAGCTCGTGGTCGGTGACGGACTCGCGGCAAAAGGGGCCGGTCAGACGGTCATCGTGCATTACACCGGCTGGCTGGAAGATGGCACCCGGTTCGATTCCAGCCACGACCGCAATGAACCGTTCAGCTTTCCGCTTGACGTGGGCTTTGTCATCCCCGGCTGGGACGAGGGCGTCAAGGGCATGCAGGTCGGCGGCAAGCGGCGCCTGACCATCCCCCCGGAACTGGGTTATGGTGCCAGCGGCGCCGGCGGGATCATCCCGCCGAACGCCACCCTGGTCTTCGAGATCGAGCTCCTGGAGATCTCCGAATAGTGCTGCTCGAGACCCTCGACAAACAGATCCACAGCCTTGCCCGCCACGTTCTGGAGGAGGATGTCGGCAGCGGGGATATCACCGCTGCCCTGATTCCTGAGGCGACCCGGGGCAAGGCACAGATCATCTCGCGGGAAGCGGCAATCCTGTGCGGCAGTGCCTGGTTTGATGCGATCTTCGCGGAACTCGATACGGATGTGCGGGTCTCCTGGCAGGCGCATGACGGTGACTCGCTTCAACCAGGCGAGGTCATCTGCCAGCTGGAAGGCCGCGCCAGGTCGCTGCTGACCGGTGAACGGGCGGCCTTGAATCTCCTGCAGACGCTGTCCGGTACTGCGACCCTGGCGCGCCGTTATGCCGATGCGGTAAAGGGTCTGCCGGTTCGCATCCTGGATACACGCAAGACGCTGCCCGGGCTGCGTATCGCCCAGAAGTACGCCGTGCGTACCGGTGGCTGCCACAACCATCGCACCGGACTCTACGACGGCATCCTGATCAAGGAGAATCACATCGCCGCCGCCGGCTCTGTGCAGGCTGCCGTCGAGGCGGCACGCAGGCTCGGGACGGATCTCCCCATCGAGATCGAGGTGGAGGCGCTGGATCAGATCCCGGAGGCACTGAAGGCCGGCGCAGATATCCTGCTGCTCGACAACTTCGACCTCGATCAGTTACGCACGGCCGTAACACTGAATCGGGGACAGGCCAGGCTCGAGGCCTCGGGGGGGGTATCCCTGGATACGCTCCGCGAGATCGCGGCCACGGGTGTCGATGCCATCTCCGTCGGTGCACTCACAAAAAATGTCCGGGCAGTCGACCTTTCCATGCGCTTCATCTGAGCGTCGTACGCTTCCAGCGTGATAATCACGGATGCTGAAAATCTGGCTGAGTGCCAGTATTTCTATGCCTCGTCAGCAGGATCTATCGGTCGCTGACACCGTGCGGCAACGCTCACCCGAATATATCAGCCACGGAATCCACGGAAAAACACGGAAAAACTTAATGATCTTTCCGTGGGTTCGGTGGCCAACGACCAGGTCTTCGTCCAAACCAGGCTGTGGACTTGACCCCCACTCCTGACTCCTGTCTTCTGGATTCTGGATTCTGACTCCTGACCCCACACATTCTGCGCAAGAACCATTGTTATTTATAGCCACGGAAAAACACGGAAAAACTTAATGATTTTTCCGTGGGTTCGGTGGCCAACGACCAGGTCTTCGTCCAAACCAGGCTGTGGACTTGACCCCCACTCCTGACTCCTGACTCCTGTCTTCTGGA
>Ga0209536_100009075_pt1 | contig 14810 bp, 10 predicted proteins | sample DeeMarSeWOR28_12_FD_187461 | JGI IMG/M metagenome (GOLD analysis project Ga0209536, IMG submission 187461) | Marine sediment microbial communities from White Oak River estuary, North Carolina - WOR-2-8_12 (SPAdes) (version 2) | ecosystem: Environmental > Aquatic > Marine > Intertidal zone >...
GGTCGGCAGCCGCAAATCTCGAACACGAAGTTCGCGATCATCTCGTTCCCGTGGACGGTGTCATCCACCTCGGGGTGAAACTGGACTCCGTAGCGGCGAAGGCTGTCCGAGCCGATAGCCGCATAGCGATGGTCGTCTCCACCCTCCGTCGTTTCACTCCAGCCAAGCTCGCGAAACTCCGGCCCCACCGACACGACGCTGTCGTAATGGCTCATCCAGACCGGCTCCACCGGCCCCAGCCCCTTGAACAACGGACTCTCCCCGGTAAGGTGCAGGTTCGCGCGCCCCCACTGGCGGCCGCCGTGGGTCACTTCGCCGCCGTAGTGCTTGGCGATCTCCTGGTGGCCGAAGCAGAAGCCGACGATAGGAACGTCCAGATCGTAGATGGCCCGGGTATAATCCGAATCCTCGCCGTGCGAAGAGAGGCTCGGACTGCCGGAGACGATGATGCCCTTGTAGAGTGCGAAGGCCTCGACCGGGTCTTCAGGCTGCCGGATCTCGGCCAGAACACCGAGGCGGCGTACTTTGGTCGCGATGAGATGTGCGTACTGGCCGCCGAAGTCGACGACCGCGATGGCGTCGTGCTGCATCTACTCCTCGTTCAGAGCCGTTGGAGCGTGTTCTGACGTTGGAATAGCGGAATACCCCGGCATCGCGCAAGGGTTCGGAAGCTAGTCGCCCAGCGTTTCCGAGCTCAACTCGGCTAGACGCCCCTCGACGTATTCCACAAGTGGTCGCAGCTCCGGATCCGGAGAGTCCCAAAGCGTCAGGAAGCGGTTGTAGTGGAGGACGGCTTTGTCCGGTTCTCCGAGTCTCTCGTAGATCTCGCCGCGTCGCAGGTGGGAGGGAGCGAGGTAAGCCAATCTATAGACCGAAGCCTCCGCGAAGGCGTCGTACCACTCAAGCGCCTCTTCGTCACGCCCGGCCGCTGCCAACAGCTCCGCTCGCAGATAGTGCTCCCGGTCCAACGCATAGAATGGCGACGTCGTCATTCGCCCATACCAGGTCTTAGCCTCGATGCTCTCGAGAACCGCGAGCGCGGCAGCCTGATTGTCGCCGTGGAGTTCGAGTTCCGCTTGCACCCCACGAGCCAGGTCGCGCGCCAGCGCAACGACGTGTGCCGGCCCGCCCAAAACGTTGAGCTCCGAGACGTACGAGCGAGCGGCGGCTTCGTCGCCCAGATTCGCACTGAGCAGTCCCAGGAGGTAAAGACGAATGTGCTCGTGTGCCTCGTCGTTGGCCGCGACCCATCCGGCTGGACTTCCGCTTGGAAGCGCCGCGGTCGCGTCCCAAGCGCTTAGTTCAGCCCTCATCGCCCGCAGTTCTTCAGTCGGTATAGACACATAGGGAGCGGTGGAGAGCAGTGCCCTGTATTCCAGGCTGATTGGCGCATGTAACGCCGAGGCGATAGCAAGCGTTTCCTTCGCTTCAGCCCAACGGCCTTGGGCCACATTGAGGAATCCGAGATAGGCGTGCCCCAATGCTCTCAACTCTCGAAAGCGAGTCGGGTCCGTAGCCACCTCGGCGACGCGCCGAGCGCCGTCGAAGCTGTCCGTGAAGCTCGCGACCGCCCAGGCCGTGAGCATCAACTCGCCATCGCCTACTGTCCCGAGTTCGTTGAGCACCTGCTCCTGCATTTCCGCGTTCTTGCTGACAAACGCCCGCAGCGTGCGGATCTCGATTGCGCGGTCTGCTTCCGGGTTCAACTCCAGAAAGCGATCGACGAGAGCATCCAGCTCGCCGGTCTCGCGTGTAGAAGCGGCGATACGTATGAGATGGTTCAATGCATCGATGTCGTCCGGCTCGTAGAAGAGTATGCGCTCGAACGGCTCTTTGGCCTCTGCCACGGGGCGACCATTGAACGGCCCATAGTGAAAGATCAGCTCTCCAAGCCGCAACCAAGATTCGATGTCGTCGGGATACGAACTGAGGATGCCGCGCTGTAGCCGCTCAGCCTCGTAGAAGTCCCCACCCGCGTAGGCGAGGGTCGCCTCCAGGAGTCGGCGGTCTCGCTCGGACAGGCGACGGCCGTGCCTCACGGCTTGCTCCGCGCCCCTCTCGACCAGATCCACCCGGACCAGCCAATCGCCGGCCACACTGAGGCGATACCAGGCGAGGGCGAACGTGCTGTCGGCTTGGACGGCTCTCTCGAACGCTTCGGCAGCGGGAAGGTAATGTCCTTGGCGTAGTGCTCTTTCTCCTTCGAGATAAGCCTTCAGCGCGTCGAGCGAACTCGTAGTGACTGCGGCGATTTGGGTGCGTCGCGCCCCGCTCTCGCCTACCAGGAGCTGCGCGGCGAGGCCGTCCACCATGCTGAAGATTTCGTCGGCCGAACCCTCCACCGACGCCTGAGCCACCACTTCCATGTCGCGCTCGGAGTCGTACAGTGATGCATCGAGATGAACCGAGCCTTGGACCTCCACGACGTTTCCGAGCACGAAGAGGTCTGCGTCGAGATCCCGCGCGATGGACTGGCTACGAGCTAGATCCAGAGGTCCGCCGCCATCTCGGGCCCTCAAACTGAGAATCGCGCGCGGGTCGACGCTTCGAAGGTCTCCCGCGCCGTCGAGCTTGGTACTCAGGAGGTCGACCATCCCTTCGCCCAGGTAGTCGAGGTCACCGCTACCACGGACTGAGAACGGGAGTACCGCGACCCGAGACATCGACGGTATGGGAGAAAGCGTGTTGCGCGCCCGGTCGATCGACCACAGACCCCCGGCCACGAGGACCATGACTGCGGCCGCGGCTGCGGCTCCCCAAACGATGGAGGATCGCCTGCTCCCCTTTGCTGTCGATTCCGGACGGCATAGTGCAAGACGCAAGCTCGTCGCATCGGTCCAGCGGTCTTTCGGGGAGAGAGCCAGCGCGCGGCGAAGGGGTCTCGCGGCCTCCGCCGGAACGCCCGACCAGTCGGATTCCTCCACCGGCGTCAACAGCGACCAACGCCTACCTGTCAGCGCCTCGTAGAAAACCATCCCGAAAGCATACAGATCCGTCTGCGGCGTGACTTCCTCACCGGTGACCTGCTCTGGTGCCATGTACCCCGGCGTTCCGACTTGGCGTCCGGGTTCTGTGATGCCGACCCTCGTGCCCTCGCTGCGCTTGGCTATCCCGAAGTCACCTAGGAGAGCACGGTCGTCCACCAAGAAGATGTTGCTGGGCTTGATGTCGCGGTGGACAATCCCGCGTGCATGAGCCGCCTCGAGCGCGGAGAGTAGATCGTTGGCCAACGTCAGCGCTTCGCCCTGGGTCACTGGTCCTCGCTGCAGCCGTTCTTCCAGCGTCTCGCCTTCCACAAAGTCCATGATGTAGTAGAAGGACTCGTCGATCTTGCCCGCGTTGTATATCGAAACGACATTTGGGTGCTTCAACTGGGCTAGGATCCGGGCCTCTTGGAGGAGCCTTTGAGCCGCGCTCCCATTGGGTAGGTCGGGGTGGTGGACCTTGATGGCCACGCGCCGGTCGAGAACGGTGTCCCGAGCCAGGTAGACCGTGCCCATCCCGCCGCTCGCCACCTCGCGTTCCACCTCATACTGAGGCGCTAACGCATCACGCAGTCGCTCAAGCACCGACATGACAGACGACCGCTACCTCCCCGAAGGGAGTTGGGAAGAGAAGTTGAACGAGCACTGGAAACGCGATGTGACCCTGCCCGCGACGAGGATTCTCTTGAGCTTGGGGCTATGAACAGCGACCAAATCGCCAGCCTAATATGTAAACTCCTGCCCCGGCTGCGCTAGGGCAGTATGAGCAAGAGAAGCGCCCGCCTCAACCGTGGGCCGGGCGCTCCCCATCGGCTGACGCGTTAGGCTTCTACTGTCCGCCGCCCGTCGAATGAACCGCGAACGCCGCGCCCTGCGGGTCGAGGCACCAGGCGATGAGGTCGCCACCCGGAACCTCCATGGGACCGTTCAGAACCTGGCCACCCAGCTCCTTAACGGTCTCCACCGACGTGTTCACGTCGTCGACCGAGATGTAGTGGAGCCAGTGCGGTGGTGCGGGCATCTCCGCCGGCTTGTTGTACATACCGCCCAACGGTAAGCTGCCGCGGCTGTACATCTGATACGTGCCCGCCTCACCCATGTCCATCGAGTCGGCCTTCTGCCAGCCGAACAGATCGGCGTAGAAGTCGAACGCGGCCTCGTAGTCGGTCGTGGCCAACTCGTGCCACGAGAACTCACCCTGTTTCGGTGGCTCGTCGCTACCCATCGGGTCCTCAGCCGAGGTGAAGACGGCGAAAGTCGCGCCCTGTGGGTCGGCCAACACGGCGAACTTGCCCACCGAAGGGATCTCCGTCGGATCGACATAGGCTTGAGCACCCAGATCCTTTGCCCTGGCCACGGTGGCATGGGTGTCGGGGACGGCGACGTAGGCGATCCAGTGCGGCGGAGCGCCCATCTTCCTCGCCTCCTCCGGCAATTTCATGACTCCAGCCAAAGCGTTTCCGGAGTTGGTGAACATCTTATAGGGCATCTCTCCGCCTTCCCAAGTCTCCGTGCCCCAGCCGGCGACCTTGGCGTAGAAACTCTCTGCCGCCTCCGGATCGGACGTCATCAAGTCCATCCAGACAAAGCGGCCACGGGGGTATTCGGACATAGAGGACCTCCTTGCTCCCTGACGGTTGAGGTTAAGGGCGTAAAGTCTAATAGGGTCCGCTGACTTGCGACAGCTCATTAGTAGGTTAACAGCGCATTGAGGTAAGAAGTGCCACGGGATCAGCGGCGGGCGGGCTCTCCGCTCAGCTCGGCCAGTCGGGCTTCGGCGCTCTCCACTAGCGGGCGAAGCTCTGGGTCGGCGTCTGCCCACAGCTCGATGAAGCGGGCGTAGTGTCGGGCCGCCTCATCCACATCGCCGCGGCGCTCGTGAATCTCCGCGCGACGCAGGTGTGACGGCGCCACATGCACGAGATCGTAAGCCGAGACTTCTTCGAAAGAGCCGTACCAGCGGAGCGCCTCTTCCAAGCGGCCCGACTCCTCCAGGAGCATCGCGCGCAGGTAGCGTGGGGCTGACTGAGAGTAGAATGGGGACGTGACTGCCATCTGATAGTACCGCTGCATACGGGCCTGCTCCAGGTAAGCAAGCGCTTCCGCGACCTCGCCATGCTGCCACGCCATGTATCCTCTGACCGCAAGCGAGAGATCTTCGGACAGCGACGGACCTCTCACCGGACTATCCAGCGCAGCCAGTTCGGTTGCGTACGAATCGGCCGATGAATCGTCTCCCAGTCGCGCGTTGAGCGCGCCGAGCAGATAAGTGATCAGGAGCCGGTGGACTTCGTTATGCTGAGTGAGAAATCCGCTCGGATGCACGCTAAGGCGAACGGTGTCGGGGTCGATCCTCTCGAGCATCGCGCGCGCTGCTTGCAGGTCAGCATCGCTTGCAGGGCCGAAAGGCAGAAGCGTGAGCAGGGCACCGAACTCCGCTGCTCTCGTCGGGTCGAATCGCGCCGCCTCGGTCATCTCTGATTGAGCATCTCTCCAACGACCCTGCGCCATCGCCAGGTAGCCCCGATAGATGTGACCCAGGGCTCGAATCTCCGGTGAGCGCGACGGATCCGTGAGAATCAGCGCTATCGATTCTCCGGCTTCGTAGTTGCCGGTCATCACTGGCGTGAATCCGACGACTGTAAGTTGGACGGGATCGGAAGCCCGCCGCAGCTCATCGACGACGCGCGCTTGATCGCTCTCGTCGCTTAAGGTGAACGCACGTAACACCTCCATCTCTATCGCGCGGTCCGCATCCTGGTTCAGCACGAGAAAGAGCTCGACCAGAGAGTCAACGCTCGCAGTGTTTCGATCGCGCGCTTCGATTCGAATCAAGTGGATCAACGCATTGACATGGTCTGGCTCGTAGGAAAGCACGCGCTCGAATGCCTCCCTCGAGCTCGCGATCGGACGACCCATCAAGGGTCCGTAATGGAATAGAATCTCACCCAACTGGAACCAGGCCTCGACATCACCGGGATAAGATCCGACAATGGTGTTGTAGAGCTCTTCCGCTCGCACGACGTCGCCGCGCCTTGCGGCGACCGCGGCTTCGAGCAGCAAACGGTCGTGCTCTGAAAGACGGCCGCTGTGGCGGAAGGCCTGCTCAGCGGCAGACCGGACCAGCTCATCTCGGGTCAGCCACTCGTAAGCCACGCTGAGGCGGTACCAGGCGAGAGCGAACGAGGAATCGACTGCCACGGCGCGCCGCAGCGCCTCCACGGCTTCCTGGTACTGACCGACTCGCAAAGCCCGCTCGCCCTGCAGGTACTCCTTCAACGCTTCGAGGGAGTTGGTGGTCACCTCCGCGATGTGGGTCACGCCGGGACCCGATTCGCCACCGGAAGCGAGCAGCAGCTCCGCGGCGACGGCGTCGACTAGCTCGAACACCCGGTCCGATTCGCCCTCGCCGGTTCCCTCGGCGATCGCCTCGAGCCCGCCGCTCGCATCGTAGAGCGATGCGTGCACTTGGAGCCGGTCGCCGACGACGAGGATGTTCCCAAGCACGAAGTAGCCCGCTTCCAATTCGCCCGCGATCGTTCGCCCGAAGCTGGGATCACCGGTGTCTCCCTCCTCCCGGCCCACTACTGACAGGACCGCCCGCGGATCCACACTGCTCAATTCGCCGGCTACCTGGAGCTTGGTGCTCAGCATGTCGACCATCCCTTCGCTGAGATAGTCGTACTCATCGCCACCGCGGACGGAGAAGGGAAGGACCACGACCCGTGCCATCGAGGAAGTCACGGCTGCGGCGCCTACGTCCTCACGCTCGTCCGAGCCGCGGAAGACCAACCAACCCGTAGCAACTACTCCCCAAAGTGCAAACGCGGCGAGACCGGCCAGCATGGCGTTGTGCCACGTGAGCAGTCCGCCGGCAGGACCTCGCGCCTCGTCAGCGCGTCGCATCGCCGAGCTGTCATCCGGGTCGGGTATCAAGGTCGGATCGTGCCGCGAATAAGCGGGAATACCTCGCTGCACGAATGCGGTGGCCAGGACAATAGGTAAGCCGACGATGAAGAGAACGACGGCCAGCCCAGGAAACCAGTCGGGCAGAGCGAGACCCTCGGTCAGGCTCTGGATGACCTCGTACCCGAACCATGCTCCCAGCAGATAGATCGCGAGCACCTGCCAGAAGGACCGGCGGTAGACCTCTCGGAGCAGTCGAGGTAAGCGCGGCATGCCTTTACTCGCCCGCGATGCCCTCGAGGCACTGCACGAGCCGTTTGTGGTCTGGCGACTTCATCCGGGATCTCTCCATCGGTCTCAGGCTGAGGTTGAAGCTACCTAAGCGCCGTCCGAATTCGCAACAGAAAGGGGTGAAGTAGCATGGGACGGTGTGGAAATGCGGCCCTAAACATTTGTTTTCGTGCCCGGCCCCCTAGCTTGGGCGACCCTTATTGAGCATAATTACTAGCTGTATTCGCTGCGATTAGCCGTTCGCCCTCGGGCCCCGGGGCGCCGAACGCTGACGACGATTCATTGAAAGACGATGACCGAGCTCACCAGCACAGTCGACGACCGGTACTTGACCGATGACCATCGTATGCTCCGGGACATGGTCCGGGAGTTTGCGGTGAACGAGATCGAGCCCATAGCCCGGGAGTTGGACCGCGATGCCCGCTTTCCTTGGGAGAACGTGGCGAAGATGGCGGAACTGGGCCTCTTCGGTGTGCCCTGGCCGGAGAAGTACGGCGGCGTCGGTATGGACACGCTGGCCTCGAGCATCGTAAGCGAAGAACTCGCCAAGTTCTGTCCCTCGCACTCGATCACGGTGGGGGCGAACATCACGCTGGCGGCGAGCCCGATATACCATTTCGGCAATGAAGAACAGAAGCTTAAGTATCTGCACAAACTGGCAACGGGCGAAGTGTTGGGCGCGTTCGGCCTGACCGAACCCGAGGCCGGTTCCGATGCGGGTGGCACCCAGACCCGCGCCGAAGAGAAGAGCGACCACTGGGTACTCAACGGAACCAAGATCTTCATCACCAATGGCGGCGTGGGTGAGATCTTCGTGGTCACCGCCGTCACGGGCGACGAAAACGGCAGGAAAGAGATAAGCTCCTTCATCCTGACGAAGCCGACCCGCGACATGGAAGAGGCAAAAGCCGTCGGAGTGGGGCACGCTGAAGACCTGGAATACACGCCGGGCTTCACCCACGGCAAGAAGGAAGACAAGCTGGGCTGGCGAGCCTCGGATACGACTGAATTGGTATTCAACGATGCGATCGTGCCCAAAGAGAATATGCTGGGCGAACGCGGTCGCGGATTCAAGAACTTCATGAGCACTCTCGACGGCGGACGCGTCAGTATCGCGGCGCACTTGCTGGGAATCGCCGAGGGCGCGCTCGAATACACACTCAAGTTCACCAAGGAACGCGTGCAGTTCGGTACACGGATTTGCGATTTCCAAGGTGTACGATTCGACATGGCTGACTGGTGGACCCGCATTGAAGCGGGTAAACACCTGACGTATCACGCCGCGATGCTCCGGCATGCTGGTAAGCCGCATACGAAGGAGGCGGCGATGGCCAAGCTCTACTGCTCGGAGCTCGCGAACTGGTCGACGATCAAAGCTGTGCAGTTTCACGGAGGGTACGGGTACACCACCGACTACCCCGTGGAGCGACTGATGCGAGATGCAAGGATAGGGGAGATCGGAGAAGGAACCTCCGAGATCCAGAAGACGGTGATTGCGCGACACCTTCTCGGCGCTGAACAGACCGGAAAGGACGTCGCCCTATGGTGAGAGGAATAGTCAAAGCAGCATATGAAAAGACAAATACTGATCAACGCGGGCCAACACGAGACGCGGGTCGCGATCATCGAGGACGATGTCCTCGTCGAGTTGATGATCGATCGCCCCGATGCGCAACGCATCGTGGGCGACATCTATCTGGGACGCGTCGAGGGCGTCTTGCCTGGCATCCAGGCCGCCTTCGTAAACATCGGAAGCGATAAGGCCGCCTTCCTTCACGTCTCCGACCTCGCCGACGAAGATCCCGAGGCCTCGGAGGAGGAAAAGGGCGTCAAGCGCTACCCGCCCATCCAGAGCCTGATCAAGAAGGGCGAAGAGATTCTGGTCCAGGTGACGAAGGAGCCCATCGGTACGAAGGGGCCCCGCGTCACCGCCCAGGTCTCCCTGCCGGGCCGCAACCTGGTCTACATGCCACGCAGCGAGCACATCGGTGTCTCCCGCAAGATCGACGACCGCGAAGAGCGGACGCGCCTGCGCCGACTGATCAAGGACGTCCTGCGCCCCGGCTCGGGTGGTGTGATCGTCCGGACTGTGGGAGAGGATGCCAAGCGAAAACCTCTAGAGCGCGAGCTCAAGGGACTAATCAAGACCTGGAAGCGTATCGAGGCACGCGTCGATCAGGCTGAGGCGCCGGCGATCGTCCACGAGGAAGCGCATCTGGCCGCAGGCATCATCCGTGACCTCTTCAGTGAAAAAGTCGATTCTCTGACACTCGACTCGCACGAGATCTACAACGAGATCCGTGACTACCTCGAGGCTGTGGACCCCGACTTGATGGGGCGCGTCAAGTTCTATGACAGCACGGTACCGCTTTTTGACAAGTACGACATCGAGGAAGAGATACTTCGCTCATTCGAGCCCAGAGTCGAGCTCCCGTCGGGCGGCCACATCGTCATCGAGCCCACGGAAGGGCTGGTGGCGATCGACGTGAACACCGGTCGCTACACGGGGAAGAAAGACCCCGAAAAGACCATCCTCCGTACCAACCTCGACGCCGCCCGTGAAGTGGCCCGCCAGCTCCGGCTGCGGGACATCGGTGGTATCGTCGTAGTGGATTTCATCGACATGGAAGATCGGGCGAACCGCGACAAGGTCATGCAGGAGCTGCGCACGCACCTGGGGCGCGACCGCGCACGCACGAAGGCGTTTCAGATCTCCGACCTCGGCCTCGTCGAGATGACGCGGCAGCGTGTGCGACCCAGTGTATATCACACGGTCACTCGCCCCTGCCCACATTGCAACGGCGCTGGCCGTATCGTTGCCCCGGCAACCGTTGTGCGGCGCGTCGAACGTGCCGTGCGGCGCGTAGCGGCAGCCAAGCAGGAGAAGCGCCTGGTCATCCGCCTCCATTCGGAGGTGGCCCTGCACATACTGGAAGAAGAGCCCAATCTACTCCGCAGGTTGGAGTCGGAGTACAGGGTCGATATCGAGATTCGCGACGACCCGCTGCTGCGGGCCGACGAGATCCGCATTCTGGCGGGGCCCGCCGATGTGGACGTCACGGCCCGCTACGCCGTGGCCTGACACCGTTGACACGAAGCGCCTCGCCGGATAGGCTTCAAGGCTTCGTAAAAACTTGTAAACTCTACCGGGTAGCACGGTTGTGACATACGCTATCTTCAAGGCCGCTGGCTTTCAGTATCGCGCCGAACTTGGCGACACTCTGCGGCTCCCGTCCTTGGACGCGGAGTCGGGGGACACGGTTACGTTTGACGAGGTCTTGTTGGGGGCCGCCGAAGATGAGGTATTGGTCGGCCGACCGACGCTGGAAGGTGCCGCGGTGAGGGCCGAGGTCCTGGGCCACGGCCGGGCGGACAAGGTCGTCGTCTTCAAGTTCAAGCGCCGTAAGAACTACCGTCGCAAGACGGGCCACCGCCAGGACTTTACCGAAGTCCGCGTCAGCGAGATCGACCTGGGCGGTGGGCGCTTCGTGAGCCTGGAAGCGGACAAGCCAAAGGCAAAGCCGAAGACGGCCAAGCCTGAGAAGGAGCCTGCCGCCAAGAAGCCGGCGGCGAAGAAGGCTGCGGCCAAGAAAGCTGCGGCCAAGAAACCTGCGGCCAAGAAACCTGCGGCCAAGAAGCCCGCGACGGCGAAAGCCAAGGCGGCGGCAAAGCCCAAAGCCAAGACGACGGCGAAGAAGCCTGCGGCTAAGGCTAAGACGACTACTACCAAGTCCAAGAAGAAGAAATCCTAACGGCGACGGACCCCATGGCTCATAAGAAAGCAGGCGGATCAACTCGCAACGGCCGGGACAGCAATCCCAAGTACCTCGGCGTGAAGCGTTACGGCGGTCAGTTCGTGCGTGCCGGCAACATCATCATGCGGCAGCGTGGTACGAAGTTCCATCCCGGCAGCAACGTCGGCCGCGGTGGTGATGACACCCTGTTCGCTCTGGCTGACGGCTTCGTGACCTTCGGCAGACAGCGCGGCCGCCGCGTCGTGTCCATCACGCCCGAGACCTAGCCGGCGTACGGCACGACTCCCGTTCTATCAATAAAGGCCCGGCGATCCACGCCAGGCCTTTGCTGTTTCCCATACCGGGCGGCCCACCGCCCACCGCCTACTGAAACCCTCCTGTCTCGTCGGCCGATGGCCCGTAGGTCATCGGCAATGGCACGTCGTTCAGCCTCAGGTACACGGTCAGTTGGCCACGGTGGTGGATGATGTGATTGAGCACCATGCCCCGCAGGACCCCGGCCTTGGGCTGCGAGAATACCTCCGCGCCGGCCGACTTCAGGGTCCAAGTCTTTGCGAACGCCGCGTCGTCAGTCGACGAAATCGCGTCGCGCAGTCTGGCCACGTTCAAGTCAAACATTTCGACGATCGCTGCCACGCCTTTGGGGCTCGGCGGCACCATTGGCTCACCATCGGGCGGGTTGATGTCCAGTTCGTCCGAGCTCAGCGCCTGCAGCCCCCAGTGCGGCAGATTGGCCAGGTGAGAGGCCAGCTGGTTCAGCGACATCGACTTCTCGGCCGGCTTCCACCCCAGCTTCTCCTCGGGGACGCGCTCGAGCAAGCGACGCGTAATCTCGGCCTCGCGCTCCAGCTCGAGTATCATGGCATCTCTGATCGCCACCGGGCTACCTCCCTGGTCGAGGTGTGTTTGTGCATTTGAACAAACGAACGTAGGGTCGGCCTGCATAGCCATCAAGTGTCTAACGCCTGGCCGCCCAGCCGGGTTTCGTTGCCTCGCTGCCCAATATGAGCATAGATTCGACGCTCCTTGCGCCGGAATACGGGAACTCGAGGCCAAGCATGGGAAAGCAACACGCATGGGTGATCCTAGGAGTCCTGATCGTGCTCGGGTGCGGTGGCTCCACGGCGACTCGAAGCCAAATCGCAAGCGGGGGGGCAGGGGCGACGGAGGCCAATTCACGCACCAAGATCGTGCTACTGGGAACAGGTACACCCAACGCCGATCCGGACCGCTCTGGCCCCGCTGTGGCCATAGTCGTGGACTCGACCTCCTACTTGATTGACCTTGGTCCAGGGGTGGTGCGCCGCGCTGCCGAGGCGTATGAGGTGGGGATCAACGGACTGCAGCCCTCGAAGCTGCGGACGGCCTTTATTACTCATTTGCACACCGACCACACGCTGGGCTATGCGGACTTCATCTTCAGCGCCTGGGTGCTGGAGCGCGACGTCCCGGCCGAAGTCTTCGGACCCCGGGGCCTGCAGGAGATGACCGACCATCTGCTGGCAGCCTATGAACAGGATATCCGTGTCCGCATTGATGGCCTCGAGCCCGCCAACACCGAAGGCTATAAGGTCAACGTCTTCGAGATCCAGCCAGGCTTGGTCTATGAAGACGACCTCGTGATGGTGACGGCTTTTCCCGTAGAGCACGGAGCGTGGTCGCAGGCTTTTGGCTACCGCTTCGATACGGTGGACCGAAGCATCGTCATCTCTGGCGATACCCGGCCAAGTCCGAGCATCATCGACGCCTGTAGCGGCTGCGATGTGCTGATTCACGAGGTCTACGCTCAGGCGGGGTTCGACCGTCGTGAACCCGTCTGGCAGACGTACCACGCAAGCTCTCACACGTCCGGCCCCGAGCTGGGGCGAATCGCTGCGGCCGCCGACCCCGGCTTGCTGATCCTCTATCATCAGCTTCTCTGGGGCGCTACACCCGAGGAAGTGGTGGAAGAGATCAAGGTAAACTTCAATGGGGCAATCGCTTACGGGAATGACCTCGATGTCTTTTGAGGTAGAGGTCAACGCTTTCGGAGGGTGCTGATGTCCACAGAGCTGAGTCGCCGCCGCTTCCTCGCCTATTTCTCGAGCATCGGGCTCGGTTCGACGCTCTTGCCCGGTGTGCTCTGGGCCCAGGTCCAGGACGAAGAAGAGCCCCGGATCACGAAGGAGATGCTCGAGAACGCCGAGTCCGTCGCCGGGCTCGAGTTCACCGACGAAGAGCGCGATCTCATGCTCGAGGGTCTCAACGAAAACCTTCAGGATTACGAGCAACTGCGCGGCGTCGAATTGCCGAACGACGTACCTCCGGCGCTGTACTTCAAGCCAGTTCCGCCGGGTGTCACCGTGGACGTAGCACAGCGTCGGGAACAGCGAAGTCGGGTTCGGGTCGATGGTGTTCCCTCCAACCTCGAGGAAGTCGCGTTCTGGCCGGTCACACACCTGGCGGCACTCATTGAATCCCGAAGGGTCAGCTCCCTCGATCTGACGCACATGTACCTGGCGCGCCTGAAGAAGTACGGACCCAAGCTCGAGTGCGTGATCACGCTCACGGAAGAATTGGCGCTAGAGCAGGCGCGACGTGCCGACGAAGAGATCGCGGCAGGAACCTACCGTGGACCGCTCCATGGTATCCCTTGGGGTGCGAAGGACTTGCTGGCAGTGCCCGGCTACAAGACGACCTGGGGTGCCATGCCGTTCAAGGAGCAGGTGATCGACGAGACAGCCACCGTCGTGAAGAGATTGGAGAGTGCCGGCGCGGTTCTAGTGGCGAAGCTGACGCTCGGCGCTCTGGCTTGGGGCGATGTCTGGTACGGCGGCACCACGAAGAATCCCTGGAACTACGAGCAGGGGTCCAGTGGGTCGTCCGCCGGGTCTGCGGCGTCCACGGCCGCGGGACTCATAGGATTCGCCATCGGCACCGAGACGTGGGGCTCCATCGTCTCGCCGTCGACTCGCTGTGGGACTACCGGTCTGCGGCCCACGTTCGGTCGGGTCAGTCGAGCCGGCGCGATGGCACTCTCTTGGAGTATGGATAAGGTCGGGCCGATATGTCGGAGCGTCGAGGACTGCGCGCTGGTCTTCGACGCCATTCGTGGACCCGACGGTCTCGATCTCACCGTGACGGACGAACCCTTCGCTTGGGACGCGGGACTTGACCCCAGGCAGCTCCGCGTGGGATACGTCAAGAGTGCCTTCGAGGAGGCGCGCGAGGAGCAAGAAGAATGGAAGGGCTTCGACGAGAGGTCGCTGCAGGTGATGGGCTCGCTGGGCATCGATCTTGTCCCCATCGAGCTACCCGACCTTCCCATCGATGCCATGTCATTCATTCTGAGCGCCGAGGCGGCGGCGGCCTTCGATGAACTGACGCGCAGCAACGATGACGACCAGATGGTCCGACAGATTAGTAATGCTTGGCCTAACGTGTTCCGGCAGTCGCGACTCATTCCGGCCGTCGAGTACATCCAGGCGAATCGTTTCAGGACGGTGGCCATGCAGGCGCTGGCCGAGATCATGGCCGATATCGATGTCTACGTCGCTCCGTCGTTCGTCGGTGCCAACCTGCTGCTGACGAACCTCACCGGGCATCCGTGTGTGGTCCTGCCCAACGGGTTCCGTGAAGACGGAACGCCCACGAGCATCAGTTTCATGGGGCGCCTGTTCGGTGAGGCTGAGACTCTTGCCGTGGCGAGAGCGTATCAGGAGGCGACTGACTTCCACCTGAGGCACCCGACTCTGCAGCCCTGATGCGACTTCAGTCGTCCTCGGCCAGGAAGCGCTCGATCTCGGACCACTGGGACAGCGCGTCTTCGTAGCCGAGCTCGGCGACCCGGCTGACATACGGCTCCTCGAAGATCAGGTAGCTGAGCAAGTCTGGA
>Ga0209536_100009076_pt1 | contig 14810 bp, 12 predicted proteins | sample DeeMarSeWOR28_12_FD_187461 | JGI IMG/M metagenome (GOLD analysis project Ga0209536, IMG submission 187461) | Marine sediment microbial communities from White Oak River estuary, North Carolina - WOR-2-8_12 (SPAdes) (version 2) | ecosystem: Environmental > Aquatic > Marine > Intertidal zone >...
GAGGCGACGGCCTTGTTAGAACTCATCCACCCGCAGTGAGAACAAATCGTATCCAGAACGCGACCCAAACGCCGGTAGAAAAACATAGCAATATACCCACCGCAACAATTGCTATGGCTAGCGAAGAAGATTGCTGTCCAATGAGATGGCAGCTATAAACCAAACCGATTGCAGCACTGCCAAACGAAAGAACCGCCCAGGTAACGAATCGGAACCAAGTTAGACCTGTGTCTGGAAATAACCAAAACCATGACCCGAATACTGCCAAGCTAATAACGCTCAGCACTATTGGTACAGAGGTCCTGAAATACATCTGCATTGAGTTCTAACGACAGTTAGGCGGCGAACTCCGCATGGCATGAAACACGCGGCCGCTGCCGTATAGCCCTCTGATTCAAGGTATTGAGCTGCATACGCCGCCTATCCCCCTTCTTGTCCACTCCTACGGGGACGCCATCCCTGCTATGCTGGGCGCATGAATGAGGGGCCGAAACACACCCTGAAGCTGCGGCGCGTCGCCATCGACACCTACAAGGAAAACGTCGTCTACCTGCACCGCGACTGTCACCTGTACCGCAGCGAGGGCTTCCAGGCGCTGGCCAAGGTGGAGGTCAGCGGCGAGGGCGGGCGGCGCCCGGTGCTGGCGGTGCTGAACGTGGTGGACGACGACAGCATCACCACGCCGGAACAGCTCGGGCTGAGCGAGGATGCCTTCGCCCAGCTCGGCCTGCCCGAGGGTGCCGCCGCCACCCTGGCGCACGCCCGGCCGCCGGCCTCGCTGCACGCCGTGCACCGCAAGATTGCCGGCGAGCGGCTGGACTATCCCGACTACGAGGCCATCACCCGCGACATCGTCGAGCACCGCTATGCCAAGATCGAGATGGCCGCCTTCCTGGTGGCCTGTACCGAGGCCGGCATGGAGCGCGACGAAGTGCTGCACCTGACGCGCGCCATGGCGGCCAGCGGCGAACAGCTCAACTGGGGCGAGCCGCTGGTGGCGGACAAGCACTGCATCGGCGGCATCCCCGGCAACCGCACCAGCATGCTGGTGGTGCCGATTGTGGCGGCCCACGGCATGTTCATTCCCAAGACCTCCAGCCGCGCCATCACCTCGCCGGCCGGCACCGCGGATACCATGGAAGTGCTGGCACAGGTGGAACTGCCGCCGCACCGGCTCAACGACATCGTGCGCCGGCAGCGCGGCTGCCTGGCCTGGGGAGGCACGGCGCGGCTGGCACCGGTGGACGATATCCTCATTTCCGTCGAGCGCCCGCTGTCCATGGATTCCCCCGGTCAGCTGGTTGCCTCCATACTGGCCAAGAAGCTGGCCGCCGGAGCCACCCACCTGCTGATCGACATCCCTATGGGTCCGACCGCCAAGGTGCGCAACCAGCTGGATGCTCTGCGGCTGCGCAAGCTGTTCGAGTTCGTCGGCGACCGCGTCGGTCTGCACCTGGAGGTGCTGATCACCGACGGTCACCAGCCGATCGGACGCGGCATCGGCCCGGTACTGGAGGCGCGCGATGTCATGCAGGTACTGGAAAACGATCCGGAACAACCGCGCGACCTGCGCGAGAAGGCCCTGCAGCTGGCCAGCCGCATCCTGGAATTCGATCCCGATGTGCGCGGCGGTCAGGGTTACACGCTGGCGCGCGACATCCTCGAGTCCGGCCGCGCGCTGGAAAAGATGCGTGCCATTATCGAGGCGCAGGGCACCAGCGATGTCTCGCGCGAGGTGGGTCACCTGTGCGACACCATCAACGCCGAGCGCGACGGCAGCGTGGCGGGTATCGACAACCAGCAGATGGCGCGCATTGCGCGCCTGGCCGGTGCGCCGATGGACAAGGGCGCAGGCGTGGACCTGTACCGGAAGGTCGGCGACAAGATAAGCCGCGGCGAACCGCTGTACGCCATCCACGCCGAGTTCGACGCCGATTTCGCCTTTGCCTGCGAGGCCGCCAAGCAGAACAGCGGCTTCAGGCTGGGACCTTGAGAGGGTACGCGCGGCAGCGTCATGATCAGCGGCACTGACACACCGATCGTGCTGGGGTTCCCCGAATACCGGGAACCGGCCCAGCGGCTGGCAGAGAAAGCCGGCCTCGGCTACGCCGATATCCACATCCACGCCTTCCCGGACGGCGAGAGTCGGGTGCGCGTGCCGCAACACTTACCGGAACAGGTGATCCTGTGCCGCAGCCTGGATCACCCCAACCGCAAGCTGGTCGAACTGGAACTGGCCGCGGCGACTGCACTGCGGCTGGGCGCACAACGCCTGACGCTGGTGGCGCCGTATTTGTGTTACATGCGTCAGGACACGGCATTTCATCCCGGCGAGGCGGTCAGCCAGCGCATTATCGGTGAACTGCTGGCACGCCGTTTCGACACCCTGATCACGGTTGATCCCCACCTGCACCGCACCCGGAACTTGCAGCAAGCTGTGCCGGTGCGCCGCGCGGTTGCGCTCAGCGCCGCCCCGGCGATGGCGGCGTACCTGGCGCAGCGCGACGACAATCCCCTGCTGATCGGTCCGGACGAAGAGTCGGCGCAATGGGTGAAGGCCATCGCGGCACCCGCCGGTTTCGACTATGGGGTGGCGCACAAGCAGCGGATCGGCGATCGTGAAGTGCGTGTCCGGCTGCCGGAGCTGGCGTTCGCGGGGCGCCACATCGTGCTGGTGGATGACATGGTCAGCACCGGACATACGCTGGACGAGGCGGCACGGCAGCTAGCCGCCTCGCGACCGGCATCGCTGTCGGTGCTGGTGACTCACGCCCTGTTTGTGGACGATGCGGTGGCGCGGCTGCACGCCGCCGGTGTCGGCGACATCTGCAGCACCGACAGCACCCCGCACCCCAGCAACCAGGTGCAGCTCGTCGGGCTGCTGGCCGAGGCGCTGCTGGAATAGCCGATCCGGGCTGGCGGCCGGGGCTAGACGCCTCCGCCGCGCTCCAGCAGGCTCACCAGAACAAGGCTCGCCAACGCAGAACAGAACGCCAGCAGCCATTTCAGTCCGCCCCACAGCATATGCGGCGGACGTACCCCGAGACGGGGCGGTAACGGTGGCATGGTGCGACTCCCCCTTTCGTGTGTCCCTTTCAAGCCGACATCCCGTAACACCACAGCATCCTGTCCGGTGGTTGTCGGTGCAGAGCAGTAAATACCTGACTTATTCTGTCAGGTTTTGAGGAAGTGTAGACGGGAAACGGCTTGTGTCAAACCGCGCCGTTCAAAATACCCGCGCCAGGCAGCTTTCGTAGCGTAGTCACTCAGCACTCAGGTCAGCAGGCAGCAGGCGTTGCAGTTCGTTTCCAACGCAGCCTGGGAAAGTGCGACAAAGCCGATAAGCGTGCCCGTGGCGGCCGCCCACCAGCACCTGCTGGTCGGTTGCGCCGAGAAGGAACCCCGGGGCGCTTCCGGTCTGCAATGCGCAGCATCGCCCGGCCGCGACGGGCGCGGCCTTTCACCGCTGGGTAAGCTTCAGCTCGATGCGGCGGTTGCGCCGCAAGGCTTCCTCGCTGTCGCCCGGATCGATGGGATGGTGTTCGCCGAAGCCCGCCGCCACCAGGTGGTCCGGATCGATGCCTTCGCTGATCAGGAACTTCACGATACTGATGGCGCGCGCCGCCGACAGTTCCCAGTTGGAGGGAAACGCTACGCGGATCGGACGCCGGTCGGTGTGACCGTCGACGCGCAGCACCCAGTCCAGTTCGGTCGGGATCTGGCTCGCGATTTTGGCCAGTTCCTTAGCGACGGTTGCGATTTCGCGCCGCCCTTCGGCGTCGAGCTCAGCCGAAGCCGAGGAGAACAGCACTTCCGAGGGCAACAGGAAACGGTCGCCCTCGATACGGATATCGGGATTGTCCTTGAGCGCTTCGCGCAGCTTGCCGAAGAACTCCGAGCGGTAACGCTCGAGCTCTTCGACCTTTTTCGCCAGGGCGACATTGAGGCGTTGTCCCAGGTCCTCGATCCGCACGCGCTGATCGGCCACCTGCGATTCCGAGGCTTCCAGCGCTGCGTTGACCTGGACCAGCTGCCGGTTGAGTTCTGCCAGTTGCGCGTTGAGAGCCTCGACCTGGCTCCGGGCCTCGGCGGTGAGCTGTTCCTGATCCGCGGTGGCCTGGCGGCTGGTCTGCAGCCTTTGCTGCAGGTCGTCGCGCTCGACTTCCAGCGCACCGATGGCAGCGCGCCGCTGCTCCAGCTCCTGTTCCGCGCCCGACAGCTGCGTACGCGCCCCTTCCAGGTCGCCGCGGGTGCTGTCCAGGTCCGCACGCAGACGCTGCGAAAGGGCATCAGCCTGTTCGGCTTGCAAGGTCATGGCCTGCAGCTGGGCGGCGAGATCGTCGCGCGCTGTACTCGCCTGCGCCAACTTATCACCGAGGGTAGCCACACGGGTCTGCAGCTCGGCCTTTTCCTCGCGCTCCAGCGACAGCACATTGGCCAGCTCGGCGATACGGCCGCGCAGGCTGTCCAGCGCCTTGTCGCGGCCCATAAGGGCATCGGTGAGCAGAAACTGGCCGACCGAGAACAGCAGCAATACAAAGATGACCACCATCAGCAGCGCGGAAAGCGCATCCACGAAGCCGGGCCAAATATCGACCCCCCTGCGCCGGCGGCTGACCAGAAGCATGAGCGGCGCTTACCCCGCCTTCGCCTGTTTGCGGCTGCGCGAACGGCCGTGGGTCTCGGCCGACAGCGCCCGACCGATCAGGCGCAGCTCATCGCGAATTTCTTCGGCCAGGTGCTGATGCCCTGTGGCCAGCTCATCGGCCAACCGCTTGATGTTGACGTCCAGGTTGCGCATGTGCTGTTGCAGGGAATCGTCGCTCTGCCCGCGCCCGTCAGCCAGCTTCGCCACCAGCGGCGCCATTTCGCCCTGCCCTTTGCTGAGCGTCACCAGCAGGCGCTGGCTGTCGCGGGCCAGGTCTGCAAACACTGACAGTTCGCGAGCCAGCATCAGAATCTGGTCGCTGATCACGCGGCGCTGCTCCTCATCGCGACTGACATGGCGCTGCAGCCGGTCGAGCGTCTCGGCGGTCTGCTCCAGCATGGCGTGAATATAAGCGGGTTCGCTCAGTTCGCGTTCGCCGATGCTGCCGCCGCTGATCCGCGTTACCCCGGACAACCAGTCTTCCAGTTCGTTGAAGAAACGGTTCTGGGCATGGCCGGCCTGCAGATCCAGAAACCCCAGTACCAGCGAGCCGGCCAGACCGAACAGCGACGAGCTGAACGCCGTACCCATGCCGGACAGGGGTGCCCGCAACCCCTCCAACAGGGTCCCGAACACGGCCGCCTCGGCGGCGTTGTCGGCGAGTTCGTTGATGATATCGCCGACTGCGCCTACCGTCACCAGCAGGCCCCAGAAGGTGCCGAGCAGACCGAGAAAGATCAGCAGTCCGATGACGTAGCGCGACAGGTCGCGCGATTCCTCGAGCCGCAGCCTCACACTGTCGAGCAGCGAGCGCAGTGACAGTGGCGACAGGCTGAGCAACTCGGTTTCGTGCTGTCCCAGCATGCGTGCCAGCGGCGCCAGCAGGCGCGGGTGTTCCGGTACCGCACGTCGGAACCGGGAGGCCTTTTTGCCCCGGAAACGGTTGATCCAGGCGACCTCCGAGGACAGCGTGCCCACCTGGCGAAAATTGATCACGATTCCGCCCAGGAACACCACCAGAATAATGCCGTTGAACACCGGGTTGGCGTAGAACGCGTCGGCGAGCGGCGCGTAAAGAACGGCCACCGCCACCCCGACCAGGGCGAGAAACGGGACCATGCTGAACAACACCTGGGTCGGCCGCGTCATGAAATGCCTCCGTGTTTGATTTGTTATCGTCGCCGCACCGCAGCCTGGCGTAACCGGGCTGGCCGCTGGCACCGCATCGGGCGCTGCAACCCGGCTAGATTAGCACAAACCGGAGTGGACCGCGCCTAGCTGTTCAGCAGAAACGGTACAGGAACGCCGAGCAGGGCCGCCACGACCGCCGCGGCCAAAATGACCACCGCAATAACCAGCCCAACCACAAGGTGGCGCTCGTAGGTAAACATGCGCGTCTCTCCTCTTTGCCGCAACGCTCTGACTGGCCGCCCGCGAAGCCGGCCGCTGCGGGCCCCGCCGGGGGTGAATACGGGCGTTATAGTAGCGAAAAACGCCCAAGGCCCGAAGGCCTTTTTTTGCGCTGCCGGCACCTCGCCCGGTACGGCGGATCAGTACAGCACGCGCACCTGGGCGTCGCCCGCCAGTTCGCGCAGTCGGTGCAACAGCTCGTCGGTCGGGTGCACGCGCCACTCGTCGCCCAGCGTGATATGCGCCTGAGCGCTGGCGCCCAGGTAGCGGATGCCCACCGGGCAGCTGCCTGCACAGAACGGCAACAGCACATTGGCCAGCGAACGCACGAAGCCATTGCCCGCCTTGACCTCGGCGACATCGACCACCAGCCGCTTGGCGTACGCTTCGCGCGCCTGGTCGACTTCATAGATGCGTTCGGCGTTGAGACGCATGCTGCCGGAAAAGTCGTCGAACGCCAACGTGCCCTGCACCACCAGTACCTTGTCGATGGCCAGCAGCGCGCGGTACTGCTCAAACACCCTTGCAAACACGCGAATCTCCATGCGCGCACTGCGATCGTCCAGCGTGACGAAGGCCATGCGCGCGCCGCTCTGGGTGTTGCGGGTGCGCAGCTCCACGACCAGGCCCGCCAGCACCACGGTTTTCTCCGGGCCGCGCTGGCGCGTCGCGCCGGCCGCCGGCGCACCCTCGTCGTTCAGCTCCGCCAGCGGGCCGCTGATGATGCTGGCAAGTTCGTCCCGATACCGGTCGATCGGGTGGCCTGTAAGGTACAGACCCAGGGTTTCCTTCTCGCCGGCCAGGCGCTGTTCCTCGTCCCATTCCGGCACATTGGCAGCCGCGATGACCGGCAGTTCCGCGGCCGGCTCCACCACACTGCCGAACATATCGGACTGGCCGGCGGCCGAGTCGCGCAGGTGCTGCTCGGCCGATTTCAATGCCTCCGGCAACTGCACCATCAGCGAGGCCCGGTTCGCGCCCAGGGCATCCAGGGCACCGGCGCGAATCAACGCCTCGTAGACGCGCCGCGTGACCTTGCGCGAATCCACCCGCCGGCACAGGTCGACCAGCGACCGGTAGGGGCCGTTAGCGAGCCGCTCCTGGATCATGACTTCGATGGCCGACTCGCCGACCCCTTTCACCGCACCCAGGCCGTAGATCACGGTAGCGTCGCCCTGCACGGTAAAGGCGTAGCCGGAACGGTTGATGTCCGGCGCCACCACTTCCAGCTGCATATGGCGGCATTCGTCGATCAGGGTCACCACCTTATCGGTGTTATCCATATCAGCCGACAACACCGCCGCCATGAACGGCGCCGGATAGTGCGCCTTCAGCCAGGCAGTCTGGTAGGACACCAGCGCGTAGGCGGCCGAGTGCGACTTGTTGAAGCCGTAACCGGCGAATTTTTCCATCAGGTCGAAGATGTAGGTGGCGGTCTGTTCCTCCACCCCGCGTTTGACCGCACCCTCGGTAAAGATGGCGCGCTGCTTGGCCATCTCCTCGGGTTTTTTCTTGCCCATGGCGCGGCGCAGCAGGTCGGCGCCGCCCAGCGTGTAGCCGGCCAGCACCTGGGCGATCTGCATCACCTGCTCCTGGTACAGGATGACACCGTAGGTGGGCTTGAGGATGTGCTCCAGGTCGGGGTGCGGATACTCGACTTTGGCGCGGCCGTGCTTGCGGTTGATGAAATCGTCCACCATGCCCGACTGCAGCGGACCGGGGCGGAACAGGGCCACGAGCGCCACGATGTCTTCGAAGCAGTCCGGCTGCAGGCGCTTGATCAGGTCTTTCATACCGCGCGATTCCAGCTGAAACACGGCAGTGGTCTGGTAGGCCTTGAGCAGCTCGAAGCTGGCCGCGTCTTCCAGCGGGATGGCGCTGATGTCGAGGGGCGGCTTGCCGTCCCGGGCGCGCTGGGTGTTGATGGTTTGCAGCGCCCAGTCGATGATGGTCAGGGTGCGCAGGCCCAGGAAGTCGAACTTCACCAGCCCGACCGCCTCGACGTCGTCCTTGTCGAACTGGCTGACTACGTTGACGCCGCCCTGCTCGCAGTAGATGGGCGTGAAATCGGTGAGCTTGGTGGGCGAGATGACCACGCCGCCGGCGTGCTTGCCGGCGTTGCGCGACAGGCCTTCCAGCGAGCGCGCCAGGTCCAGCAGCGCACGCACGTCCTCTTCCTGCTCGTACAGTTCGCGCAGCGCCTCTTCCTGTTCGAGCGCCTTGTCCAGCGTCATGCCGATTTCGAACGGAATCAGCTTGGCGATACGGTCCACAAAACCGTAGGGATGCCCGAGCACCCGCCCGACGTCGCGCACCACCGCCTTGGCGGCCATGGAGCCGTAGGTGATAATCTGCGACACCTTCTCGCGCCCGTAGTGCTCGGCCACGTACTCGATGACACGGTCGCGCCCTTCCATGCAGAAGTCGACGTCGAAGTCCGGCATGGACACGCGCTCGGGGTTGAGAAAGCGCTCGAACAGCAGCTCGTACTTGAGCGGGTCCAGGTCGGTGATGGTGAGCGCGTAGGCCACCAGCGAGCCGGCGCCGGAACCGCGCCCCGGACCCACCGGCACGCCGTTGTTCTTCGCCCACTGGATGAAATCGGCGACGATCAGGAAATAGCCCGGGAAGCCCATGGATACGATGACGTCCAGCTCGGTCTCCAGGCGCTCGTCGTAGGGCTTGCGGCGCTCGGCGAAATCCGCCGCACTGGGATCGAACAATCTGGCGATGCGCTTCTCCAGCCCGGCGCGCGCCTGCTGGCGGAAGAACTCGTCCATGGTGAAACCGTCCGGCACCGGGAAATCCGGCAGGTAGTTGGTGCCGAAGCTCAGCTCCAGGTTGCAGCGCCGCGCGATCTCCACGCTGTTCTCAAGCGCTTCGGGCAGATCGGCGAACAGCTCCTGCATCTCCTCGGGTGTGCGCAGATACTGCTGCTCGGAATGACGCCGCGGGCGGCGCGGGTCGTCCAGGGTACGGCCGTCGTGGATGCACACGCGCGCCTCGTGGGCGTCGAACTCATCGCGCTGCAGGAAATGCACATCGTTGCTGGCAACTACCGGAACGTCGTAGGCCGCGGCCAGCTCCACCACTGCGTGCAGGTAGTCCTCTTCGCGCGGCCGGCCGGTGCGCTGCACCTCCAGGTAGAAGTGATCGGGAAACAGCCGCAGCCAGGCCTGCAGGCGCTGTTCGGCCAGCTCGCGGTTGCCCGCCAGCAGGGCTTCACCCACGTCCCCCTCACTCCCGCCCGACAGCGCGATAAGGCCGCCACTGGCGCCCTGCAGCCAGTCCAGATCGAGCATGGGTATCGACTGGTGCTGACCTTCGAGATAGGTGCGAGACACCAGCTCGGTCAGGTTACGATAGCCTTTGCGGTCCTTGCACAACAGCACCAGGCGCCACGGCCTGGTGGGTTGGTCGGGATTGCGCACCCACATGTCGACGCCGATAATCGGCTTGACCCCGGCCGCCATCGCCGCGCGGTAGAACTTGACCATGGCGAACATGTTGCTCTGGTCGGTAACCGCCACTGCCGGCATGCCCGCCTCGGCCACCGCCTTGACCAGCGGCTTGATGCGAACCACGCTGTCGACCAGCGAGTATTCGGTGTGGAGATGCAGATGCACAAAGCCAGGTTGCATGGACGAAGTTTCCGGCTTTGGCGGGTGTCTTTCAAGGCTTGACAGGCGTGTTTTGGGGTCGGGTAAAAAGAAGACTAACCGCGAAGGACGCTAAGGACGCGAAGGGAAAATCAATTAGCCGCGGAGGACGCTAAGGACGCGAAGGAAAGTCGAGGAAATACAGTGTCGGGCTAATGTGTAGTGTCCCGGGTATGGGGCGGACGGCTCCAGCAGCAGTTACTCTTGCCCGCGAAGGCGAGCATGCTTAAACGGCAAGGCCGCCGTTACAACTGATGGTTTTTTAGGCAACACGTCTCACCATCGTGCGCCCGCGGAGTGCGTCGGCGCAGCGAAGAAAACGACTATTGCATTTCTCCTTCGCGTCCTTCGCGGTTAATCATTCCCTTTACCAGCGTCTCCACCTTCGTCAAGTGTTTCCAGGAAGGAACGGATCTCCTCCAGCATGTCGTCGTAGAAGGGGTTCCAGGTCAGCCGCCGCACCACCTGGCAGTCCGGCGACTCGTCGAACATCTCCCCCAGGCAGTCTTCCTCGCCCGCCTTGCAGCGCTGGTATTTCTGCTGGTCGAGGAAATAATAGTGGGTACAGAAGCGGTAGCTGCCCTTGGCGCCGTAATGGGGATTGCCAGGTGACTGCAACAGTGCGGTGTGCGAGAAGCTCTTGATGTTGTGCTGGGGCAGCCGGCAGGGCACCACCTTGACCCCGGCCGGAACCCGACGTGCGGCCGTACTGTAATACAGCATGCGTTTCGGTATCCCCTCCAAGCGGCCGAACCAGTCCAGCACCGCACGGCTGTCCACGGTGACATCGGTGTCGCTGGCCGCCACGAACACCGGCGTCTGCAGTCGGTGGCGGGCACGCAGGCGGCGCAACGCCTTGACCAACCGGTAGGCCTCGCAGATGGCCTGATTGCTGAGCGACTCGTACTTGAAGTGATCAGCATCGGGCTGCAGGTCCAGCCAGTTGAAACGCTCCCACACCCGCCCCAGCCTTGACAGCGGGCAGGCCAGCACCGCCAGCTGCCGCACCCGGAGCGCCGGCGCGAACAGGAACAACGCCTTGATGGCGTGGTGATGCAGGGCCTGGTACAGGTTCAGCGCCGCGCCCGCCGAGAACCCCAGCAGATAAATCTCGTCGACTTCCTCGCCGAGCAGGTCGAGCGCGTGCTGGTGTGCCTGCAGCCAGTCCTGCCAGCGTATCTCGAGCAGGTCGCCGGGGCGCGTGCCATGTCCGGGCAACAGCATAGCGAATACGTAGAAGCCCTGCTGGCGGAAAAATTCGCCGATATCGCGCACCAGGAAAGCTGAATCACTGAGGCCATGCACCATCAAGATGCCGCGGCGCGGCCGTCCCGGCGTGTCCGGCTTCAGCACGAACGGACTGTTGCCATCGATAATGCGCTGCGCCTGCGGGCCCTCCAGGTCGGTGCGTGCCACGGCCACCTTGCCACGCCATTCCGCCAGGTACTCGTCGACGCTGCGCGCGTCGCTCAGGTAGGTGCTGTTGTGCCCCGAGCAGCGGTGCCGCGCGGCCAGATCCGCGACGCTGAAAATGGAGTGCCAGAGGCTGCGCAGACGTGCCATGGGCAGCTGCCCTACACTGCCTCACCACGCGCGTCCAGCAAACGCCGCACCGGTGCATACGAGCGCCGGTGCACGGGGCTCGCGCCGAGCGTCTGCAACGCCGCCAGGTGCGCCTTGCTGGGATAGCCCTTGTGCTGCGCCAGACCGTAGCCGGGATAGTGCGCATCCAGTTCGCACATTTCCCGGTCGCGGCTTACCTTGGCTAGAATCGACGCGGCGCTGATGGCGGGCACCAGCGCATCGCCCTTCACCACCGCCTGGGCCGCGCAGGCGAGGCGCGGACAGTGATTGCCGTCCACCAGCACCAGTTCTGGGGCCAGCGCCAGGGCGGCCACCGCGCGCTGCATGGCCAGCAGACTGGCCTGCAGGATGTTGATGGCATCGATTTCCTCGACCTCGGCGCGACCCAGGGCCCAGACCAGCGCGTCGCTGCGGATGTGCGCGGCGAGCGCCTCGCGCTTGCGCTCGCTGAGCTGCTTGGAATCTTTCAGTCCGACGATCGGCCGGGCCGGGTCGAGGATCACCGCCGCTGCCACCACCGGACCGGCCAGCGGCCCGCGTCCCACTTCGTCCACCCCGGCGGTCAGGCACATCGGGTCAGCAAAGCCGAAGCCGGTCTGCTGCATCACTGCCGCGCCCGCCCCAGCACCAGCGCCGCGGCACGGTCGGCCGCCTGCTGGCGCAACTCGTGATGCACGGCCTGAAACGCCTGCGTCTGCCGGGCCGCCTGTTGCGGATCCTCCAGCAGCTCCAGCAGCGCCGCGGCGAGGCGCCGTGGCTCGGCCGCGTTTTGAAGATACTCGGGCACCTGTTTCCCCCCCAACAGCAGATTCGGCAGCGACACGAACGGCACTCGTAACATACGTTTAACCAGCGGGTATGTGAACGGATGCAGCCGATAGGCGACGATCATCGGTCGGCCCAGCAACAGGCACTCAAGCGTGGCGGTACCCGACGCCACCAGTACCACGTCGGCCGCCGCCATGGCCTGGCGTGCATTGCCGTCCAGCAGTCGGACCGGCAGCGACGCATAGGCGCGCTTGCGCAGCCATTGGCGGCATAGCCTCATCAGATGCGGCGCCGCCACCGGCAGCACGAAACGCAGCCCCGGCCGCGCCTCGACACACAGTCGCGCGCTCTCCAGGAACACGGGGAGCAGGCGTCTGACCTCGGCGACGCGGCTGCCCGGCAACAAGGCAATGCAGCCCGCCGCACCGCTGCACTCACCCGCACCCGCGATACCCGGCCCTTTCCCGGCGAGCGGAATTTCATCGGCCAGCGGGTGCCCTACGTATGCAGCGGGCATGCCCTGCTCGGCATAGAACCGTGCCTCGAAGGGGAATAGCGTCATCATCAGGTCGACGCTGGCGCGGATTTTGGCCAGCCGGTAGCGCCGCCAGGCCCATACCGAAGGACTGACCCAGTGCAGCGTAGTAATGCCGCGGCGCCTGAGCGTGCGCTCCAGCGACAGGTTGAAATCCGGCGCATCGATGCCGACGAACACATCCGGCGGGTGGTTGAGAAAATGAGCACCGATGCGCCTGCGCAGGCGCAGCAGGGCGGGCAAATGCACCAGCACTTCGGCCAGACCTATCACGGCCAGCTTTTCGGCGTGCGCCAGCGCCCGGCAGCCGGCGGCGCGCATCCGCGGTCCGGCAATGCCCTCGAACTGAGCCTCGGGGCAGCGGGCACGAATCGCGCCGATGAGCGCGGCGCCCAGATGGTCGCCGGACAACTCCCCGGCCACCAGTGCGATGCGTAATGGCGAAGACGGCATATGTGCGTGTCCAGGCTCCAGTAGCGACATTCAGCGCACGATACTGCGATGGCGGGCCGCCACAAAAGCGCGCAGCTCCATCACATCATCGCTGTCGCGCTCCAGTTCCTGCAACCGCTGCAGCGCCTGGGCCAGGGTCAGATCCGCACGGTACAACACCCGGTAGGCTTCTTTCAGCAACCGAATCCGGGGTTCGGAAAAGCCGCGCCGTTTCAGGCCCTCCACGTTCACACCGCGTGGCCTGGCACGCCCCTCACCAACCATCACGAAAGGCGGCACGTCCTTGTTGATGCGCGCCCCGTAAGCGCTGAAAGCGTGTGCCCCAATGTGACAGAACTGGTGCACTAAGGTGCCACCGCCGAGCGTGGCGTGATCGCCGACCTGCACATGCCCGGCCAGCGTAGTGTTATTGCACAGCACGGTGTGGTCGCCGACCCGGCAGTCATGAGCGATGTGCACGTAGGCCATGATCCAGTTGTTATCGCCCACCCGGGTCACTCCCTGATCCTGCACTGTGCCGCGGTTGATGGTGACGTATTCGCGGATGGTGTTGTGAGCGCCGATTTCCAGGTGCGTGTCTTCGCCAGCGTACTTCTTGTCCTGAGGCGCGTCGCCAAGGCAGGCGAAGGGGAAGATGCGGTTGCCACAGCCGATGTGCGTCGAACCACCGATGACCACGTGCGCCCCGATCCAGCAGTCGCTGTCGATCTCCACCCCGGATCCAATCACGCTGTAGGGACCGATCAGAACATCGGCGGCAATGCGCGCCAGAGGATCGACCACGGCGCTGGGGTGAATCAGGGGCTTGCCGCCAATGCCGCTCATGACAGCAGCGGCGCTGACCAGGCGCAACGCAGCCCCGTTTGCCACTTTTCAGGTGTCGATCTTGCGCTCAGTGCACATGATGGTGGCAGTGGCTGCCGTGTGACCGTCCACCGTTGCATCGGTATCAAAGACCCAGATCCCCCGTTTGGTTTTGATCAGCTTGACCGCCAGCCGCAGCTGGTCGCCTGGTTCCACCGGCCGCTTAAAGCGTGCGTTGTCGATACCAACGAAATAATACAGGGAATCGCGCTCGGCGCCGCGACTTTCGGTGCGGAACGCCAGCAGACCGGTGGCCTGGGCCAGCGCCTCCAGGATCAGCACACCGGGCATGACTGGCTTTTCGGGGAAATGCCCATGGAAAAAAGGCTCGTTGATGGTGACGTTCTTGATACCGAGCAGCGACTTGCCGGCTTCGAATTCAACCACCCGGTCGACCAGCAGGAACGGGTAACGGTGCGGCAGCAATCTTAAAATTTCATTGATATCCATGGAGTGCAATTAAACCCAATCCTCGACTGCTATGCTACTCATTTATTTTCTCTGGCCTTTTCCAGCGCGCGTATGCGTCTGGCCAGCGCATCCAGGTGTTTCATGGTTACCGCGTTGCGACGCCACTGCGCGTTGGGCATCAGCGGGGTGCCGCCGGAATAGGTGCCAGGTCGCCTGATCGAGCGGGTGACCATCGACATGCCGGTGACCTGCACATGGTCGCAGATCTCCAGGTGACCGACGACACCCACGCCACCCGCCAGCGTGCAATGGCGGCCAATGCGCGCGCTGCCGGAGATGCCGACGCAGCCGGCGATGGCGGTATGCGCCCCAATCACCACGTTGTGTGCGACCTGCACCTGGTTGTCGATTTTCACCCCTGCTTCGATTACCGTGTCGTCGAGGGAACCGCGGTCGACCGTGGTATTGGCGCCGATAT
>Ga0209536_100009077_pt1 | contig 14810 bp, 15 predicted proteins | sample DeeMarSeWOR28_12_FD_187461 | JGI IMG/M metagenome (GOLD analysis project Ga0209536, IMG submission 187461) | Marine sediment microbial communities from White Oak River estuary, North Carolina - WOR-2-8_12 (SPAdes) (version 2) | ecosystem: Environmental > Aquatic > Marine > Intertidal zone >...
GGTCCGTAAAAACCACTAAAAAATTGTTTAATACCCATTGCCTCAAGGACCAGTTTAATTTCAAATGAAGGCAAAGCAGTAGAAGTATAGATAGTGAACCCTCTTGAATGGAGTATCTTAATACTTTCGATAATTCCGGGTATTTCTGAGTGAACCTTCGGCCATACATATTCCGCTGCAGCATCGTGAATTCTTTCATGATCATTTTTAGGTGGTACGGATCTTCCAGCTTCTTTAAACATTCCTTTTACCCATTCACTATTAAAACTCTTGGAAAATGTTAAGTGATCGTCATAATTCTTATTCGATTCATTCCATAAAGGGTGTTCTGGTTCCAGCAATGCTGCCATTATTTTTTGGTTAGCTTCAGCCCACATTTTAGGATCTCCACCAAACTCTGAATGAAAGAATTCCCCACAGAATTTCCTCCATTGGGGACCGCGAAGGTTATTATCGTTTAGTACCCCCCCATCATCAAAAAAAATAGCAAAAGGCATGTTTTTAGAATTCATATTTAAACCAATATTGATCCTTAACTATTTAACATTTTTGCATAACTCGAGTATAAAGGTAATTTTTATATAGTTCCTTATCCTTTAACAAGATAAAAACGAAAAATGGAAGATGAGTTTCTCGTGATTGAAGCAGTAAGAACTCCAGAAGAAAAATTTGAGAGTATTTCAAAATTTCCGTATAAACCATTATATATTGAAGATTTAAACGGTTTTGAGGGCTTGCGGATGCACTATATTGATGAGGGTCCAAAAGAGTCAGAAGAAGTATTTCTATGTCTTCATGGAGAACCCACGTGGGCGTATTTGTATAGAAAGATGATTCCCGTATTCCTAAAAGCCGGTTATAGAGTCGTTGCACCTGACTTCTTTGGTTTTGGGCGCTCGGACAAACCAGTTAAAGATGAAGTCTATACGTATGATTTTCATCGTCATTTTCTTATTGAATTTATAAAGTATCTTGATCTTAGAAACATCACGATGGTGGGGCAAGATTGGGGCGGAATTTACGGATTGACATTGCCGATGGAAATGCCAGGTCGCTTTAAACGACTTCTCATCATGAATGCGATTATCCCTACGGGTGATTTTGAATTAAGTCAAGGTTTCTTGTTTTTTCGGGACTTTGTAAGACGAACACCTGATTTTGAGGCAGGAAGATTAATAAAAGGGGTTACCCCCATACTTACAAAAGAAGATATAGATGCATATAACGCTCCTTTTCCAGATATCACGTACAAAGCAGGAATAAGAAGGTTCCCTATGATCATGCCCGATAATGTTGATGCCCCAGGTGCCGACACATCACGAAGAGCAGCAGAATATCTGGCGAATAAATGGGAAGGTGAAACATTTATGGCAATCGGGATGCAAGATCCGGTTCTTGGTCCTCCGATTATGGAAAAAGTAAGAAAAACCATCCGAAATTGTTCTGAACCATACCAACTCGAGGATGCTAGTCATTTTGTTCAAGAATGGGGCGAGGAGGTTGCGATTAAAGCTCTAGAATATTTTAAATTATCCTAATTTTTTTTCTACTTTAGAAGTCTATGGAGATAAAAGAAGAGTTTTCGGTTGCGGCAATTGTCTATAATGAAAATGAATATTTACTGCTTAAGTATGGATTGGGCCATTGGGAATTTGTAAAGGGGCATAAAGAAGAGAATGAAACTGATGAACAAACAATTCTAAGAGAGTTAGAAGAAGAGACGGGGATTACTGACGCGATAATAGTACCAAACTATAAAGAAAACTATGATTACTATTTTAAATCTGAAGGTCAGAAGATCCATAAATTTGTAGTTTGTTATCTTATCAGATCCAATACGAAAAAGGTAACAACTAGTTATGAGCATGAAGATTTTGCATGGTTACCTTTTAAACAAGCTCTTAAACGGTTAACTTTTGGGAATACTAAACGATTATTACGAAAATCAGCAAAAATGATAAGTTGAGAATGAAACTCTTCTTTTTAAATTCTTCTACATTTTTATACCCTATGACGAATGGGATAGAAATAAGTGGATTCTGCAATCCTCAATTTAAGGCTGTTCAAGAGGTCTTTGCAAGAAATTTCGACCAATTTGGTGAAATAGGAGCGTCTGTTGCGGTGACTTTAAATGGGAAATTCGTGATGGATATTTGGACGGGTTTTACTGATGCTGCTAAAACACAACCGTGGGAAGAGAACACAATTGTGTGCGTAATGTCAAATACAAAAATAATGGCATCAACTTGCATTCTAATGCTTCATGAGCAAGGGTATTTAGACATTAACAGTCCTGTGAGTAAATATTGGCCAGAATTCGGACAAAATGGTAAGGAAAAAATCCTCATAAAGCATGTTCTTAGTCATACAGCGGGTATACCAAGCTGGGATGAAATGCTTCCTCGGGAAGATTTTTTGAATTGGAATAAAATGACAAAATTATTGGAGATGCAGAAACCTTGGTGGGAACCGGGAACTATGGGGGGGTATCATGCCGTTACATTTGGATTTATAACGGGAGAACTGGTGAAGCGAATTACGGGCAAGTCTCTTAGTACTTATTTCAAGGAAAACATCGCCCAACCTTTAGGCGCTGATTTCACTATAGGCCTTCCCCCAGAATTTGAGAATCGGGTAGCAAATCTAGTTCCCCCAGATGTATCTTTTAATGAAGCACTGGAAAGAAATTCTATTATCTATAAAGTACTCGGTATACCTGGGGGTTGGAATTTAGGAGGGGAAATGACAAAAGAATTCGTGAAATTTTGCAATACTTCAGTTTTCCGTAGATATGATTTACCCTCTACATGTGGCTATGCTAATGCCAGATCGTTAGCAAGAATTGCATCAGCAATTGCCTGCGGTGGAACTATCGATAATGTATATATAATTTCACAAGACACTCTAAAGGTAGCATTAGAAGAACAATTTCATGGAAAAGGATATGTATTTATTGATGGAATTCGGTACGGGATAGGTTTTGGCCTTCCAAGTGAGGTTAAGCCCATTAAAAATCCTAACACGCTCTACTGGGGAGGGTGGGGAGGGAGTGTTACCATAATGGATCTGGATGCAAAATTGAGCATTTCTTATGTTATGAACAAAATGCGCATTCAAGCACCTGAAGAGACGAGAAAAAATAAATTTGCAAGTGATTCAAGAGCAAATAAAATTGTGTCTGCAGTTTATGAAGCACTCTAATTATCAAAACCTTAATCGAGGAATCGATATTATATACTGGATACATTAACATCCTACAATTTAAAATGAATTATACTTTATCAGACACTTATTTGCCTTTCCTTCATAAAATTCATTAAATTCGGCTATGAGTGAATTCTTGATCGAAATTTTTATTGTCTTTAGATGCTTAGCTTATTCTATGATGGATGATCGATTAAAGTCAATTCGAGTCACACCTGATAATGAAGTGTTATTCTATGATTATATTAAAAATAACTTTGCTGAATACTTTTTTTTCCATGTTGACTATGCTCAATACCCCGAAAATACTGAAATCTATATGGCGCTAGATAATGAAGAAAAAATTCAAGGAATGGTCTTAAACTGGAAGAATCAAAGAATCCAGTTGAGAGGATCTAACACAAGTCTTGAATTTTTATTATATGGAAAGAATTATAAACCGGAGTCTGTTACGGGATTTGATGACCATCGAGAATTGATTTCAAAATTCTTTCCAGCGTATAAAAAGGAGATTGCTCTGTATCGAATGGGGATGAAAAAAGGATATCAAAAGGATTTTGAGAAATACGGATTTCAAGAACTACCTGATTCTTATAGAGAAAAGATAAGTTCCTTAATGAGGATTTCCGATCCTATTTACTGGGGTTCACGTCAGTCAGAAGATATACTGATTGATGAAAATAATACATGGTATGGGATAGTGAAAAAAGAAGAATTGATAAGTATGGTAAGTATCTGGAAATACCATAATATCGGGTATTTATCTGTTGTAGGGACACATCCTGATTACTGGAACCGAGGGTATGCTAGTTCGCTAATCTCTTCAACCTTAAAAAAAATATTTCGAGAAAAAGAACAATGTTTTATTACGGTAAGGGTGGCCAATCCTCCTGCTATTCACACCTATAAGAAGTTAGGTTTTTCAATTTGCAATACTCATTATTCTTACCAGAGAGTGTAATCTTCAATATATAATTAACTCATTAAGTAAGGAATAATATAGTTCTAAATAAGATTCAGACTAAGTCTCTAATAGTGGAAAAGATAATAGTATTGAAACGATATGACACAAGTAATTAATGTCAAAGTTGCAGCATGCCAGATCAAATGCATTGATGGAGATCGAAAGGGCAATTTTGAACGCATTGAGAAGGCACTGCAACAATTAGATAATGTTAATATTGCGTGTTTTCCTGAATGTTCTCTATTGGGATGGGTAAATCCGAAAGCTCATCACCTTGCGAATCCAATCCCGGGACCAGATACCGAGAGATTAAGCACACTTGCAAAAAAGTACAGAATCATGATCTCTATTGGACTCGTCGAAAAGGAGGGAAACAAACTCTATGATTCTGTTGTCCTCATCGATAGTAAGGGAGAGATCCTCCTGAAACATCGGAAGATAAACCTTCTTACTGAATTGATGAATCCTCCTTATACTTCAGGAGATAATGTATCAGTTGTTAATACAAGATTCGGGAGAATAGGTTTGTTAATTTGTGCAGACACCTTTAGAGACGATTTGCTAAAGCAAATGAGGGAGAAAAAACCGGATCTTCTTATAATTCCTTACGGATGGGCTGAAAAGCGAGAAAAATGGCCGGAGCACGGAAAAAAATTAGAAAGATTAGTGAAAGGGGTGGCAAAAAGAGTAAACGCAAGTGTGATTGGAACTGATCTAGTGGGAGAAATTACATCTGGACCTTGGAAGGGATATATTTATGGTGGGCAGAGCGTTATAGCAGACAGAACGGGACAAGTTTTAGCTATTGGGAAAGATAGAGAACAGGATATTCTAATCCTAGATATAATATAAACAAGGTTCTTTAATAGATTATCCTTACAGATATATCAGAAATAAAAAAAGATAATGATCTTTTTATATGATTCTTTCTCTAAAATTAATAGAACGAGAAGTTTACGTATTGATTAACAGCTAGATGAATATGAGAAAGTTAACAGGGATTTTAATTTTCTTAATAATAAATGGCGTTGCTTTCACTACCAGAGTTCAAGCGCAAACATTTTCAGTTGGGGTTGAGGTAGATAAACATTATATCTTCCAAATAAAAAGCTTTAATGAAGATTATTTCAATCCTTATAATATAACACAAATATTGGGTCCGAATGCATCAGTAGGGGCAATGTGGGCATTTAAAGCAACTAGTATTCAATTTACCAGTCTGCTATTATCTCATAAAGATGGCCAATCATGTGAAGGATGGGGTATTTTTGGGTTAATCTGGCATGAGTGGGTATTAAACAAATCAATTTTCGACGATGATAATAAAGCAACGATCCTAGCTTCTCAAATTTACGCTGATCCAAAAGATTGTGGTTCAAATATGACAGCAATTAATTTGTTAACGAGTGAATTTCATCTCTATTACTATCTGCCTACCCCAGTAGATGATTATTTAAGTGGGCTTGATATTTCAGGATTAGAACCAAATATAACAAGGTATAGCAGTACTTTAAAATTTTCTGGTGTTGCAAATCATTCAAGTGGTTCTCATTATATTAGTAGATTACAAACATGGGACGTGACAACAGGTGTATTGAAAAGTATTAAGATTATTAATGAAGATACTGATGAGATTCTTCTCGAAATTGGCTTATTATCTTATTTAGAAGAGAGTATTTCTTTTGGGCTTAATTTTTCCATTATTTTAATCATAAGCACCGTCTCAATAATTATTGTAATAAAAAGGAAAACTAATCAGAAACGATTTTAAACAATAAAGACAACGGGTGTAAATTATAATTTGGCCCCACAATAGGAACAATATAGATCTGACTCATTACTAATCTGTGTTCCACAGCTTTCACAATATTTAATCTTTTCTTCTAAGTTACTTTGTTCTTCCTGACTTGATAGATATTGTAGTTGTCCTGTTTCTGTTGAGATATGAGAATTTCTGTTGAGTACAATTAGTCCCGATGATTTAAGATTTAGGATGATTGATCGAACGTCCCTCCTAGAGATCCCAGTCGCATTCATGATATCTCTTATTGAAGATTCAGGATTTTTCTCGAATTCGTGCAATACGATTCTCCGTATTTTATCCCGATTGACTCCCGTAAGGATAAGTCTATATAGGATCGCAACACCAATAATCATCGGAAAAATTCCCGCCCAGTGCCATTGCAAGAGATAAATTCCACCCCCCAATCCGCCGCCACCCATCATTAGCATAAAAATCCACCACATTAATGATCCGGTACGTACAAATTGATTTCTTACATATTTCATATTACAATAACAAACCAAAAGGAATATAAATATCATCGGGTAATAGACTAAAACAACTTGCAGTGATGTTATTATAGATTTAAAGGTAATTACAGAACTTATGAATGATTCAAAATCCATATAACATATTTGTTATTTCTCAAGTTCAAGTACTTCAGTTTTAACCATTTTTTGCATTTGAGTGATTCTTTTCATTTCCTCTGTATCACTTGGGTTCATCATGATAAGCCGTATCAAAATTAATCCCCTATTACTATAACGTGGCGCTGATACGACAATTTCGTTTTTTTTGGTTGTATAAGATGCTCTCCGATTTTTAAGAATAATTTCGATATCTTCACCGTACTTTTGTTTAGCTTCAAGGTCATTTAGCGTAAAATAACAATCCTGGTTTCGGGCGAAAAAAGTAATTGACCAGTACACCCCCTTAGGTACTTTAGCCTGAATTCTCAGCGCTTTTTCATGAACATTATAAATGCATCCAGAGACCATAGCATGGGGGGTGGGGTAGGGTACAAGCCGAGATTTCGCGGAAGTTACTGGTCCGTGTCCAAACACATTGGGATAGCGAAAACCAGGAAATCCTTTCAATCTTTTATCTGTAAGATAGTAAGTATATAAGCTTATTACCAAGATATAAAATATCCTGGATAGAATAAGAGTTAGAATAATCCATACTATAATCTGAATAAATATTAATGTCATGGTTAATCCTCTCGAATAAATTGTGGGAGATTTGTACCTTCAATATTTTCAATCATCGGTGGGTCTGGATTATAACAACGTAAGGTTATTCGAAAATGCCCATCTTGATCTCCTAATGGGATCCAGTTGCCTGATTGCTCTTCAGTTGATAATTTTATTACCCAAGATCCGTCTGTTTCACGTTTAACGTCAGTTTTGGAAAATGAATATCGGTCAAATTCATTAGGAACAAAAAATCCATCTCGATTTACAGAAAGACACCACCATCGGGTATCGGGGTCAACCCCCTCAATTCGATATTTATGATTGTAGGTAATCCGTTTACCTTCAGAATCAAAATCAGCTCCCCAATAAATAGCTTCATCACGATTCATCCCAAAACCGGCACGCTTTGCGATTCTAGCTCTATGAATCCTTAATGCTTCCTTACTCCCTTCTCCACGTCGATTTGTTTGCCAACAGCCGTTCCGTATGATATCATAATTCCCTTTTGTAGCACGTCGTATTTGAACCAAATACCAGAGATAAGCCAAACATGCAGCTACAACGGGACTTGACAAAATCAAAATGATTAAAATCATAATACGTACTGTATCCCATTACTTTGTTAGTTATTGTTATTAATATGAAGTGTTCACATTTAAAGAATTTAAAGATTGACCAGAAGATTCCAAGTTTTTCATTAAATTCAAATATCAAATTTATAATGAAGGGAATTATTTTAATCACTAATCCAATAATGTTGATAGAGTAACTTTCAATTTATAAGGGTGTTAAAATGAGTGAGAATGATGATCTTTATCGTGATCTTCAAATTCATCTAGATAAACAAACAGTTGGCTTTCCTGCAACAAAATCGGGCTCTGATATCCGCTTACTTAAACAGCTTTTCCCACCTGAACAGGCTAAAATCACAATGATGTTAACCTATAAGTATACATCGCTAGAAGAGATTCATGAACGTGCGAAAAAGGAGGGGTATTCAATCGAAGAAGTAGAACAAATCCTCGATGCTACAGCTAGACGGGGGGTGATAGGAAATAGAACGAAGGATGGTGTAAAGCAATACCGAAATATTCCCTATGTTGTTGGTATGGCAGAGGCGGCAGCGTTTGAACCTTCTCGAGAGATGGCAGAAGCTATGGAGGAGTACGGTACTGATGGGTTATTTTGGCTATCTTTCATACAATCTAAAATTCCACAGATGCGAACTATCCCCATTGAACAAAGTATTACTCCCGAACACCATATCGGTACGTACGATGAAATTGAAGATATTATTAAAACGACAGTGGATCCCATTGTAATAATTCCCTGTGTTTGCAGATTGGGTTCTGACCGGAGAGGAGATCCATGCAAGAAGACCGATAGAGTCGAAACATGTATGGTTTTCCGTGATTCTGCCAAAAATATGGCAGAAATAGGAAATGGTCGCGAGATAACTAAAGAAGAGGCGCTTGATATTTTGCGTAAAAATGAAGAAGATGGATTAGTGCTGCAACCTTCAAATGCAAAAGGTCCAGATTTTATTTGTTCTTGTTGTGGATGTTGTTGCGGAATTTTGAGTCTACACAAAGCAGTTCCAAACCCCGTAGGCTTTTGGGCAAGTAATTTTTACGCAGAAATAGATGAAGAATTATGTGAAGGTTGTGGTACCTGCATTGATCGATGTCAAACGAATGCGATGAAACTCGATGATGAAAAAGAAATTTCCACCATTGATCTAACCAGATGTCTCGGATGTGGTAATTGTGTTCCATTTTGCCCAAGTGACGCAATTGAGCTCATACAAAAAGAGCAAGAAACGGTTCCCCCCCAAACTGGAGAGGAAATGTTTGAAACTATTGTTTCGGGTAAAAAATAGAGATTAAAGGGCTATTTTTAATTTTTTTTTTTTTAATGTTAATTCAAAGTTAATATCACAAATCTTTTTTTTAAAATTTCTTTCTATTATTATTGAATGTTATTCATATGAGTTGAAGACAAATGGTAGATATGAAGTTAGCAAAAGAAGTAAGAAAGTTGAATGCTAAAAGCAAAATGAAAGAAGATCCCCAGAATTTTCTTAAACTATTTGAACTCACAAAGGAGCTTGCTGCTGAAGATGAGGAATTTAGAGAAGCCTTAGATATTGATAAGATTGTTGGGCAGATAATGGTAACTGATAGAGACATAGCATTCTGGTTCAGTGCGGGTGAGGGAGTTTTTGATTATGGAGAAGGTGAGGCCGAGGATCCGAGCTATACCATGAAAGCTACATGGGAAATAGTCGGAAAAATATTGAGTTGGGAAAGTGATGGTCAACAAGAATATATGTCTGGTGATTTGGTTATTGAGGGAAATCTCCAAGATGCGATCAATTATGGAGACATAACTCAAGCCTTTGTTGAAGCGTTGCAAAGACTCTAAATTTTATTTTTTTCCTTGTTTTTTGTTGATAGCCTCAGAGTCTAAAAATAGATTATACTCCCCACAATGGGAACATACATAGAGATCCTTGTTAATTTCAATGTAAATAAAACGGTCCATATCTCCGCAATTCCCACATTTAAAGGAACTTTTTCCTTTATCGTCTTTAATTAAAATTCCTGTAAACACTCCTTCAGGGATTTAAGGAATTAAGGAAGGATGCGTTATACTAGTTGCGCATAGAAAAATCGTGCCTATAACGAATAGCACTTGAATAGGAAAGGCTAATGTTGAAATAGGAAAAATTCCAAGGATAATCATTGTAATAACGAACACTGTCGAAATACCCCAAATTATTACAGGGATAAGAAAAAACAATCTTCTACTGTTCATATGGTCTTAAACCAATCTATGTGCTGTTTAATATAATAGAATGTATCTCATTTAACACTTTGTGCTGCTGCTAGTATCTTTATTGTTTAATACCAATCTATTTTAAACTATATATAAAACTATAGTGAATTATAACGGGGATTAGACCTAATAAAATCTAGATAATATATTTATCAGCACTAGAAATTTTGAAAATATGCCGAATATTAATTAGTATGAGGATAATTAAAAAATGAATTTACAGATTGTTATTTGGGTTCTGTCTCCTTTTATAGTGATTCTATTGCTTTATATAATCTTAATGCTATACAAGAGCTATTTGAGAATTTTAACGAAAATTAAAACACCTAATGGTGTAAGTGCATTAGAGCAGATTGAACTGGGCGGTTTAAAACAATGGATATTTATCAGGGGTACTGATCAAAAGAACCCCGTTATGATATTCCTGCATGGTGGTCCCGGTGAACCCGCACTGGGTATGTCTAGCTCACGGAAGTTGGATGCTGAATTAATCAAACATTTGACAGTGGTTCATTGGGATCAGCGAGGAGCAGGAAAATCATATAATAGTGATATCCCAGTTCAAACAATGACTTTAGATCGATTGGTTGAGGACCTAAATGAGTTAATTGATTATTTACGAGATAGATTTAAGCTTCAAAAGGTTTTCATTGTCGGACACTCAGGGGGAACGACAATTGGGATTAAGACTGCTTACAAATACCCAGAAAAGATCCATGCCTATGTAGGAGTGGCACAAATTATCAATGACTATGAAGGGGAAAGGATATCTTATGATTTCATAGTCGAAGAAGCAGAAAAATCCGGAGATGTAAAAAAGTTAAAGAAAATAAAAGCAATAGGATTGCCACCGTATGATACACCAAAAAAATATTTCGAAAAATCGAGGCTTATTGGTCGATATGGAGGATTTGTGCATAGCAATACCCTTAAGCAAATAGGGAGTGTCTTTTTTAGCTATTTAACTTCTCCGGAATATACATTTTTAGAAGGTGTTAGAACTATGAGAGGGAAAGGATTGCATTTTACGATGATGGCTATGTATGATGAACTTAAAACCATAAACTTTTCAGAAGAAATTAAATCCATCAAAGTCCCCATTTACTTCTTTGCTGGTAAGTATGATATGATAACGCCCACAATTCTTGTCAAGAATTACTTTAATAGCTTAGATGCTGAAAATGGGAAATATCTTTTCCTCTTTGAAAACTCAGCACATTTTCTAATAAAAGAAGAAAGAGAGAAATACCAAGATTTACTAATAAATACTGTTTTGAGAGAAAATCTTCCATTTAAAACCATAGATTGATGTATAGTCTAAATCGATTTTAATCCCTACTTGAAAAGAAGAAAAAAAATTTAAAGAAACTCAACGATTTTTATTCATTTTAAGGATTCAGGGAGATTAATAAGCCACGCCTCCTAATAGCCCCAGAAAGCCCCCTGCTGCAGACATATAAAATCCAATCCATAATTCCCATGTATAAAGAGTAAAACCATCATCCCACGAGCCCCAAAATATGCCTTTCCCCAAGCCATCCACGAAAGTCCCTATAGCAGTTGTAAAATCACCAACACGGGCAGCAAGTTCAACGATTAGGAGAACTGGACCTAAAAGCATTAACACACCCCCAAAAAAACCTATCTTCTTTGATTCCTTAATGGCACTAATAATGCATAGGATTGCTCCAAGAATTGTTCCTATCCCCCCAATTAACACTAACAATGAATCTTCACGGTCAATTATCGCACCCCTTATAGTCAAAAATCCAAGCCCGTTAAGATAATAACCTTCCCCCGTACTTAGTTCAAGTCTATACCAAGCCATTAGTTCCGGCAAAAGGAGACCTAGACCAACGCCTATTAGTGCGCTAATGGCGCCTATTAAAGCTACGATTCTAGCTATTTTCATTAACTCTCACTCTTTTTTTGGATTCTAAACTTTAGATTTATGATAAATAATTCGATTGATACATTTAACTTTAATCAATTGAGGATAAATCTATCATCAAAACTTAGTGAAAGTAACCACAAATACTTAAAAAGAACGAGTGAATATTACAAAGTATGGAGAAGGAAAACTTCTCATCTCTAGAACGCAAAGTGAGAAAAGGAGTGCGTATCGCACTTGTTATAATAGGGTTTTTAGATTTATTCCAAGTAGTAATGAATGTTCTTAACCCGATTAGTTTCTTAGGGCTCATTCTATATCCCTCTTCACATTACTCCTTCTATGGCTTATTCGAGACAATAATTCTGCTATTTTGTTTTATCGCTATTCCTGTGTTAATGATTGTGTTTGGTATTTTCTTAGAATATCATAAGACAAACGTGGTTCTACTAATTTCCGGTATAATTCTAATACCGGTATTACTGTACTTTGGAATGATACCCAGCATCATTGTTATTGTTTAGGAAAAAAGATTAAGAGAACTGTAGAGAAGATCAAAATCAACGCTTCTTTATAGAGTGAGGTTTTTTTACAAAAATTTCAATGAATACAAAAAATTTTTATAGATAACGCATATTCTTGGCTATTAAAAAAACCTAACATTACGATTATAACTTAACAGATTTCATATTATAAGGAGATGTTTTCATGAGGTTATCGTCTATGCAAACAAGATCTAAAATTGGGTTAGTAATTCTAATTAATTTCGTTCTTCCTTTACATGTTTTGTTTTATTTTAGCGCGGTTAATATGTATTTCGATTATGCTCTGAATCTAAGTTATTTATCTTTTATTGTATTGGGATGTATTGAATTAGAGACGGATAAAAGGGAATTCAAGCGATTAAAACTAATGAAAATTTTACCGATTCCCCTTTATGGGTATCTCGTTGCTACGCAGGTTGGATATCCCCTTATTAATATGATTTTAGGAGGTAACTCCCCCTTTTTCTTCCTTAATTTCATACAAAATACTGTCCCCAATTTATATTGGGTAATGATTTCCATTTCGTATGGTCTTACATTTCTCTTAATTATTGCTTTCATGGTGTTTGGATTAAGCAACAGAAAATATTATGGAAATTATATAATCGCATTCGCAGTTTTATATTTTGCAGACAGATTATTTTATTTGGTTACCCACATTACGCCATCATTTAACCCTACTTTCTATCTTCTTTATCTTTATACCACGTTTATTTTGGCTTCAATTTCTGCGAGTTATTTGATATTTTTTGGGCAAAGAATAAGAACTATACATTTCACGTTAGGTGGAATTACGTTTTTTGGAGCCCTTTTCGTACGATGGGTATTCACTTTCGTTTTTTTTATATTGTTCCAAATAGATATCTACTCATTCATAGTGCTTTTAGCGTCTTTAATTGGAGTAGTAATTGCGAGCCGATTCATAGAACTGGGTACGACCTTCAAGCGGGGGATTCGCGTGTTTATCACGCATGCTGTTGATGACTATAGCAGATACAGGATCAATGAAATTGCCCAATTTCTAGAAAATCAGAAAGGAATACGCTATGTATATTATTGTGAAGCAGACTTAACAGGAAATATTGATGCATGGATGGCAAAAACAGTACCACGCTGTCAAATATTACTTTTCATATCCACTGAAAAATCGTTGAATTCGGCTGATTGCGCTACTGAATTAGGTATCGCCCGAGATGGGGGGTTAACAATCATTCCTATTTTGGGAGTTGGGCTAAGCTGGGGTGACCTACAAAAACTAGATGTTCACAGAGAAATTGGTGCTAGTTTTGATCCAATGGAATTTGAAAATTTCTGTCAAAAACTGTACGAACAAATCCAGATATTTAAAAAATCTCTCAACCAAATAATTGACAGCAACCAACCTGAAAAATAAATCGCTACAGAGATTTTTATTGTTTTAATCAATCACCGCAAATTAACAAGAAATCCTTGGAAAAATTTTTACATAGAGGAACACAATAAGTATGATAGATAAATAGGTAGCAAAATTATTGAATGAAAAAATATCAGATACCAAGGATCAGTCAGAAGTTTTACTTCGAGCTCAAAAGCTTCTCGAATATGGAGAATATAGAGAATTTAAAAAATTAATTAAGGATGCCGAAGAGAATGGAAGCTTAACACCAACAGACCAAAACGAATGGTTAATTCTTAGATGTCATTACTATGAAAGATTAGGCAGATACAGGGAAGCAGCTAAAGTTGCTGAAAAAGCTTACAAAGAAAGCCAAAGGTTACAAAATCAGAAACAATCAGTATTCGCTCTAATTCATCTTGCTAGGGATTTTTTATTAATAGGAAATCTAGAAGAAGGTTTTGAAATGATTAAAATCTGTAAAAATTTAATCAAAACGTTAGAAGCAAAACCCGAGGAAATTAAAAGATTTAGTGCTCGTTTAGGAATGTTAGAGGGACTTTTTTACTGGCATACAGGTGATATACAGCAATCACTACAGATTGATGAGGAAGCTCTGTCTCTTGCCCAGGAGATTGGTGATAAAAGGTTAATTTGTAATGTATATAACAATCTTGCTGTAGGATATCGATTCTTCGGTGATTTAGATCGTGCTTTGGAGTATGCGGAACGTGCCTATGAAATACATAGAACTTACTTCAATTTTAAAAATGTTTTTCCCTTGAACTTTTTATTAACAACGTTAATAGATATTTATATTGATAAAAACGATTTAGAAAACGCACAAGTAAAACTACAACATTTAGAACAGATTAGTCGTCAAGAAGATAATGCTCTTTTTGATCAATTTTATCGAGGTCAAAAAGCGAATATTTTAAAGTAAAAATGACAAAAGCAAAAGTCTATCTCATTGGTGCAGGCCCCGGCGACATCGAGCTTATTACTTTGAAGGGT
>Ga0209536_100009079_pt1 | contig 14807 bp, 8 predicted proteins | sample DeeMarSeWOR28_12_FD_187461 | JGI IMG/M metagenome (GOLD analysis project Ga0209536, IMG submission 187461) | Marine sediment microbial communities from White Oak River estuary, North Carolina - WOR-2-8_12 (SPAdes) (version 2) | ecosystem: Environmental > Aquatic > Marine > Intertidal zone >...
TCTGCGGGTTGAGTTCAAGGCCGTTGGCGATACGGTCAATCTGGCCTCGCGGATGGAGGGACAGGCCCAGCCCGGCACGACCTATATTACCGAGGACACCTTCAAGCTCACCGAAGGCTTATTTCGCTTCGAGGGTCTGGGTCCGCGGGCGGTTAAAGGCAAAAAAGAGCCGGTCAACGTCTACCGGGCCATCGCCCCCAGTACCCGCAGAACCCGGTTTGACGTCAGTGCCGAGCGGGGACTGACCCCGTTTGCGGGCAGAGAACGGGAGCTTGAGCTTCTGCTCGATGGGCTGGAGCGGGCCAAGACAGGGCGGGGCCAGGCGTTTTCGATTATATCCGAGGCCGGGGTGGGAAAATCAAGGCTTCTGTATGAGTTCAGAAAGGCGGTCGCCCACGAGGATGTGACCTTTTTGGAAGGACGCTGCCTCTCATATAGCCGGGGTGTGGCCTATCATCCGGTCATCGATATCCTCAAAGCCAATTTCGATATCCAGGAAGGCGATGGGGATTCTGAGATCCGGCAAAAGGTTATAAAGGGCCTGAAAATATTGGGGGCCGATGAGGATACCACCCTACCCTGTATTTTAGAACTCATGGCGGTCAAAGACAGCGGTATCGACAGGATCACCATGAACCCCGAGGAGCGCAAAAATCGAATTCTTGAAACATTAATACGCATCAATATAAAAGGTTCGGAGATCCGGCCGCTGATCAGCGCCTTTGAGGACCTGCACTGGATCGACAAAAACTCGGAAGATCATTTGAAGCATCTGCTGGAGAGCATCCCGGGGGCAAGGATTTTACTGATATTTACCTATCGGCCGGAATTTGTGCACACCTGGGGCGCCAAGTCCTATCACAGTCAGATAACCCTGAGCCGGCTTTCCAACCGTGAGAGCCTTAAGATGGTCTCTCATCTTCTGGGCACGGAGGATCTCGATAAGTATCTTGAAGAGTTTATTCTCGAGAAGACCGAAGGGATCCCCTTTTTCATTGAAGAGTTGATAAAGTCCCTTAAAGATCTTGAAATCATCGAGCGCAAAAACAATCAGTACCGCATCACAAAAGATATCAAGGAGGTAACGATTCCTGCCACCGTTCAGGATATGATTATGGCCCGGGTTGACTCCTTGCTCGAGGAGATAAAGAGTCTTCTGCAGACCGCCTCGGCCGTTGGCAGGGAGTCCAGCTATGATTTAATCAAGCAGGTAACCGGTCTGGCTGAACAGGAGTTACTGCCCAGACTGTCGGTTTTAAAGGATTCGGAGCTGCTTTATGAGAGGGGCATTTATCCCCAGTCGTCTTATGTCTTCAAGCATGCGCTCACCCAGGAGGTGGCCTACAACAGCTTACTCCAAAAGAGGAAGAAAGAGATTCATGGCGCCATCGGATACGCCATCGAAGTCCTGTACCCGGATCGACTCGAAGAACATTACGAGATGTTGGCCTATCACTATGGACGCAGTGCTGATGTAGAAAAGGCCGTTCATTATTTGGATCTGGCCAACCAGAAGGCAATCAAACTGTATGCCATGGAGGACGCCAAGGCCTATTTTGACGATGCCATGGTACATCTTGACACTCTTGCAGAGAGCGATGAGAATCGAAAGCGGCAAATCTCTTTGCTGCTAAAGCAAGGAGATGTTTTCCTGTTACTCGCCAAGTTCTCCGAATATTACGACCTTTTGACCCGTTACGAGCCCATTGCAGTTGCGTTAGGAAATCAGGCACTATTGGGCGCACTTTATGGCCGCACGGGGTTCTGTGATTTTGAATTCGGTCACTACGACCAGGGCATCAAGAGATTGACCAAAGCAGCCGAACTCTGTGAGGTTGCGGGAAACATTGAAGATGCCGGCTATGCTTTTACCTGGCTTGGATGGAACCATCTGTTTGCGGGTCATTACGACCAGGTAATCGCCGTGAAAAAAGAGATTCTTCGAACGATGCAACAGCAGTTTAACCCTCGCTTATATGTAATGGGGTTATGCGCTGTATCGAGGGCCTGCATCTGCCTGGGGCGCTGGGACGATGCCGTGGCAGAAGCCCAAAAAGCGCTGAAGGCTGCAGAAGAATCCTCCGATAACAGCCTGGTGATTTTTGCGAACTGGACCCTCTCGATGGCTTATACCTGGAGAGGCGACCCAAATCGCGGTATTGAATATGGAGAGCTGGCTTTGCAGAAAGCCGTAACACTTGCCGACAGGGATTGGGCTCAGAGGGGTCTGGGATGGGCCCTGTGCCGTGCCGGAGAGGCAAGTAGAGGAGTTAAGCTTCTAGCGGCGGCCTTGCAGGATTTTCAGACCGGACAACGGGTATCCGGTTTAATTACAACCACGTCTACCCTGGGTGCCGGCTACTGGCTGGCCGGAAAGCAGGATGAAGCCCGGCAGACGCTCGAAAAGGGTCTGGAAATCGCAGGCCGCTGCGGGGCCAGATATTATGTTGGGTGGTCGCACCGCTATCTGGGAGAGATCCACCTGGAAATCAATCCGGATCAGGCAGCCACCCACTTTGAGAAAAGCATGGCTGTGTTTGAAAAGATCAATGCTAAAAATGATCTGGCATTGGCTTGCGCGGGTTATGGCCGGCTCCAGAAGCAGCAGGGCCAATTCGCGCAGGCGCGGGAGTATCTAACCAGGGCCCTGGAGATTTTCGAGCGCCTGGGCACACTGATTGAACCGGACAGGGTCAGAGAAATTCTGGCTGAGCTGCCGGAAGCTTAGTCTATAAAAAACACAATACATAGAACCCATCTCAAAAATGTCTTTTGGTCTCCCGCCTTTTTCGGCGGGATTGGTGCCTCGTTTTAAATCCTCAATCCGCCTCAGGCGGACCTCCGGTTTGAAACTAGGCCCCGCCGCGATCTTGAACCAAAATCCTATTTTTGAGATGGGTTCTAGTAAATCGAAGCGTTAATTTACTTTCCGATCCACCCTTTAGATAGACTGACGGCAGATACGGCATCGGGTCCATAGGCATCCGCACCGGCATACACGCTCACCTTATCGTCAACCGCGCCGCCGCCAATCATGATCTTCACCTGTTCGCGCAGTCCCGCCGCTTTGATAACCTCAACCGTGTTTTTCATGGACTCAAAAGCCGTGGTCAGCAAGGCACTCATGCCCACAACCTCCGGCTGGACCTCCTTGATGGCCTCTACAAACTTCTCTGCCGGCACATCAACACCCAGGTCATGAACTTCAAAACCATTGATGTCCAGCAAAAATACCACAATGTCCTTGCCGATGTCGTGGATGTCGCCCTTTACCGAGCCAATGACCACCTTACCGATGGCCGCTGCCTTTTCATCCGATTCTTGCTTTATATATGGCTTGGCAATGGTTGATATCTTTTTTAACATTTCACCGGCCATTATCAATTCCGGCAGAAAATATTTTCCTTCTTCAAATCGCTTTCCGACCGTTTCAAGGGCCTCACGGCAAAACTCTAAAATCTTTAAGGGGTCCTGTCCGCCATCAAGCATTTTTGTTGCCAGATCGATCGCATCCTGCTCGCGCATGTTCGTCATGGCCTCGACCAATTCATTCGACATCGCCTACCTCCTCATCATCTATATCATTTATAAATTCCGTAATCTCTTGAAAAATCAATCATGGCCTTCACATTTTCGGGCCTGGCGCCCTGCATGCCGGCTCCGGTGGATAAGATGAAGCCGCCGTCCTTGCCGGCGACATCGATGAGTTCCTTGCAGTAAGCTGTGACATCGTCGGGTGTTGCGGTGCAGAGCAAAGACAGGGGCACATTGCCGGCGATACAGGCCCTGGGCCCAACGATCTCCTTGGCCCGGGCCATGTCCGTAAGGTCAAACCACCAGACAACTTTTCCTTCGGGAACATCGCGGATCACCTCAAGCCGCTGGTTATATCCGCCTTCGGCAAACAATTGCGGAACCATGCCCGCATCCACCAGCCCGATAATGACTTTCCTGAGCGTCGGCCAGTAAAAGGTCTGAAACTGCTCTTCCGACATAAACCCGTCGGCCCCTTTATGCAGGGGGATAAACGGCATGATGTGACCCGTGGCCATGCATCCGGCCACACCGGATTTGACCATAAACGGTGTTATCCGTTCACAGGCTTCTATCAGTTCATCCGGATGCCGGTACATGTCCATCAGCACTTCTCGGGTGCCCCTCATCGTGTCGCCGATCACGTCAAATGGTGCCTTGGTGAAACCGCCTGAAAAACCCGGATAGCCCTGGCCCATAATGGTTCCGTTGGACTGGCGCACGGCATCCCGCCAGCGGATGGCTTCCTCGCCCGCCTTTACCAGATCGCTGAAGGCGTTCTGGACGTCTGTCTCGCCAAATGCAAACAATGCCGGCAGAATGCAGGGTATTTCATTAACGGGCGGCAGTAGCGGCATCTTTTGCAAGGCCTCCAGGTCACCGAAGATCCGCGGAAAAAAGGTACTCATGAAAAACCCGGTGGGATCATCGATTAAATCCTGGTATTCATCGCCTTTCATATACTCTTTTTCCACGTACTGATATTCGCTTTGTTTGGAAACCCCGTGACCCGGCCACTGGCCGAGCTTTAAATCTAAAATATCCAATACTTTACCGGGTATGACCGTGGTGGGGGCATTGTAGGTGTCGGGCTTGAAGTCATTACAGAATTTTACCCAGGCCCGGGTCAGGGCATCATAATCATACATGGCGTCATACATGCTGATACCGGCATACTGAGCCGGAAAGAAGCCATAGGAAGGGCATATGGGAATTCGCTCGGGTGTCTTCTTGAGCTGGATGGCATCCTTGATCAGAGTGACCCTGGTTTTGTAATCTGATTCTGCTTCGGGGCTCTCAAAGGGGATACCCTCGCCGGAGAGCCAGATCTCAAATCGCGCTTCTTGTTTTTCATCCGCATCCGCTGCGGGCTCCATCCATCTTGCTTTCATCTTCTTAATTTCCTTTCGATCAAATGGGCATTGATATCAGATCTATTAAAAAAAATACAGCATTAGATTTTCTCGATATATTTTACCCGCTCTAGCCCTTCAATTCGCTCGTCCGTCCAGCGACGTACTTTATATTCAAAGCGCGGCAGCGTGCCAGGAGGCACCTCTTCCAGCTGCATGCTGACCTGGGTGGTCTCTTTTATTCTTCCGGCCAGTCTATCAAGAATGGCGCTTTTGGTTTTATCATCCAAACCTGTCTTTTTAAATTCAAAACTTACCTTCGCAATTTCCTGACCGTTTTCATCAATAAAGACGCGGCCGTTATATTCCTCGATCTCGTCAAAAGCAAAAACGGCCGCATCGACGGTCTGGGGCCAGACATTGGTGGCTTTAATTTTGATCATATCGTCGTAACGCGCGACGGTGCCGACTTCCCACAAGGCCCGGGACGTCCTGCCGCAATCGCACAGATCAGGGGGCAGTCGCCGCACCCGATCGTTTGACCGAAACCGGATCAGCGGCATGGCAAGGCGTGAAAAAGTCGTTACCACCGGCTCCCCCCATTCCCCGTCTGCCGCCGGTTGATCTGAATCCTTGTCCAGAATCTCGACCAGGGCGAAATAGTCGGCCAGATGGTAGACCCCGAATTTTCCATCGGGAACCGCGCCGTATTTACAGGTGACGGCATAATTTAAATTCAACTGGGTCGAGCCGTAAATATCATGAATGACGGTATCCCAGATGTCTTCCATTTTAAGCGCCCAGGCCACCGGGAAGGGTTCGGTCGAAAGGGTAATCCCCTTTAATCGCGGAAAGGTCTTGCGCGGCAACAAGCCCTGCTCCAGACAGATCGAGGTGATCCGTGATAAATAGGCCGGGGTGGTTAAAATATGCTGAACATTAAAACGCTTCATCGTGTCGATTTTTTGATTGGTATTGAATACGGCCAGGGCCAAGGGCGTGGCACCAAAAATCCGCAGCCCTTCATAGGAAAGCATACCGCCGGTCATGGTGCCCAAGGGGTAGAGAACGGCGGAAAGATCGCCTTTTTCCAGCCCGATGGCCGCAAAATGGCTTGCGGTGGATACATTGGCGGCCCGGATGGATTCTTCTTCGTGGCAGTGAACTTCCTGGCCCATACCCGAGGTGCCGCTGGTCAAATTGATGCGGCGGATTTTTTTAGGGGGAACACAGACCCGGCTGCCGAAAGGCGGATTTTCTTCCTGGTCTTTGATTAAATCCTGCTTTTCAATAAATGGAAATCGGGCGATGTCCTCAAGGGTCCTAAAATCATCCGGTTTCACCCCGGCCTTATCGAAACGCTGTCGATAAAAGGCGCTTTTATGATAGGCATGTTCCAGGATTTGCCTGGTTTTTTCAACCTGAAGATTTTTTAGATCCCCGCCGGATAAGGTTTCCTGTTCTTTAGAAAAATAGCGATTTTCTCGGGGTATCTGCTTTCTGTCCATTCAAGTCGCTCCATCATCTTTATAAACCCTGCAAAGAAACGCGCGCAGGGGCCAGCCGCCGCTTATGGGGTTGCAGACATCCGGGTCATCATCGGTTAAAAGGTTGATGTTGGATTTCCAGACCCCGTGCAGGCTGGGTTCGGCCCCATCGTCTTCGGGAAACCACCACCCGTGCTGGGCATGAACCACCCGCGGGTCGATCCCGTCAAAAATTCTGCATTTCTGTTTGACCTTACCCCGGGGGGATTCGATCCAGACCCAGTCCCCGTCCCGGATACCCAGTTTCCGGGCGGTTTCGGGGTGAAGCTGCATGACAGGATCAGGATGCATTTTGCGCATGGATTTCACCTGGCGGTATTCCGAATGGTAATAGGGCTGATGGCGGCCGCCGGTAATAAGAATCAGGAAATAGGCCTTTGCCCGTTCCGGTTGGCTGTAAGGGCTTTCCGGCGGCTCGTAAAATTGCGGCAGCGGATCATAGCCCAAGGCTTCAAGGGATTTTGAATAAAGCTCGATCTTACCGGTGGCAGTGCCAAAGCCGTCTTGCCGGTAACGCTGATACACTTTGGGTGATGACAGGATACCTCCCTTGGCCATCAATTCCTGAAAAGTGATCCCGATGGGCTTGAGCCGGTAATCATAATGGTCTTCCAGGGTTTCCCAGGGCCAGTCGTCCCCCTGCCCCAGCTGCAGCCCCAGTCCCCGCCAGACATCATAATCATCTCTGCGGTCATATTGCCCCTTTACGGTTTTGGGCATGGTGCGCTCACTTCCCATCACTCCCGAATAGCACCAAAGCCAGGGTCTTTCAAGATAGGTCGTCGCCGGCAGCACATAGTCGGCCAGCTGGGCGCTGGGGGTCATAAAAAAATCGACCACCACATAAAGATCAAGGCCCTTAAGGGCGTCGTATACAAGCCTGGTGTTGGGTGCCGTCACCATGGGATTGCTGGAAAGCGTGATCACGCCCCTTACCGGATAGGGCCGGCCAGTGAGTATGGCCCGGTAGATGGTGGGCCCGTGGGCAAAGACTTCATAGGAGCTGCGGGCAAAGGCTTCATTTCCCCATACACGTTTTACGTGTGTCTGCGTCAGGTCAAAGCCGCTGTGGGACATGAGCCGAAACCGATCGAGTCCCAGGGTTTTGCGCTTTTGTTTTGCGGAAATTCTGTCATGCGCCGCAACTTCCTGCTCATGGATCACGCCCGGATAGGGGCTGGTAAAGATGTCACCGCCTTCTTCGTCAACATTGCCGCAAATAGCCGCCAGCGCAAAAAAAGCGTGCAGGGCCTCGATGGAGTTGGTTAAATGCTCCAGCCCCATCCCATGGTTGGTTACACCGGGTTTCAGGGTTGCGTACCATTCAGCAGCCTGGCGAATTTTCTCCGGCGCAATCCAGGTGATGCTTGAAACTTTATCAAGCGGGTACTGGGCAGCCCGCTCCCTAAGCGCATCAAAGCCGTGACACCAGTTGTTCACAAAATCCGTGTCGTACAGACCTGTTGCAATGATGTGATTGATCATACCGAGGGCCAGGGCCGTGTCGGTACCGGGGCGGATCTGAAGCCATAAATCCGCATGCTTTACGGTGTCTGTTTTGCGCGGGTCGATCACGATGATTTTGGCGCCGTTTTCTCTGCGGGCCTTTTTGGCGGCTGCCCAGAAGACATCCCAGTAACGGGGTCCGCCGCCGCCCCAGAGTAAAACACAGCCGGTATTGGACCGCACCACGGGGAAAACCCGCCAGCCGTAAAGAACATGGCTCATCACACAAAAAGGACCGTAGCAGATCTGGCCGGCTCCGGTGTGGTTGGGGGAGCCCAGGAGGTTAAAAAACCGCTGTCTGATTTCATCATGGGTCCTGCCGGTACCGCTGGTGGTTGCAATGGCTTCAGGGCCATGCTGCGCAATGATCGCTTGCATGCGATCTCCGATCTCAACGAAGGCTTCATCCCATGATATTTCCTGCCAGCGGTTTTCCCCGCGCCCGCCAACACGCTTCAAAGGGTAGTTTAGCCGTTCGGGATGATAAAAATATGCAATCACATTGCGGCGCCGGGGACAGCCCTTGGTAATAGGATACGATGATTTTGTTCCCGGAAAATCCTTATCCGGCTCTACCGAGATAAGTCTGCCGTCTTCGATGGTCGCAGCCAGTCTGCAGGCATTGTGGCATTGAATACAGACGACTTTTTTGAGTTCCATGTTTTTACCTTATGAAAAAATGTGGGGAGTATGGTTAAACAGGATAAGAAACGCTCGTGCATGGGCAAATTTTGTTGGGTTTTTCAAACCGCGTTGTTTTTCAACGATTGGGGCACTTCGCGCCCCTGTCTTTTACCGCCTATGGCGGTAAAATCAAAGCCACCCGCTTTGCAGGTGGTCGTTGACTCAGCTAGTATTTGACGAGGCTTGGCAGAAAGGTCGCAATCTGCGGAACAAATAAGATAATAATGGTCACAATTATCAGAGCCACCAGAAAAGGCAGTATCCCTCGGAAGATAACAAAAAGGGGCACATCCGGAGCGATCCCTTTAATAACAAATACATTTACACCTACGGGTGGTGTGATGACGCCCATCTCGGCAACCAGGACCATCAGAACCCCGAACCAGATGGTATCGAAAGCGAGTTTCTCTACAACGGGGAAAAAAATGGGGACGGTCAACACGATCAGCGCCATGGAGTCCATAAAAAAACCGCCCATAAAGTAAATAAAAATAATGATAGAAATAACCACCATACGGTGAACCGGGAGGTTTCCGACCCAATCCGCCAGAATGAAAGGAATCGTGGACATGGTCATAAAATGCCCGAAAACCGTCGCGCCGGTAATGATGAATAGAACCATACAGCCGGTCTGCAACCCTTCCTTACCGGCCTCTAAAAAGGTCTTCCAGCTCAGTTTTCTTCTGATCAGACCGATGAGCAATGCCCCCCCGGCGCCGATGGCGCCTGCCTGGGTGGGGCTGAACCATCCCAGAAACAATCCGCCAATGGCCAGGAAAAAGAGAATGGCGGCCTCGACAATCCCGCCGGCTGCCCTGATCTTTTCTTTCCATGTAGTCTGCGGTCCGGGGGGACCGAGTTCGGGGTTGCGAAAACACAGCAACGCCACCGTGGCCACAAACGCCAGGCTCAAAAGTATCCCCGGAAGCACGCCGGCAATAAAAAGTTTTCCGATGGACTCCTCCACCATAACCCCATAAACAATCAGGACCGTACTGGGCGGAATAAGAATCCCCAGCGTCCCGGCAGCGGCCACGCACCCGGTTGCCAGCGTATTATCGTATTTGTATTTGCGCATTTCCGGAAGCGCAGTTTTCCCCATGGTGGCAGCAGTTGCGGCCGTCGAACCGCTGATCGCTGAAAACCCTGCGCAGGCCAGAACGGTCGCGATGGTCAGCCCACCCCGGTATGATCCCACCCAGGTGTGAGCCGTTCGATATAGTCTCTGGCTGATACCAGAGGCAAACGCAAATGATCCCATCAGAATGAACATGGGAATGACGGAAAGCGGATAAGCAGAAAACGTGTCGTAGATATCCTGTGACAGCAGCGCCAGTGCCGAGTCAGCGCCGCTCAGATAGGCGAACCCGACCACACCGACCAAAGCCATGGCAAAACCAACGGGCATTCTGAGCAAGAACAGGAACAGAAGAACCGCAATGCCGACAATACCGGTTGTTTCAGGACTCATTTTTTACGGTTTTTACGATGGAGGTTAATAATTTTTGCAAGTAAACCAAACAGACCGGGATAAGACCGACGGCAGCGGTATAGGCAAAGGGTGCCAGAGGGATCCTGGCGGTCATGGATTCCTCTCCGCCGAGCTGCATGCCATACCCGTATGCAAAAAGCTGCCACACAATTACGATGAAAAGGCCCAGCCCCAGGAAATTGACAATACAATCAATAACGGGTCGCAAACGCTTTGGCAGGAGCATGACGAAGAACTCCACCTGAACGTGTCTGCCCGCGATAAGTGTTACCGCGACCGCAAAAGAAACCGCAATCAACTGGGCCAGAATCACGACATCCAGGGCGCCGAAAACAGGGGCGCGAAAAACTTTGGCGCCAAACACATCCACACAGGTCAGAACGACGATCAAAAAAAGCGCACCGAAACCGATCCACTGAACGCCTTCGCTAAGCTTTCTATTGAATTTTTCGAATTTTTCCAACATGACCGGCCACCGGCTTTTCAGTATAGCTCATAGCTGATAGCTTAAAGCTCATCGTAAAAGCTCGAAGCTGGGAAGCTGGAAGGCTTGAAGACTCGTAAGATTCTGAGCTTTCTGGCTTCCCAGCCTTACAGCCTGCCAGCCTCTTGATATAAGTTGTTTATAAGGAATCCCCGCCCGCAACCTCTGAAGAGAAGCGGGCGGGGAACCTGATGATCTAACATTTATTCAAGAACAAGGGCTTCCGGCCGCATACCCGCAGGACCGGTGGGTGAGGGAATCTTGTATGTTATCTGCATATCGGTCCAGTATTTGATGCGATCTCTCTGAAAGTCGACCCAGCCCTTGACTTCTGACTCCGAAAATCCTTTGCCTGTCATTTTTTTGATATAATCCGCAACAACGGGCTCCACCGCCTTTACCCAGCGAGCTGCTTCCTGGTCGGAGAGCTCAAAAAAGGTTACGCCTTTTGTCTTGCCGAAAGCCTTGCCGGCTGTTTCGATCCCGTTCCACATCAAGGCATAGCGTTCCTGATATTCCCCGCTGAGCGTATCCACGAGCTCTTTGAGATCCGGCGGCAAGCTGTTATATTTGCGCTTATTCATGGCCAGATAAAAGGCGAAAGGGTTACCCGTCTGCCAGGCGGCAGTGACATATTTACACACCTCTGCAAATCGGAAAACCTTGAGTGTCTCGTAAGGCGCATAGACACCTTCGTTAACGGCCTTGGCAAGGGAATCGTAGGTTTCCATCATGGGTGTCGGGGTCGGATTTCCGCCAAGCGCCTTAATGATGTCACCGGGGGTTCCCGGGGCCCGGATGGCCAAGCCTTTCAGATCTTCCAGTTTTTCCACCGGTTTTTTGGAGATAATCATACTGGGGGCGTTGCCGTGCAGGGCCAGCAACTTGACATCGTCCCATTCCTTGGGCTTGAATTGCTGATAGAAGTCCCATGCCACATGGGCGCCGACAAAGGCGCTGGGGGTGCCCAGGGGCAATCCGAGACCCTCGGATACCGGAAAGCGTCCGGGGGTGTAATAAACATGCGAATATCCAATGTCGGTGATCCCCGACTCGATCCCCTTATAAATCGCAGGGGCTTTGAGCAGGGAACCCCCGGCAAAATATTGGACTTTTATTCTGCCGCCGGAACGCGCCTCAAGCTCTTTGCCAAATTGATCGGTAATTTTTGACTGATTTGCCGGCGGCGGGAAGAAATTGGCGATCTTGATTTTGATTGGATCGGCAGACTGCGCCGGCGGAGTGATATACGGAAACAGGAGTGCCAAGTTGATGCACACTGCCATGCACAAAGAAATCAGAAAAAATTTCTTTTTCATTGGTTGCTTACCTCCTTTACAGGTTGGTTCAAAGGTAAAGAATATTATTGCTTACAGAATGCTCTATTTCACCTCCTTCCGCGGTCAAAAAATGTTTTTAGTTAATACTTTACAGACTTTAAGACTTAATCCAGACTATGCTTATTTAGAAATATTTCCCAATAATGTCAACGCAAAGATTTTTTTATGTAGATTGCGAATCACAAATGAAATTTAAGACTCACGCCTAATATGGGGAAGTAATCGCTAACTAAAGCGCGCACCAATCATTGGCGGCAACAATGCCGCCATTAACAATGCCCGCAAAAGTTCCAGGATATGAAATAAAATTTCACAATTCGGGCCAAGCTAGCTTAATGCTTGGCGAAAGTCAAGGGAAAACCTGCTTTCCCTTTATTTGATTCGCCCTAAACCCTGCAGAATCTTCTCCGGGGTGAAGGGCGTTGAATGTAGCCTGACGCCCACCGCGTCATAGATAGCATTGGCTATAGCTGCCAGAATCGCCGAGACCAGGCCCTCACCTACTTCTTTGGTTCGGTAAGGTGCGTCCGTATTATATTGTTCTGTGATAACGTCGATGTTTTCAGAGACGGTAACTTCGTGGATGGTCGGCATCCGATATTCCAGCCAGCTGGGGTTTAATGTACGCCCTTCTTCCATGCGCACTTCTTCCATCAAAGCATGACCCAGGGCCATGGATACCTGCCCGTCAACCTGCCCTTCCACCAGGAGTGGATTAATCGGAAAGCCGCAGTCATGGGCGGTGACCGCTCGGATCAGGCGAACCTGACCGGTTTCGATGTCAACCTCCACCTCCGCCACCTGGGCGTCGAAGGCATAGCTTTCAGTCCAGCGGCCCCGGGTCGTCGCCAGGCTGGGGTGATGGGGCTCATCGCGCATTGCCCGCCAATGACCTTCCCCGATAATTGAATCACCGCGGTGTTTCCGGATACTGGCGGCCACCAGCCGCTCGTAGGAAAGCTTGCGTTCCGGAGAACCGGCAACGTAAATGCATTTGTCGCCCAAGGCCAGATCCACTGCATCCGTCCCCATCTCCTCGGCCGCCATGTCCAATAATTTCTTGCGGACTTCGGTGGCGGCAAGCCGGGTCGCATTTCCGGTGACGTAAACATTCGCGCTGATCCATGACCCGATGTCAACCGGTGTTGTTTCGGTGTCCGCCGCAATCACCTGAATTTCTTCTACCGGGATCTTGAGCTCCTCGGCCACGATCTGACTCTGGATGGTTTCGGCACCCTGTCCAATATCCAATGCGCCGGTCAACAAGGTGACCGAACCGTCATCGTTCATTTTGACGACTGCCGAAGAACTGCTGGGATAGATCAAACTCCCGGACATAAAAGAACTGACACCGATACCGATGCCCCGGCGCTTGGTATCTTTAGAAGGGGCCCCCGATCGACTTTGGCTGTATTTTTTCTGAAAATCCGTCCGCTCGGCGGCTTTCTGAATACACGTGCGCAGGCCGCAGTTATGAACGTTATCCCCGTTGGGTAGTGCTTCCCCCGGCTCACGGGCATTTTTGAGTCGGATCTCAATGGGATCGATTCCCAGTTCCTCGGCAATTATATCCAGCTGGGAATCCACCGCAAATCGGATCTGGGGTGCGCCATGGCCGCGCTGAGGTGCACGGATGGGGTTATTGGTATAGACCGCGTATCCCTCATATTTTAAATGCGGGAGCCGGTAAGGAACCATGATAAATCCCCATACCAGGAAGATAACCACCACCCCGCTTCCCCTGAAGGCCCCACAATTATTAATGACACGGTACTGCTGGGCGAGAAGCGTACCGTCTTTTTTGACACCGGTTTTTACCTCCACAATCAGAGGTTGACCATGACGGTAGGCCGCAAATATTTCCTCGCGCGAGGCTTCAATCTTTACCGGCCGGCCTGATTTGATCGAAAGCAAAGCCGCACAGAATTCATGCGAGAAGAGGTCTATTTTTCCACCGAATGCGCCTCCCACCCAGGCCTTTTGTACCCGCACTGCAGAAAAAGGCAGCTTGAGGGTCCGGGCCAGTTTGGCTCTTTTCAGAAATGGCCCCATTGAAGAGGTCCAAACATTGAGTTTGCCCGCGGGCTCAAAGCTGGCCAGTGTGATCTGAGGTTCCAGATAACCGTGGGTCCTTAAATGGCTCTCGAATCGGTCTTGGCGGACATAATCCGACCGCTTAAATCCATCTTCAACGTTTCCCCATTCAGACTGGGTTTTACCGGCGATGTTGACGAGAGGTTCCTTTACTTTGGGATGCGAGGGATGAATCTCCGGTGCGCCGGGCTGGATGGCTTCATCAGGATCAAAGACAGCGGGAAGCGGCTCATAGTCCACCTGAATGAGGCGCAAGGCCTCCCGGGCGACATGAGGATCCGTGGCAGCCACTGCCGCCACCTCTTCGCCGACAAAGCGTACCCGATCCGTTGCCAGGGGATCCTGGTCGGGCGGATATCGCGGTGTTTCCACGAACCCGTGTTTTATGCCGGCCGTATCCCGGGCCGTGATCACTGCATGCACCCCTTTTAAGCGTTCTGCTCTTGATGTATCAATGTTGAGGATCCTGGCATGCGGGTGAGGACTCCGCAGAATCCGGCCGGTCAGCATGCCGGGCAGGCGTATATCCCCGGTATATTTAGCCCGGCCCGTAACCTTTTCTGGCCCGTCCTTGCGGGGAATCCGCTGTCCGACATATGCCAATCGTTGTGGATTTTTATTGTTTGTGGACATCTGAACACTTTGGCTCAAAGGTTATACCCCAATTGGGTTAAAAACCAACTGGGTGTTATCTGTTATTCGTTATCTGTTAATTGTCAAGAAGTGGTTTCAAAGCCTCAGATCAGGTTCAAGACCGAGTAGTGCCTAAAGTGA